>Ga0194044_10001032_pt1 | contig 14168 bp, 12 predicted proteins | sample JunL4417m_MetaG_FD_155460 | JGI IMG/M metagenome (GOLD analysis project Ga0194044, IMG submission 155460) | Anoxic zone freshwater microbial communities from boreal shield lake in IISD Experimental Lakes Area, Ontario, Canada - Jun2016-L442-17m | ecosystem: Environmental > Aquatic > Freshwater...
GCAATACCCCGTGCCGACATACGTCGTGGAGTTCCTGCTGGGCCGGTATTGCGCCACGGTGGACGAGAACGAAATCCGCGAGGGGCTGCAAATCGTCGAGCAGCAACTGAACAACCGGACCGTCCGCACGGGACAGGAAGAGTTGTTCAAGTCGAAGGCGCGCGAAACCGGCTCGGTGAAGCTGATTGACATCGTGCGGGCGCGACTGGATGCAAAGAACGATTGCTACGTGGCCGAGTTGCCGAGCCTGGCGCTGAAAGATGTGCGCATTGCCGACAAGCTCGTGAAGGAACACGAGCGGATGCTGACGGATGGATTTTACGCAGAGGTAACGCTGGGTTACGACGCGGTGATCGCGGAGGAAAACGGCGGGCGCCCGTTCGCCATCGAGGCGCTGCGCCCGATTCAGCTTTCCAAGTCGGATGTTGTGGACGTATTGGCGAAGGGCCGGCGGAATTTCACAACGGAACAATGGCGGGACCTGCTGATCCGTTCCATCGGGCTTGAGCCGGCCGAACTCAGCGCCCGCGCCAAGCTGGTGGTGCTGCTGCGCATGATGCCGTTCGTGGAGCGCAACTACAACCTGGTGGAACTCGGGCCACGCGGCACGGGCAAGAGCCATCTGTTCCAACAGATTTCGCCGTATTCGCATCTGATCTCGGGGGGCAAGGCGACGGTGGCGAAGATGTTCGTGAACAACGCGAGCGGACAGCGCGGTCTGGTCTGTCATTACGACGTGGTCTGCTTTGATGAAGTGGCCGGCATTTCCTTCGACCAGAAGGACGGCGTGAGCATCCTGAAGGGCTATATGGCGTCGGGCGAGTTCTCACGGGGCAAGGAAAGCATCCGCGCCGAAGGCAGCATCGTGATGGTGGGAAATTTTGACGTGGACGTGTTGCAGCAGCAAAAGATCGGGCACCTGCTCAGCCCGCTGCCGCCGGGGATGAACGATGACACGGCGTTCCATGACCGCATCCATGCGTATGCGCCCGGGTGGGACTTTCCGAAACTGAATCCGAACATACACCTGACGAATCATTTCGGCCTGGTGAGCGATTTCCTGAGCGAGTGCTGGACAAAGCTGCGCAACGGCAGCCGGGTGGCTGTGATGCAAGGCCGCGTGCATCTGGGCGGCGCGCTGAGCGGACGCGACATTGAGGCGGTGAACAAGACCGTTAGCGGAATGTTGAAGCTGTTGTTCCCCGACCCGGAGATGGCGGTCAGCGACGCGGAACTGGAGGCGATTATGCGCCTGGCGCTGGAAGCGCGCCGGCGGGTGAAGGAGCAACAGAAGCGCTGCCTCAAGAGCGAGTTTCGCAACACGCACTTCAGCTACACGATGGGCACGGAGGGGGCGGAGCAATTCGTCTCGACGCCGGAACTGCACAGCGACGAAGCGATTGAGAGCGATCCGCTGCCGCCGGGACAGGTGTGGGCGATTTCGCCGGGGACAACGGAGGCCGGGCCGGGGCTGTATCGCATCGAAGTCGCCGCCGGGCCAGGTGGGGGGGGATGCACATCCTGAACACGCCCGCGCCGCCGGGAGAGCGCCGGAACCGGAAGGCGTGGCTTTTCCATTCACTGATGGCGCCGCGCGCCGCGCGGGTTTCCCCAGAGCACGTACAGGCGTTGAACATGATTGATCTTGTTTTTTATGGGAAGCGGATATTGGGAGTTAACCGGCGATCCAAAGGGAACAACTGGTTCTGGATTCGTGGAAGGAATATCTTGACCATTTGAATACTAAAGTTGAGGAGAAGGATCTGTCGGTCTGGACGGCCAGAGGCGAGGATATATTTGTCAATCTGCTCTATGCAATCTCAAGGAACGTCAACTTTTCGTTTGACCGTGTTCAGTTGAAAAAGGGGGCGTATTCTCCGATTGCACACGGCGATCTGGAGTTTGAGCAGACAGCCACGCGAAAGTTGTTGCTCAAGGTCCTTTCGGGGCAGGTGCCGTTGAAAATGGAAATTACCAATATTCCTGGCGCAACAGCGAAGCCGCCAGAGGTCTTGATAGAGAACAAGGCTCCTTAGGGCCAATACCGTATAGGAATTCAAGGAGAGATTGTATCTACGGAAAAAAAACAAACTGCAAACCTGCCGTGGGCGAAAACCTGAGCACCTTGTCCGGAAGCCCTATGCGGGAAAACCGCCCGTCCGGTTTGAAGAGCGGGATGTGGAAACGGAAGTTCTCCGAACTCACCGCGCCACATCTCGACTCCACGCATGGTAAGGTCGAGCGCGCCTTCTGAGCGCAGATGCCTCGCCAACGTCAGGTCTCCCGCGCTCTCCATCGTGAAACCGTATAACTCCCCGAACTCGCAGAGGTCCGCCGCAGTGACAATCTGCGGCCAGTTCAACTGTTTAAGGAGTTCAAACTCGCGCTTGATGCGGCTGTTGAAGTCGGCGGAACGGGCGACCTTGAGGACGCAGCTTTCTCCCTGGCGCTCGACCAGAAACGCCACCGCCGTCGCCCCTGCGCCCAGTTTATTCACGACCTTGAAGCCGTTCTCCAACGCCCTGCCGCTGGTTGCCTGGAGCGGGTTCACCACGTCCACGGTTGGGCGTGTCAGTTGATCTTCCACCTTGACGAGGCACGCGAGGAACTCGTGCACTTCCGGTTGGCGAGGATCAGCGGGCTTTCATCGCTGTGCTTGCGGCCTTCATGCTCCCAGACCCAGTTGTTGGCGTCGCCCGAAACGGTGCCGGGCTTGCTTTTGATCTCGGTGAGGAAGATGCCCTGCGGACAGGCGACCAGGAAATCCACTTCGTTGATGGAGCCGTCGTCAGCAATAAACTCAAAATTGGACCACGCGACGTAGTTATCCTGGGCTGGAAACCCTGCGTGTATGAAATCAAGCGCTTCCTGTTCCCAGGGGAAGCGCGACGCAGAAATAGATTTCCAGTGTTTTTCCGCCATCAGTTCTTACCGCCAAGCCGGGTCCTTACTCCCGATTTACGCAGCGGTCAATCATAGTGGTCAGAAGAGCCTTGGACAAGATCAACTTGTGCGGTTGATATTCGGTTGCCACAGGATCAGCCAGGTCATCTCAGGATTCAGGACGCTCCGACATAGCCCGCTCCATGGCGGTCTTTGCCCGGCAGTTACCGTCGGCGTCCCAGGTCTTTGACCAGTCATCGTCGCGCCATTTCATGGCCATCAAACGGGCACGGCCTGCTCCAAGCAGGATAAAATTGGTTGCCACAGCCGGGTGTTTCATGATGTTGGGGACAAAGGTGACGAAATTCAAGATGCCTTCTTCCGGAGCGCACCAGCTACCGAGGAAGGGGAGATTGGAGTGCTCGATCTCCCAGGCATTCAAGGCAAGGGGATTGTGGCACAAGTCATCCTTTGCCTCATCCACTCCGAACGAGTTCATTACCCAGAGGCCTTTGCCCACCACGGGATGGCTTTGGGTAGTGTTGGCCTGGAGCAGTGAACTTTCGGTCCCGAAAGGAAATTCAGCCGTCACGCCGCTTGGGGCGGAATTGGCGAGCAGGCAGGGCGGCCCGGCAAAATAGTTTTCGCGCACGTGCTCGAACATTTCGGCGGGCCATGGCGGTTCCTGCCGGCCTGCGGGAGCAATCAGCGTATCAACGACTGACGCGATCTCATCAGGCTCATCCCGCATACCACTGACAGGATGGGGAGTCGCTGCGGGCGTGGCCAGCTTTGCTTCCTCGAGGGCGGTGGCGATTATCCACGCCTCGCGTATCTGCAAACCGGCCACCAGGCCAAGAACGACGTCGTAGAGCGGTTGGTTGGACTTATCGACCCAGGCATGGGAGTGCAACCGCAAACGCGTCTCCTCGCAAACCATGCCGGACACGGTAGCGAGACGGGCCAAGGTGCGAACCAAGTCATTGGTGGCAAATTCCTCGCGGCGGAGGGTGCCGACCTCCGTGGTGATGACTACCCGTTCCAGCAGCGCGCCTTTTGTTTGGGAGGATTGGCGGTCGATAAAAACGTCCTGTCGCTGATGGTGAGGCCACCAGGAAAAGCCGCCGTTGCGGTCAATCGCCCAGTCGTTATCAACGCAGAGAGCGGACTGGCGAAGGTGCTGAATCAGTTGTGTGGCAGGAGATGGTTTCAAGTGGTTGGATGACATAATCGATCCCGAGTTGATTGCTTGAGGGAATGGCGGGCCGCGTGGAGTTTTTCGCTGAATGTATAGACCAAACTCAGCCACTTATCCGGCACCTGGGCCAATGATCTCAAGGCTTCCGCTGATAAGCTTTTCAAACCATCAAGATTGAGCGTTCCTTCGTGCCGTGCCAGCACCGCCGCCGTTTGGTCCGAGACGGCATCCCATCCGCGGAGGCTTAAGGACCCTTTGTGGTGGCTCAGGCCTGCAGCCGCTTCAGGCGATAATGCCTTCGGACTATTCAGATGAATATCACCCTGGAGTTGCTTGGTGGTTGGCATTTTAGAAAGAGTCAAAGCATAGAGTAACCGGATCAGCGGGGAGACGGAGTGGGTCTGGGACAGGTTCGTTTTGCGGAGCAAGTTTTCTGGAAAGGGTCGGGGACGAGTGGTTCGTTTTCCGCCGTTGATCGCAGGGCGGCTTGGATGGCGAGGCGCATGGTTTCGCAGTGCTTGCCGGCATGGGACAGGAGGGGACCAATGGCGGCGCAAAGCACGGCTTCTATATCCACCACACGCCGGACCTCGGCGCGAGTTGCGGGACGGTTGATGCAGCGCCACAGGTCGCGGGTGAGGTATTGGAAGCGGTGGTCGGCGGGGAGCCGTTGCCGTCGAAATCCGGCCCAGGTCGTGTGGAAGTAACGCGGGAAGCGTTTCTGGAATACGCTGTGGATGATGCGGTCGAGCTGGATTTTCGAGCGCGCGTGTTTGAGGCGGGGCAGGAGTTCGTCAACGTTGCAGGCGTATTCGCTGGCCGACCAGTTGACATTGGTATAGTTGACCTCGTTGGGGTCGTACCTGAAGAAGATGTGGAGGACGTCTTCGTAGAGGCAGCGGTGGAGAATCCAGAGGGGGCGGCGGAAGACAGTGGTCTTATCCTGTGAGGGAATGAAAAGTCAGTCATCAGGGGCCTCCTTTCTGGCAACGAGCCAGCGAGATCCTTCGGCCTAAAAATAGCTGCGTATTCATCCCGCCCATGACAAAACCTTCGCCAAGGATGCGCTGAAGCTCGGAGATTAAAAGCAAAAAGGAAGCAATATTCACGAGGTGTTTGTTTGGCGCTCAGGGTCATGGTCTGTAAGATTGCATCAGGGTGGTGATCAGGTCGCTAAGGCTTTTACGTTCCAACCGGAGGAGGCGCTCCATCCCGACAACAGAATAGTCGCCGGCATCGAGCTTGCGCCGGGTGGTTCCGCCGATCCAGTTGCTCGTGGCCGCGAAGTCGAGAGGCACCTGCTCCCGGGTATCTATCACCACGACAGGCTTGGGTATGCGCCGGGTGATGCTGCTGCCCTGGCGTTTGACCAGCAGCCGACCAGATGGAGGGGGCGCGAGGTTCTCAATGCTCATAGCGGCTCTTTTTTCGGTGATAGCTCCACCGCCTTGCGTAAGACTGGAATGGCTTCTTTGGCTCGCCACATCTCCACCAGCGCAACCCCATAGTTATACAAATCCCAATCTGAATTGGGATCTTCCGCCAGCGCCCGTTTATGGTTTGCCAGCGCCACTTATGTGTTAATGAACAGGAAGAATTGACATGCCGTATGACGGTGTGAACATCAAGGCCAATCTCGACGAGGCGCTGTCTTTCCGCCCGTTTGCGCCGGAAGACAACGATCTCGAGACTTTTGAAATGTTGACCCGGGCCTTGAAGGAGCGGCGCGTGTTGAGATTCCAATACCCTAATCTTGACGCTGACAAGGCGCAAAGCCGACTGGTGCATCCCTATCACTTGGGTTGCATCGGCAACCACTGGTATCTGTTCGCCTTCGACGTGAAACGCCAGGCCATGCGCACGTTCGCGCTGCCCCGCCTTAAAGCCCCGGAGGTCACCACCGAGCGCTTCACGAACAAGGCCCTGCACCAGCAGGAAGATGAACCAGTTCCCAGACACGAACGGGCCATACCAAGTTCACGCACGCCAAGTTTCATCACAAAGGGCGTCAGGATCGCCCGGTTGGTGAAGGCGAAGACCCAAACTTGACGCGGAATCGCATTGCTTCCAAGCCACCAAATAAAGCGACCTTGATGAGGGGTTGTTCAGCGCCTTCCAACCCCATCCCCAGCCACCGCCTCATGCCAAAACAGCTTAGAACCTGATTTTGAGGCCCTGTTGGCGGGCGAAATGGGAGAACGGTCTGGTCTGGGCGCATTCGGCGCACTCCATAAGGTCGAGTCGCCAGGATCCCCTGCGTGAAGTTCCGTGCGCATCTTTGATGTTTCGAGCAGAGATACCATCGAAGAATGGAGTTGGGAACCAGCGCCCGCAGCACGATAAGTCCTGAAAGGACGACTGACCGATCTCGCAGGGGTTCAGCCGTCCCTGTCGGGACTTATGCACCTCTAGACCCGCGCACCCAACGTTTAAACGTTGGGCTATTGTCGGCCCATCCCTCCGGGATGAGGATGGTCAAATCCTAGTGGCATTGGACATTCCTGTCCGGTTCGGGGTTGACTGATCTCCGGGAGCGGGCAAAAATGTCCGCGATCCAATTACCCAGGGTGGTGGTTTTGGAAGAATCTAAGATGCGCACTGAAGTTCCCTCCACTCCATTTCCGCATTGCGTTTCGGTCCGGCCTCGACGATAACTCTCGCATGTTGGCCAAGGTCTTTTCTGCCGCCGTCAATGGCATCGAGGCGTACCCGGTCTAAGTCGAGGTTAATGCCGGGTACGGCGACACCATGTCGATGACTTGCGCCGGGGCAACGCTGGCGCTCAACCTGTTCGTCGCACCCACCGTTGCGGCGGACAGGACCGCCACCTCCGCCGCTTGCGCTCAGAACCTCGCCCCCCTAATTGACCCAGCCAAACTGGCCACGCTCGGAAAGCGCGGTGCCAACCCTCGCGTCCAGAAGGCTGTTTACTGGCTGCTATTACTCTGCGGCGCGGTAGAACTTAGCAGCGCTGGCGGCAGGTACCACGTAGGGGCTGATGCTCGTGACGTCGCTCCACGGGCCGAGGGGTTTGTCCGCGGATTGCAATTCGCCCAGGAAGTTGATCACCACTCCGGTCCCGTCACGATCAATGGCCACCTTATGGCCCACGGGCTCTCCGCAATTGGCTATCTTCTCTCGCATCACCGGCGTCAGGAACTTGATCATCTCGATATTGGTCGTATAAGAATTCGTATCAGTGAAGTTCCAGTTAGCAGGATTGACGCTGTTATTCGTGGGAGCGGCGCTGGGCGAGGCGAATATGCGCGCGGCGCCGACGGCATAACCGCGTGATTTATCGGCACACGACCCGGGCGTGACTTCGGGATCAATATCGGTCGTCACGATGGAAATGGTGTTGTCCGTGTTCCGGTAGATCTCGAACGTGCGGAACTCCTGCGTGAAGTCTCTTAAGGAGGGGCATTCCACCTCCCAGAAGTCGTATTCCGGGTCATTATAAATGGATAGCTGTTGTTTCACATTGTTTCGATGCATATGTCCCGCGACCCAGAGGATGAGATTGGGATAGTGATGAAGTGTGGCCAGCAGATTCGACGCGGTTATGACAGAATTGGTGCTCTTCGGCATGCCGATCAGCTCAATCGGCATGTGCGCCGCGATGATCATGAGCTTCTCTTGGGCCTGCCCCCTGTCAAGTTCACCGACGAGCCAATTCAACTGATTGGTATTGAGACATCCCTGCCCGTTGGGAAAATCAAGATTCTGGTCGGTCATGGTATCGTCGAGCACAATGATCTTGAGCGGCAGATTTGCCTTCGGCTCAAAGCTGTAGCAGGCTAAATTGTTGGTGACGTTCCACTGGCTGAAACCGTGGCCCACCGGCTTTGATGTAGTGGTGAAGAACTCCTTCATGAAGTTGGTGGTCTCGAGGTAATAGCGGTTCGTATCGGGCGCAACCATCGGAGCGTTCGTGAAGCCGGTCACGGGATCAATAAAGTTTGTGACGCTCGCTGTTTTCGGTGGAAAGGAAGAAGCAGCGCTCCCTACCGCCCGCTCATACCTCCTGAGGCCCGCCGGAGCCCCACCGGAAGTGTTTGTCTCAAGTGCGTGCCCAAGTGGCCGATAGCACACGGGAACTGTTGCAGCCCTGGCTGTCACTGATATGTCTTTATAGGCCGCCCTGAACAATGCCCCGAATTGCACCATTGGGTTGAAGCAAAGCACATGACAAAAAGAGTCCATTCTCGAGGACCCGCGACGGTTCAGCACCAGCCATCAGACACCGCGGGTATCCGGACCACCACAATATCCGCCGAGGGCCGAATCTATTTCCTGAACGACCAAGGAGTCATGAACGTGGTGACGGCCGGGCCGGAGTTCATCCGTGTGGCCCGGAACGCAATTGGCGAGAAGTGTTTTGCCTCGCCCGCCATCAGCCAGGGACAGTTGTTCCTGCGCGGAGAGCATCACCTGTTCTGTATCACGGCGGGGAACCCCCGCCCATGAATTCAAGGTGCGTCTGCCTGCCCCAAGCCGTGCAGGCATATGGGGATCGCGGGCACGCGGCAAAATGACACGGAAGATCCCGTTCGGCAGCGCCGCACCGACGCAGATTGTGCCGTGCTAGCCAAGGCCGCCATAAATACCCGGTCCCCGGCACCAGCCTGCTTAAAGGATCGCCCCATGGAATGGATGCAACGGCGACGGCGAAACGGCGGACAGATTGTCTGAAAGCCTCCAAGCCAACTTCAGTCATAAGACCGACACTGGCGTCGAGAGACGCCGCATATTCGTATGTCTTGGATGGGTGAATTAGAAAGTGACTTCGATCCCAAGCTCCTTCGCTTCGTTGATGATTTGGCCGGCAAGATAAGGGTCTGGAGCGGTGTAGACGGCTGGGCCTTTATTCTCGTTAAGGGGGCTCTTCAGGATTAGCAAGGCAACGACGGTCTTCCCCCCGCCCGTATTCATCCTGATGACGATGTCTTTCTCAGCCCTGCGGTCAAACCACTGATTCCAGACCTCAGTCTGAACATCGCGAGGATACTGATACCGTGGATTCTTATTTGGCAGCGCCGCGAACAGTTCTCGCGGGTGAAGAATCGTGTCGACGGCGTTTCCGGACGCCAGTTTTGAAAAGTTCATCGCCATGGTCGGCAGTTTATCTTTAATTTGTGGTGTTATGAACCACTTTTGCTATCGGCGTGCCCGTTAAAAGCTCGGCAAGAGGAATTGCCGGCCCTAATTTGTGGGTCGCCGAGGGCATCTCATATCCTGCGTTAGGCCCTGGGCCGTCGTTAATAGACAAATCGAACGGGCTTGACTCAGAAAGCGTTGCCGTAGCTGTGGGTGGGTGTCGGGCTAACGCTGGGGGTGGCCATCGACCATTCGCTTGTCCTCCTCGGACAAGATGCCAGCGGAGTGGAGCTTGCGGGCCAAGTCGATCTGACGAGCGCCGATCTTGTCGTTTTTGGACTCGTTCACCTTGAGCGGAAGCAACTCCAGATTTGCGATGCAATTATCCAGTTCCGGAGCGACTGCCCGCGGGATGATGTGGTCAACAGAGAGTTGGTCGCCAGCGTAAGGGTGTCACCGGGCACTGGCTGCTCGACACACAAAGAGCGAACAGCGGGCTCGCGTGGCGGCGACATAGAGCAAAGCGCGTTTTTGACGGAAGCGCTCGGAGGTTTCGTCCACCGCATCCATCTCATCAATTTTTCCAGCCAAGATTACGTGATCGAATTCCAAACCTTTGACGCGATGAACGGTGGCCAGGCGCAGACTGGGCGTGGCCGAGTCTTCCGGCTTGCCCGGTTCGATCTGGTGGAAGGCAGGACAAACGCGCTTGAGATATTTTTGATATTCGTCCAGTTCCCGGTGGGTGCCCGCGACGACGCAAATGGATTCGGGTTTGGCCTGGTCGCTGGCCATGAGCTGTTTGACGTGCTCCGAAATGGCTTCAGCCAAGGCGGTTTCATTGGCGCAGGTCTTGAGAACCGGCGGTTCACCATGCACCAATGAGCGCACGCCCTGGTCATCGTCCGTCCCGGCGTCCAAGTCGTCAAACGACAAGCCCCGGAGCAGGCCGGTGGCCCAATTCTTCAGTTCCTCCGTGGTGCGGTAATTGATCCGGAGTTTACGGCTGCGCCCACGAATCTCGATGCCACATCGCGACAGGACGACCTGATGTCCGTAAATACGGCGACCGCGACCACGCCGGATCATTTCGGTGAGCAGGATGCCGCACTCGATGGTCTTACCGAGGCCGACGGCGTCGGCGATGAGGATGCGCTGTCTCGGTTGCTGGAGCGCGAGGCGGGCCGGGTCTAACTGGTAGGGCAGCAAATCCATCGCACCGCGGTGGCCGAGGGTCAAACGGGCGTCCGGAGGCACACTTTGGCGCAGGAGCGCTTCCAGGAACAACCGCGTGTCGCGATAAAAAGGGGACGAATCGTGGGCCGGGACGGTGGTTTTCGGGTCAACCAACTGGATTGGCTCGTCGAGTTCCTCGACACGATCAATGAACGCGGCCTCGCGGTTGCGGACGAGCGGGGACAGGCCCGTCACGGTAAGCAGATGGGCGCCGGAGGGAGTGAGGTCCACCCGGCGAACGAGCCACTCCTCGTCGCGCGCGATGATCCGGCTGCCTGGCGCGAGGGAGCTAATCATGGCGGGCAGGATGGGCTGATGGAGGTGTCACTGTAACCCTCGTGACTCCCGTATTCAAAACCCGAGTTGCCGTTATTTTGGGAGACCGCATTATCGTATCATTGTGCATCGCGGTGATGAGTGGAAGACGAAAATAGTTTGTGGTATGTGCTCAATGGTCAGTCGTTTTCTTTGCGTGTTCTGGAGGTGCTTAAAAACGAGTGAACAGCTTTGAACTTGTTGCAGGGTAGTGTTGTAGAGATTGCAATTCTCGACGGGAATATCGCATTAAAGACTTGATTCTATTGGTTAGAGTGGAGTTGGAGCGGGTGATGGGAATCGAACCCACGTGACCAGCTTGGAAGGCTGGAGCTCTACCATTGAGCTACACCCGCACTGACGAAAGTATTAACGAACGATTTGGCATTGTCAACGGTGTTTACGGCCACCCGGATGGCGAGGCGATTACAAGGAGACCGATGGGCAGCGCCAGAAAGGGGGCCGTTCCCAATGAGACTTCCCCGAATTTTGTACGCGCATTGCCCCCCATGAACCGATGAGGTTCATGGGCAGACTTGCTTAGCAAAAACAGGGGCCATGTCTGAGCGTCGCAATGACCTGGCGCGAGGAGATATTATGGAGTGCGCCGGCAGAGCGCTTAGCGGCGACGGCGCTTTGGCTCCCGGCGTAGCCAATTCCGTACTTATTGAGGCGATTACCGCGTGCAGCCCATAATACACGGAGCCCGTGCCCAATCCCAATCCTGAAAGGATTAGATCACTCAGCCCGGGGTTGCTCGCGAAGAGCTACCCCGGGTGGGCGATGGATTGAAGCCCCAACCCTGAACGGGTTGCATCGTTTGTCCCCGCTGGGCTAAGAACTCACAGGAGACAACAGAGTCAACAGAGTTGCACCCTGCCACAGCCTTTGAACGCCTGAACCTTGAACCGTTGAACCCTGAAAACCGAAATCCGAAATCCGAACCTTGAACCTTGAACCTTGAACCGTTGAACTTTGAACGCGCCCGGGCCGCCGCCCGCGCACCCAGCAGGGAATGAACCGCAGATGGCGCAGATGAACGCAGATGGGAGCGCGCCCGGCCCGGCACCCATCAAGGTTCCAGTTTGTTCCGGTTTGCGGCAAACCGGAACAAACTGGAACCTTGAAGTCCCTTTCCGCACTACTCGTTTGCGGGGTTCACTTCCAATCCGACGGGCGCAGGTCTGCCCTGGCTTCCTTTATCGCACGCTCAAGCACACGTAAGCGGCAGGCTTTTGTAGCCGTTTATGATATGTCAATGCATGGGGCGACATCGAGGAAAAGTGAGGTGTGAATGGCAGCAGCCCAGGCATGAAAGCCGAGGATAGGCAGGGATGGAAATTCGGTGGCCAGGAGCGGCATGTTCATAGCGACGGGGCCGTAGGGACACCCTCAGCGCGTCAAAATGTCGGGTGCCCTCACCCGGCATCCCTGTCCTGCTTCATAATGAGACTTCCCCGAATTGCTTACGCGCGTTGTGCCCATGAACCGATCAGGTTCATGGGCAGAGGGTGGGAGCGCGCCGGGAAGCCGGGGCTTGAACTCCAACTCAGTGAGTATATGCTGTGGACGCATGAATTCGCTGCTTCTCACCGGCGGCCGGGTTATAGACCCGGCCAATCGTCTTGATGCCGTCGCAGATGTGCTCATCATTCAGGGAAAGATTGCCGCCCTCGGGCCGGACGCCACAATCCAGGCGCCCGCTGGCACTGAGCGGATGGACGTCAAAGGGCTGGTGGTGTGTCCCGGGCTGATCGATTTGCACGTTCATCTGCGCGAACCCGGCCAGGTCACCAAGGAAACCATCGTTACTGGGACTGCCGCGGCGGCGCGCGGCGGGTTTACTTCAGTGGTTTGCATGCCCAACACGTCGCCCGCGATAGATAACGCCGGGACGGTGGCATTGATTCATGAACGCGCAGCGGAGCAGGGCGCCGCCAATGTCTATGTCGCGGGCGCCATTACGAAAAGCATCGCCGGAGAGGAGCTGGCGCCAATTGGTTCGCTCAAGAAGGCCGGCGTGGTGGCCATCACCGATGACGGCCATTGTGTGCAAAACAATGATATGATGCGCCGGGCGCTCGAATACGCGAAGATGTTCGATCTGCTGGTGATGGATCATTGCCAGGATTACTCCCTGGTAATGGACGGAGTGATGCGCGAGGGCTACTGGAGCGCCGCGCTAGGGCTGCGCGGGTGGCCGGCGGCGGGGGAGGAAATGATGGTGGCGCGGAACATCCTGCTGGCCGAAACGACCGGGGGGCGCGTCCATTGCCAGCACCTGAGCGCGGCTGGCAGCGTGCAATTGCTGCGCGAGGCCAGGAAGCGCGGCGTGTCCATCTCCGGGGAGGCCTGTCCGCATCATTTTACGCTGACGGACGCAGCGGTCGCGGGGAGCGAGAAATTCTGGGCCGCGGACGGCAAAGGCATTTTTGGCTTTGACTCGAATTGCAGTGAGCGACCGGTCTGGCCGGCATACGACACCAATTTCAAGATGAATCCGCCTTTGGGCTCCGTGCGCGACCGCGAGGCGATCCTGGAAGGGCTGGCGGACGGCACGCTCGAAATCCTCTGCAGCGACCACGCGCCGCATTGCGACTATGAGAAAGAGGTGGAGTTCGATTACGCTCCGTTTGGCATAACGGGCCTCGAAACCGAACTGGCGCTCTCCCTGATGCAACTTTACCACTCCGGCCGGCTGAGTTTGGCGGACGTGATTGCCAAGTTCACCGTCGGCCCCGCCCGACTTTTGCGCCTGGCGAAAGGCACATTGAGCGTGGGCGCGGACGCGGACGTGACGGTCTTCGATCCGAATCGCGAATGGGTATTTGACAAAGCCGCCAGTGCGAGTAAATCTAACAACAGCCCATTTTACGGCTGGCCGCTTCGAGGCAAAGCCATCGCTACGATAGTGGGCGGGAAAAGGCCTGCATTGAGCGGACCGAACTCGTCGGCGTGTAGCTGCTGACAAGCTGCTGAAAAGAATATTATGAAAAAGACTGCAATCGGAATTCTCGCCTGCTGCGCGCTGCTGCAGGCCACCGCGGCGGAATTGAACTGGCTGACGGATTTGCCCAAAGCGCAAGCCACCGCAAAATCCGAAGACAAACTGGTGATGCTGGACTTCACCGGCTCGGATTGGTGTGGATGGTGCATCAAATTGCACAAAGAGGTCTTCTCCAAACCTGCGTTCGCTGACTACGCCAAGAAGAACCTGGTGCTTGTGGAGGTGGACTTCCCTCGCGACAAGGAGCAAAGCGCCGAGTTGAAAAAGGCCAACACGGCTCTGCAGGAGAAATACAAGGTTGAGGGCTACCCGACAATCATCGTCCTGAACAGCGCCGGCAAGAAAGTCGGCGAACTGGGTTATCAAAAGGGCGGCCCCAAGCCGTTCATCGACGAGCTCGAGAAGCTGAAGAAGAAGTAGCTGCCAGAAGGG
>Ga0194044_10001034_pt1 | contig 14160 bp, 6 predicted proteins | sample JunL4417m_MetaG_FD_155460 | JGI IMG/M metagenome (GOLD analysis project Ga0194044, IMG submission 155460) | Anoxic zone freshwater microbial communities from boreal shield lake in IISD Experimental Lakes Area, Ontario, Canada - Jun2016-L442-17m | ecosystem: Environmental > Aquatic > Freshwater >...
CCGAATACAAGATATACTGACCCGTTTCAGCGCGGTGGTATTTGAGTGGCTCGCCATTGATGATGTCGTGCGGGAGCTTTTCGATGAACCGCGGCTCGAGCGCGGCGAGCGATTCGGGGAATTGGCCATGTTCTCGACGATAGCGTTCGAGCGCGCAGGCAAGGAGGGCGCAGTCAACGGCTGTTTGGGCAAACGCGGCTTTCTGAGCCGTCCGGGAAGTCGCCGGGAGCAGGAGCCTGGCGAAGTAAAGGTGCTGGAAATACAAGCTGCTTAATGAACGATTGGCCAGCTTCGCCATGCATTGTTCCGACTTCTGACTGAGGTGCGGACTGATTCTGCGGGCAGTGACATCAAACATCGGCAAGAGGCACTCGTCGGTCATCCGGCTGCAATTGAGTTGTTCGAAATCGAACCAGCCGCTCGGCGCCAAGCACATCAACACAGCCGCCAGATCGAATCCGGATTGCTGCGTGCCAGTCATGCCCGCGAGCATGTCGAGCTTGCCAGGCGAGCGGCGGACGTATTCGATTATCGCGCTGCTCCAGTATCGCTCGGCACCCACAGCGCGTTGGGTATCGGCGCAAAAGTCCACACGCGCGAGTCTCGCCTGCAATGATCGCAGTTGCGGCTCGGACCATAGGCTTATCCCCTCGGCGATGGGTTGCATGGCGATGTTCAGTTGTGCGATGCGAACCAGTTGAGAAATGAGGAAGGGTTCATCCTTGCACACCTCCGTCAGGCAGAGCAGGAGTTTGGTGTCCTCGAACGCCTGGTTGGTCTGGCGGGCGGCGAGGGAGGCGCAAGCGCGAAGCGCCAGCACTTGGGTTAGACGTTTCATCACGGAAAGATGCGGCAATAGGATGGCGGCCGGGTTCTCGCCCTCATAGTGAAGATTGAAGCGTGAGAAGGGCAGGTTGCTCGCCGCCTGAAGTTCCTCGAACACCGGGTCGGCCTCCGAGAGCATGGCCAGGACGCCGAGCGCCGCCTCATGGACGGTGAAATTGGTGGCCGCCAATCCGACTTTTTGTTTGGCGAGCTTGTTGGTCGAGTTCAGGAACGCCGCATACCAGGCGGGTAAATCGGTTTGTGCCTTGACCCAGGAATTGGAGCGGACCGCCTTCGACACGTTCAACTCCCGCGAGGCCACATCGTAATTTGAAGCGAAGAGGCCAATGCCGCTGAGCGGACTGACGCCGGGCGACATGCCCGGGAGGAACTCAAAAAGCGGCGCCAGCAAAGGCGTCATGGCGAAGTTCTTGTCGTCGGGCACCTTTGGCGGCACAAAGGCTGAAAGTTCCAACGGCTCACCCCGCGCGGCCATTGCTCGCTTGTAACTATTCCAAGCCCATTGTCCGCGCCAGTTCTCCTCGGCGAAAAACAGCCCGACGATCAGCACCAGGCCCAGCAGCCAAAAAAAGTAACGCCAGGAATGAACCAACTCGGAGAGACCTCCCTCCGTCCGTGCAGAGGCAGGCCGGTCGCTTTCTCCAGGAAGGCTCATGTTGAACGGCGACGGCGCAAGCAAGCGAAGATGGGAGGAGGAGTTGGAGCCGCGCGCGTGCTGAAAGCCTTAACGGCTCTCGGTTAGCCGTTGGTAAACGAGGACCGCGGCGGCCGGCTTGTCAGGCAGGGAAACCGAAAGGCCCTTTTCGATTAGCTCACGACCGGCGATTTCTTTGGGCGCGGAGCCGTTGAGGTCGGTGACCCGGTAACGCGCTTCGGGGCGCAGTCCGGCGAGTTTGAAACGGGCGGACTCGTAATAGCTGTTATGGCGGCGGAAGGCTTGGACCATGCCCTGGCCCTGTTCCGGACGGTCAAACTGCCAGGCGATCCAGGCTTTGTCGTCGCGGCTCCAGGGCGTGAGCGGGTAAAAATCACCGTAATAGTTGGGGTTGATTTCGCGCCATTGGCCGATGATGTGGCGCAGTGCGGCGTAGTCGATTTCCTTCACGCGGAAATCAATGCCGAGGCCGAGGCTGGGCGACACATTGCTCCAGAAAGCATAAGGCTCGACGGGGGTGAGGCCGCTTCCGTAATACGGTGCGTTGTGCGCGGCGATGGTGCCGGTGCCGTGATACGGAAGCCAAAGGGAAATGCCGTAAGTCATGCCTTGATGCCCGATAGGCTCGAAGGCGTAGTCGCTGCGCCAGAGCGGCACGGCCCGGCGCATCGTTTCCAGGTCGTTGCGACGGCCACCGGAGGCGCAAGAATCAATCAGCATATTCGGATGCCGGCGACGGAGTTCGTCCCAGTAGGCGAGGTAGCCGGTAACGTGCTTGATTTCGGTGATGCCCTGCCGGTCGGGCGCGTCGTTATTGCGCCAGAAATCGAGCGGGTCCATGTTAAAATCCTGGCGATACAGGTCGATGCCTTGCTCGGTGAGGAGTTTGTCGATGTGTTCAGTGAGCCAGGCGCGCGCCTCGCCGTTTCCGAGATCGAACAACCCGCCTTTGGCGCCGCCGAGAACCCATTCGGGATGGTTGCGAGTCAGCCAGGTATCTGCCGTGACGCGTTCCGGTTCGAACCAAACCAGGGCCTTTATTCCATTGCTGTGGGCGTGGTCAGACACGGCGCGCAAGCCGTGTGGAAAACGGTTGGTGTCCACCTCCCAGGTTCCGACTCGAGGCCAACCCCCGCCATGGTTAACGTACCAGCCGGCGTCCATCCACCAGTAATCCAGTTTGACGCCCTCCGCCAGGTAACGGTTGATGAACATGATCTGGTTGGTTTCGTTGGCGTTGATCATCTCGTCGTATTGGCGCGAACTGGAGGCCAGGAGTTGCGGCTCGGGCAGCTTGCCGCCAGGCCGGGGCATCGAATATGCCATCATCCATCGGCGCCAAATGTTTTGGGCGCGAATCCAGTCGCCTTTCCAAAACTGGAGCGCAATGAGCGGGCTGCGGACTTCCTCGCCCGGAAGGAGCTTGAAATGGGTCAGTTCCTGACCGGCGCGCAGGCGCAGGCTGCGTTCGCCGTCGCGCGTCAACTCGGCCGCCCACTGCCCCGGCCAGCCAACCGCGACAATCAGACCGTGCCCGACTATATCAAGGTTGAAATAGGACCAGTCGGAGTTGGTGGGCCGGCCGCCGCTGGCACCCAGGCGCTTGGTGGCGCGCGGTCCAAGGGGCGTTTCCAAAGGGGCATAGTCGTCGCCGTTGGCGGGGGAGCCGACATTATGATGCAGCAGGAATTCACCGCTGGCGGCGCGATCCACTTCAATGTCCAGCGGCTGTATCTTCTCGAGAATCGGTGTGGCGTTTGTGCTCGTGTTCTTGAAATAGAGGGTCCATTCGACGGTGGGGAAGTCGTGGTACTCGAGGGCCACGCAGCGCAGTTGAAAGCCGCTAATGGGGTCGGTCCATGTGAGCGTGTGCTCGGTCCTGCCGTGCGCGGTTGATTGGGCGGGCGACTCGCCGTCGGTCACTTGCCTCGAGATACGTTCCAGCTTCCATTGCTTGAGCAACTCGCTCGATGGCTGGCCGTTGAAAACAAACGAAAAGGGAGGCCCGGCCGTGAAGAGTTTGCCCTGCGTTTCTTCCGTGAGAGGCAAATCCGCCAGCCAAATCTCGCGGCCGTCCTGCAGCGTGACTTTGGCGTCCGCCCAGTCAGCCTGGTCGCAGGAGATGCCGTCCGGCGTCTCATCCACTTGAATGGTAAACTCGCTGGCGCCGCCCACGTCCACCCTGACGGACTTGCCAGCCATCCCTTCGCGCATGATGCCGGAGCGGAACTTCTCTTGGCCGCCGACGCTCAGGGAAAAATCCACGCTGCCGCGCCCACCGCTGGTTTGTTCGTTGCTGTCCACGCCAACGGTGGCACTAAAGGTCCGGCCTGGCCCGGGCAGGCGGACGATGATCTTGCTGAAGGCATGGCAGAAAAGGCCATGGGTGTATTCCGTCTCGACGAGGCGGAGCGGCTTGCCCGCGCGCCCGTTTCGTTGCACGGCGTCGTTATTGGCCAACACCAGCAAGGCCGGCTCGGTTTTCCGGGCCGCTGGTTTCCCTTCAAACCTGGCAGCGGCCCACTGGCGGGCATCATCAAGTTCACCGGGCGCTGGCGCCACACCATTGACCCGAGGCGCGAACATCAGCGCGGTCAAAAACAGGAAACCCAGAAGTGATCGAAGGCGGTTCATGGCTTTAGGATTGGATGTCATCGGAAACCGGATGAATTGTGGCATCGGCTAACTGGGAAGGAAACAGAAATCGCGGGTGCGCCCCAACGAAAAAACTAACGTTGGCCACTCGCCAGCACCGTTTCGAAGTGGGGTGGTTGTTCTTCCCGGGCCACGATGTTGACCTCGATCTTCTTGAAGCCTGCCGCTTCGAGCCAGCGGTGCAAGTCACTTTCCGCAAAGCCGGGCCAGCGGTCGCCGTAGAGTTCGTGAGCCTTCTCGAAGTTGTGGCTGGCCAGGTCGAGAATCATGATCTGCCCACTCGTCTTGAGCATTTTGTAGGCGCTGGCAATTGCCTTGGCTGGTTCCTCGGCATGATGCAGCGCCTGGCTAAGAATGACCAGGTCCACGCTCTTTGGCTCGACCGGTGGATTCTGCAAATCCCCAAGCCGGAACTCCAGATTCTTCAGATTGTTCTTCCGCGCCTTCGCGGCGCCGTAGGCAACGATCTTTTCTGAATTATCGACCGCGATGACCTTCTTGCAGCGACGGGCGAGCAATTCGCCGAGCAAGCCCTCGCCTGAACCAAGGTCCGCCACCACCAGTGGCGGCAGAATCTGCAGCAGCAGGTGGCCAAATGCCTGCCAGGAGCGGCCGGGACCGTAAATCCGGTCGAACCGCCCTGCCACTTGATTGAAATAAACCTGCGCCTGCTCGCGACGCCGACCCAGAATCCGCCTCAAGTTGATTTGGTCGCCGCCGTGCTCTGGTAATTCTCTGGCCCCGCGAATCGCCAGTTGGATGAACTCGCCCAGCACCCCGTTGGCCGCAGGCGTCAGCCTGTAGAATGTCCGTTTCCCTTCGCGTCGCGACTGCACCAGGCTGGAATCCTGCAAGAGGCCGAGGTGCGTCGAGATGCGGGACTGCCCCATGCGGGTGATCTCCTGCAACTCATTTACCGACAGTTCGTCCTTTTCCAACAAGGCCACGATGCGCAGCCTCGTGGGGTCGGATAACGCCCGAAGGAATTTGAGAGTGGCAGACATGTTCGCCGGTGATTGATGATTTCCTGAAATCGCTGTTGACGACTTCGGAAAATGATGTATCATCTTATCCTGATACGTCAATATGACATTCTAACGCAATACGAATATCTATAATGAGCAAGAACTTCATTTTCTCTTCGGAATCGGTTGGCGAAGGCCACCCGGACAAAGTTCTGTGACACAATTTCCGATGCCGTGTTGGACGCGTGCCTTGCGCAAGACCCTTACAGCCGGGTCGCCTGCGAGACCTACGCGAAGAGTAACCTTGTGGTGGTTGGGGGTGAAATCACCACCAAGGCGAAGCTCGACTTTAACGAGATTGCGAGGCAGGCCATTCGCGACATTGGTTATACGCACGATGACGACGTGTTTCACGCGGACAAGGTGCTTATCATGAACGCGATTACCTCGCAAAGCCCCGACATTGCGCAAGGGGTCGATGCGCGGAAGGCCAAGGGCAAAGAAACGGCGGAGCAAGGGGCAGGGGACCAGGGCCTGATGTTCGGGTACGCCACCAATGAAACGCCCGAACTGATGCCCGCGCCCATCATGTATGCCCACAAACTGGGCAGCGCGCTTACCAAAATTCGCAAGAGCGGCAAAGTCAAATGGCTGCGACCGGACGCGAAGAGCCAGGTTTCGGTCCGCTATGTCAACGACCAGCCGGTGGCGATCACCCACGTCGTCATCTCCACCCAGCACAGCGCGGATGTTGACCATGCCACCATCAAGGAGTTTTGCATCGAGGAAATCATCAAGAAGACGCTCCCCAAAAAGCTGCTCACAGATGAGACGAAATACCTTATCAATCCGACGGGCCGCTTTGTCGTCGGAGGGCCTCAGGGCGATACCGGGCTGACTGGTCGCAAGATCATCGTGGACAGCTACGGCGGCATGGGCCGTCACGGCGGCGGCGCGTTCAGCGGCAAGGACCCGTCAAAGGTGGACCGCAGCGCGGCTTACATGGGCCGTTATGTGGCCAAGAACATCGTTGCCTCGGGGCTGGCTTCGAGCGCCGAGATTCAGTTCGCCTACGCCATCGGTTTTCCTGACCCGGTCTCCGTCTGTGTCAACACATTTGGCACCGGCGTCGTGAGCGACGAAGAAATCGAGCGCGCGGTTTGCGCCGTGTTCAGCTTCAAGCCAGCCGCCATCATCAAGCAGCTCAACCTGCTTCGCCCGATCTATTTGAAGACGACCAACTACGGCCACTTTGGCAAGAACGATCCCGATATTACTTGGGAGAAAACCGACAAAGTCGATGAGTTGAAAAAAGCCGTCGGCAAGTCCGCACCGGCGGTCGCGGCTGCCACTTTGAAAAAAGCGGCCGCGCTGGTTAAAGCCTGATCCACTACTAATCTCTAATAATTAAATCCCATGCCTGTTTTAACTAAAAGCAACGGAAAGAAAACCGCGTCTGCCAATGGCAAGGCGCGCACTACAACCGACTACAAGGTCAAGGACCTCAGCCTCGCTGAATGGGGCCGCAAAGAAATCTCCGTCGCCGAGCAGGAAATGCCCGGACTCATGTCCATCCGCCAGAAACATGGCACAGCCAAGCCGCTGAACGGGGTCCGTGTCACCGGCTCGCTGCACATGACCATCGAGACGGCGGTGCTTATTGAAACGCTCATCGATCTCGGCGCCATCGTGCGCTGGGCAAGCTGCAACATCTTCAGCACCCAGGACCAGGCCGCCGCCGCGATTGCGAAAGTCGGCATTCCCGTGTTCGCGTTCAAAGGCGAATCGCTCGAGGAATACTGGGACTACACGCTGGCCGCCTTGACGCACGCTGGCGGCAAAGGCCCGCAACTTATCGTCGATGACGGCGGAGACGCCACGTTGCTGCTGCACAAAGGTTACGAAATGGAACATGGCAGCGATTGGGTCAGCTCGCCCAGCGACAGCCACGAGGAACAGGTCATCAAGAACCTTCTCAAACGTTGCGCGAAGGAGAGACCCGGCTGGTTTGGCCAGGTGGTCAAAGACTGGAAGGGTGTCAGCGAAGAAACCACTACCGGCGTCCACCGTCTCTACCAGATGCTCGAGGCCGGCAAACTCCTCGTGCCCGCTATTAACGTCAACGACTCGGTCACCAAATCGAAGTTTGACAACCTCTACGGTTGCCGTGAGTCGTTAGCAGACGGTTTGAAACGTGCCCTCGGGGTGATGATTGCTGGCAAGACCGCGTGCGTTTGCGGCTACGGCGACGTCGGCAAAGGCAGCGCTCACAGCCTGCGCGGGTTTGGCGCCCGGGTGATCGTAACCGAAATCGACCCCATTAACGCGCTCCAGGCCGCTATGGAAGGTTTCGAGGTCACCACCATTGACGAAACGCTTGGGGAAGCCGACATCTACGTCACCACCACGGGCAATCGCGACGTCATCACCTTGGAGCACATGCTCAAGATGAAGGACCAGGCAATCGTCTGCAATATCGGCCACTTCGACAACGAAATCCAGGTGGACCGGCTTAACAACGCCAAGGGCGTGTCGCGATTGAACATCAAACCGCAGGTGGACCGCTATGACGTGCCCGGCGACCGCAGCATCTACCTCCTTGCCGAAGGCCGTCTGGTCAACCTCGGCTGCGCCGAAGGCCATCCCAGTTTCGTGATGTCCAACTCCTTCACCAATCAGGTGCTCGCACAGCTCGATCTTTGGACCAACCGCGAAAAGTATAAGCCGGCGGTCTATCGCCTGTCCAAGAAGCTCGATGAAGAAGTGGCGCGCCTGCATTTGAAAAAAATCGGCGTCAAGCTCACAAAGCTCACCAAAAAACAGGCGGAGTACATCGGAGTGCCCGTGGATGGTCCTTACAAGGCCGACCACTATCGGTATTGACCGTGAAACCACTCCTTGCGGAAGCCGGCCGTGCCTCGTTCGCCAGGCAGATCGAGGACATTACCATGTCCACGCCGGTCACCGATATCCACACGCACCTCTACGACCCGGCTTTCAAGGGCCTGTTGCTCTGGGGCATCGACGATTTGCTGGTTTATCACTACCTCGTCGCCGAGTCGTTTCGGTATCTCGATTTGCCTTACGAGAAGTTTTGGCTGCTGTCAAAGACCCAACAGGCGGACCTGATTTGGGACGCGCTGTTCATCCGGCACTCGCCCATTTCCGAAGCGTGCCGCGGGGTGCTGACCACTCTCCATGCCCTGGGGCTGGACGTGAAGAAGCGCGACTTGCCGGCGGTGCGGGCGTGGTTTGCAGGCCAGCGAGTCGAGAAACATATCACCCGCTGTATGGAGTTGGCCGGTGTGCGAAAGATCTACATGACCAATTCGCCCTTTGACGACCTCGAGCGGCCGGTGTGGGAGAAGGGATTCCGCCGGGATGAACGATTCCCCGCTGCGCTGCGGATTGACCCACTGCTGGTGGCCTGGCCGGAGACCGCCGCTCGGCTCGCACGCTGGGGCTACAAAGTGGATGCCAAAGCCCCGACACAGAAGTCTTTTGACGCGGTGCGGCGGTTCCTGGCCGACTGGTCAAAACGCATGGGCGCGTGCTATGTGATGGTCTCCCTCTCGCCAGATTTTGAGTTCCCCGCCAGGAATATCACGACGCAACTGATCGAGCAGGCTGTCCTGCCGCATTGCCGTGAGCATGGGCTGCCTTTCGCCTTGATGCCTGGCGTCAGGCGGGCGGTAAACCCGCAATTGAAACTGGCCGGCGACGGTGTCGGCTTGAGCAACCTTGCGGCGCTCCAAAACCTCTGCGCCAGCTTCCCCGATAACAAGTTTATGACTACCGTGCTCGCCCGTGAGAATCAGCACGAATTGTGCGTGTTGGCCCGCAAGTTCCGCAATCTGCACATCTTTGGCTGCTGGTGGTTCACGAATGTGCCGCTGCTGATCGATGAAATCACGCGATTGCGGGTCGAAATGCTCGGTTTGAGCTTCACGCCGCAGCATTCCGATGCCCGCGTTCTGGACCAGATTATCTACAAATGGCAGCACTCCCGCCGCATCATCGCCCAGGTATTGGTGGATAAATACTTGACCTTGGCAGAAACCGGCTGGCAGGCCACTCGCACGGAGATCGAACGGGATGTCATGGACCTCTTCGGCGGCGCCTTTGAAAGGTTTTGCGGATGCCCGGTTTAATTGCCATAGTTGGTCGCCCGAACGTTGGGAAGTCGGCCTTGTTTAACCGCATCGTCGGCCGGCGCATCGCCATTGTCCATGATCAGCCCGGCGTCACGCGCGACCGAATCAGCGCCGAAGGCGAGTGGCACGGACAGCCATTCACGCTGGTGGATACAGGTGGCATCGGTCTGCTGCGCCGGGAAAAAGCGGACGATGTAATCATCAAGGCGGCGCTGGAGCAGGTGGGAATCGCCATTGAAGCCGCCAATGTCATCATCCTCGTAGTGAATGTGCAGGAAGGCGTTGTGCCGCTGGACCGTGAGGCTGCCGCCCGCTTGCGACACAGCGCCAAACCGGTGCTGGTCGCGGTCAACAAAGTGGATACCTACCGCGCCGAGACCGGGGCATTGGAATTCTCGGAACTCGGTTTCGATAAGACTTTTCCCGTGAGCGCCATTCACGGCGACGGCATCGAACCGCTGATGGATGCAGCAATGGCGCTGCTGCCCGTCGTCAGCCCTCAGTCGTCAGAAGACCCCAGTAGTGCTGCTGGCGAGCAGGAATCCGTGACCACGCTCCCCCTCGGTCCGCTCAAACTCGCCATCGTCGGCCGCCCTAATGTCGGCAAATCGTCCATCATCAACGCACTGACAAACTCCGAACGCGTCGTGGTCAGCCCAATTCCCGGCACCACTCGTGACTCGGTGGATGTGCCCTTTGAAGTCGAAACGGAGGGAGTGCGGCAGTCCTACGTGCTCATTGATACCGCTGGCTTGCGCAAAACCCGGCGGGTCGATGATTCAATCGAGTTTTTCAGCGTCAAACGCGCCGAGGAATCCATCGCCCGCTGCGACATTGCGGTTCTGGTCATGGACGCCGAAGCCGGGATCACTGAGCAGGACAAGAAGATTGCCGACCAGATCGTCGAGCAACGCAGAGCCTGCATCGTGGTGATAAATAAATGGGACTTGATGAACGCAGCAGTCCGCCAGGCGCGTGAAGAGGAAATTGGGCGCCGCCAGAAGAAGGAAGCCAAACACGCGCCCAACGTGATGACGACCCTCTCCGAGTTTGGTCAATGGGTGCAGGAGCGGTTGTTCTTCCTCGACTACGCGCCCGTGATCTTCACCTCGGCCAAATCCGGGTTTCACCTGGATCGCCTTCTGGAAGCCGTGCGCTACGTCGCCGCGCAATTGCGGCAGACGATTCCGACCGCCATCCTGAATCGCACCATCCGGGATGCTGTGGACCGCCGCCAGCCTGTCAGTGAACTGGGGCACCGGTTGAGATTCTTTTACGCCACCCAGGTGCGGCAGGCCCCGCCGACGTTCCTCCTGTTCGTCAACCGAGACGAGCTTTTCTCGAGCCTATACAAGAAATACCTCGCAGACCAGATGCGCGCCGCCTTCGGCTACGAAGGATGCCCAGTCATTCTGGTGCCCAAACCCCGCCCAAAAACCATCGAGCCAGTCCGGAAATTCAAATCTCCGCATAGGAAATCCGCACGCTGAACAGCCGTCTTTTTGTTCACTCCCGGGTTGTGTACCGGTGTGAATAGGTCTTCAAATCGGATGCTTTCGCATCACGTTCCTGCCCTTTTTATAGGGGAATAACGTTTGCGTAAATATTTTTGAGTTTTTCCTTGTTCCCCCCATATATGGTGGATAAGGTAGCGGTGTGCCCCAACTAATGGGGTAATTGAAGGACCTCGAGGAGAGGCCAGAATGTTTAAGAAATCGACGAATTTGAACCAAATCTGCCGCGTCTCTTGTTGAAACCCGGTCAACCGGACAGACGGCGGAGTATGTGAAAAGGCAAAACCATGATTGTTGATGTCAGTGAACCAGTTACAATTGGCGCCCCTGTTCAGGGCCGCCGTCGGACCCCAACGGCAACCGCAACTCGCGCTGCCAGGAGCGAAACTCCTTCGGCGAAGAAAACTTTGAGTATCCAACGCACTTTCAGTGATCCGAAAACCAATCCGTTCGACCAGCTCGAGTGGGAACGGCGAACCACCGAAATCAAGGACGAAGCGGGCAATGTCATTTTCAAGCAGGAAAATGTCGAGGTGCCAAAGACATGGTCGGCGCTGGCGACCAAAGTCGTGGTTTCCAAGTATTTTTACGGCGAACAAGGCACGCCCGAGCGCGAGACGTCCGTGCGCCAGCTCGTCCAGCGTGTTTGCCGAACCATTGCGGATTGGGGAATCAAAGACGGCTACTTCACCAAGGCGGCCGGAGAAGTGTTCTATGACGAGATGACCTGGCTTTGCCTGAACCAATACGGCGCCTTTAATTCGCCCGTCTGGTTCAACGTCGGGCTTTACCACCAGTATGGCGTGGGCAATTCTTCGAGCCGTGGCAACTGGTTTTACCATCGAAAAAATGGCCGCGCCGAGCGGGCAAAAACCCAATACGAATACCCCCAATGCAGCGCCTGTTTCATCCAGTCGGTCGAGGACAACATGGAGTCGATCATGCGCCTGGCTCACAGCGAGGCAATGTTGTTCAAATTCGGTTCCGGCACCGGCACCGATCTTTCACCCATCCGCTCAAGCAAAGAGAAGCTCAGCGGCGGTGGCCGCCCGAGCGGCCCGTTGTCGTTCCTGAGAGTCTATGATCAGGTCGCTAACGTGGTGAAATCGGGCGGGAAAACGCGCCGTGCCGCCAAGATGAATACCCTGCGCGATTGGCACGGCGACATCGAGGAATTCATCGAAGCCAAGATGAAGGAGGAGAAGAAAGCCTGGGCGCTCATCGAGCAGGGCTACGATGGCTCCTACAACGGTGACGCTTACGGCAGCGTCATGTATCAGAACGAGAACCTTTCCGTGCGTGTCAGTGACGCCTTCATGGTTGCCGCCATGGAAGGCAAGGAGTGGTGGACCCGGTCGATTACTACCGGCCAGCCCCTCCAAAAGAAAGATGCCAGCACCCTGCTGCGCAAGATTGCGGAAGGCACTTGGACCTGCGGCGACCCGGGTTTGCAGTACGATGGCGCAGTTCAAAAATGGCATACCTGCAAAGGCACCGAGCCGATCCACTCCACCAATCCGTGTTCCGAATACGTTTTCATCAATAACACGGCCTGTAATCTCGCGTCTCTCAACCTCATAAAATTCAAACGCGAAGATGGCATTTTCGACGTCGCACGGTTCAAGGCCGCAGCGCGAATCTTTATCACCGCGCAGGACATCCTCATCGATAACGCAAGCTATCCGACCAAAGAAATTGCCGAGAATTCCCATATTTTCCGCACCTTGGGCCTCGGTTATGCCAACCTCGGCTCGCTCATCATGAGCTACGGGTTGCCTTACGACTCGAACGAGGGTCGTGCGCTGGCTGGCGCTATCACCGCCATCATGACCGGCCACTCCTACGTGCAATCAGCCAACATCGCCGACGTCATGGGAACCTTCAAGGGCTATCGTAACGCGAGCTGCGCGCATGTGGCTAAACCGCTCGCCCAGGACAACGTCGAATCCATGTTCTCAGTCATTAAGCAGCACCGCGACGCAGTCGAGGGAATTCAACCGAGCCAGGAATTCAATTATTTGAAAGAAGAGGCGCGCAGTTCCTGGGAAGCAGCCATCGAGCGAGGCCGCGCCAGCGGCTACCGCAACGCGCAAGTCACCGTCCTGGCCCCAACCGGCACCATTGGGTTCCTCATGGACTGCGATACCACCGGGATTGAACCCGACATCGCTCTGGTCAAATACAAACTCCTGGCCGGTGGCGGCACGCTGAATATCGTGAATCGCACGGTGCCCGAAGCGCTGCGCCGCCTGGGTTACAGCCCCCAGGAAATCCAGCGCATCATATCCCACATCGAACGGTTCGATACCATCGAAGAAGTTCAAGAAGGGGAATCCACGATCCAAAGTGGGTTGAGACCCGAGCATCTTCCGATCTTTGATTGTGCCTTCCAGCCGTTTCGGGGCAAAAGGAGCATCGAATCGCTCGCGCATCTTAGAATGATGGCAGCGGCGCAACCTTTCATCAGCGGCGCTATTTCCAAGACCGTCAATATGCCCGCGACCAGCTCGGTCGAGGACATTCGTGATGCTTACGTCCAGGCCTGGAAGATGGGTCTGAAGTGCGTCGCCATCTATCGCGACGGGTCTAAGCGCTCTCAACCACTCAACACCAAACGCACTACCGAAGGGGGCGAGAAAGCGCCGGGCGGAGACAAAGCCGCCTTCGAGGCCCAGATCAAGGAACTCGAAGCTGAAGTGGCCGATCTCAGTGCCGAAGCCGGCAAACCTTTGCGCCGCCGTCTCTCCGACACCCGCACCGCCGTCACCCACAAGTTCGACATCGCAGGCCATGAAGGGTATCTGACGGTGGGCTTGTTTGAAAGCAAACAGCCCGGGGAACTCTTCATCACCATGGCCAAGGAAGGCTCGACCATCGGTGGTCTAATGGATGGTATCGGCACTCTGACCAGCATGGCACTGCAGTACGGCGTGCCTCTCGAAGCCCTCGTCCGAAAATTCGCCCACGTCCGCTTCGAACCCTCCGGCTTTACCAAAAACCCCGACATCCGTAATGCCGCTTCCATCACCGATTATGTCTTCCGCTGGATGGCGATGCAATTCATCCCCGGTTTCCGCGAAGCCAATGCGCCCAATCGCAACCAGCCCGAGTTGGCCATTCCTGGCCTGCAGGAAGAAGTGAAAAAGAAGATCAACCGGCCCGTCCCCGAGCTGGCCATCGCGGAGGATACCGAGATCATGGACGTGAAATCGAGTCGGCACGGAAATGGCAAGGGCCATGCCTCGGCCAGTCACGCCCCCGCCAGCCGGCAGGTGAAAACCCTTAGCGACTCGGTGGCGCACTTCCAGCAGGATGCTCCCACATGCCCGAGCTGCGGCCATGTCACGGTCCGCAACGGCGCCTGCTACAAG
>Ga0194044_10001037_pt1 | contig 14155 bp, 7 predicted proteins | sample JunL4417m_MetaG_FD_155460 | JGI IMG/M metagenome (GOLD analysis project Ga0194044, IMG submission 155460) | Anoxic zone freshwater microbial communities from boreal shield lake in IISD Experimental Lakes Area, Ontario, Canada - Jun2016-L442-17m | ecosystem: Environmental > Aquatic > Freshwater >...
CAATAGAAGAACTTAAAAATATTTCAAATAGAATTAAAAATGAACTTGAAGAGTATTTACATTATGAAATAGATACACCTATTTTATATATAGAAACAGATGATTTATAAAAATAGAATATATTATTTTGAATATATTTAGGAATAATAAAATATATGCGTATATTTACTTAAAGATATTATCTTTAGTAAATATATAGGATGAATAGAAAAGAAGAACCTCCTGATAAATATCAGTGTCTAAAAGTTCCTATTCAAAAGATACTTAAATCAGATACAAACACAAAAACTTTAGCAATAATTAATGATGCTGTTTTAAGAACTAATTATATTACTACAAAATCGTATTTTTTATTACGATTATGGGTATTAGAAAAGTATCATGGTAATCAAGGAATTCCACTTATTACAGAAGATACTATTAAAATGTCTATGAAATCTTTAGTAAAAGCATCAGCAGGACCAAAAGCAAAGGGAAATAATTTATTGTTATTACAAGAATTCCAAAAATTACATACTTTTTCATTAGAAGATGGTAAGAATTTATCTGCTATTTTAGATTATTATACTACAACTATGATTACAGCTATTGAAAACAATATCAAGATGAATTTTATGGATTATATAAAACGATTTGTAAATTCATATTTTAAGAGTATTCATAAAGACGACCTTCAAAATAAAGATTTTAGAAAGCAACTTTACAAAGAATTACAAGTAGTTAAAAATGATATTATAAATGAAACTTTGTTAAGCGACCCAAAATATCATTCGTGGTTAAACAAAAACAGATATAAAATAGTTCCACAAGAATACGATACAAGTTATTATTATGATGTAAAAGTTAATCCACAAAGATATTTGAAATATATGATTTTTATGAATTTAGAATTAGAAGAAAAAGAGGCGAAAATGTTCCAGTTTTTTCCATTACAAATACAAATTATTCCAAGACATATTCAAATAGATACTAAATCCATAATTGAATTATTGGTAGATACTGATAAGAAACAATATTTAGATAATGTTGAATTAAATAAGGAAATATTATGGGATAAGTTTTTTACGATAAATCAATATTTAAGAAAATATGATTTTGATTATACAATTATTACAGATGGTTATGCCGTATCTTTACGATTTTTACATAAAGAATTTACTAATGAAGAAAGAATTAAAAAGGACAAAATTAAAAATGGTAAGAAAGCATTAAAGGGATTATCAGATGAAGAAAAAGAAATTAAAAAACAAGGTAAAATTACATTACAAAATAAAATCAAGGAAGAAAATAAACAAAAACGAGCATTACAACCAAAACAAAAGAAAGATACTAAAAAGGAAATACAACATGAATTTCCGTATATTGATGAGGTATCTAAAGAATTATTAGATGGAAACCATATATTTATTGACCCAGGAAAGCGTAGTTTATTAACGATGATGGACGATGATGGTAATTTTTTATCATATACAAATAAACAACGAATTCGTGAAACAAAACGATTAAAATATCAAGCGTTATTGAAAAATTACAAGGATAAATTAAATATAACTACAAAAGAAAATACATTATCATCTTTTAACTCTAAAACATGTAATTTAGAAAAATTCAAAGAATATATTACTGAAAAAATCAAAGTAAATCAAGAATTATACACATCATATCAAAATGAAAAATTCCGTCAATACAAATGGTATGCTTATATCAATAAAAAACGAACTGAAGATAATATGTTGAATAAAATAGAAAGCAAATATGGAAAAGATATAAAAATCATAATAGGCGATTGGAGTATTGGGAAACAAATGAGGAATTTTATATCAACACCAAATTTAGCAATAAAAAGAAAATTAAAAACACGATTTCAAGTGTTTAATATAGATGAATTTAGAACATCGTGTTTAAATTATATAACTGAAGAACCATGTAAAAATTTATATCTACCAGATAATAAAAATAAAGAACGAAAGATACATTCAATCCTAACATATCAAATGGAAAACAATAGGAAAGGATGTATCAATCGTGATAAGAATGGTTGTAATAATATTCAAAAGGTATTCAAAAGTTATATAGAAACAGGTGAAAGACCTGAAAAGTATAAACGAGAATACAAATTTCAATAAAATATACTAACCACTACAATCATAATAGGTTGTAGTCGTCAAATAGTATAACGCCCTTTAAGGGTGCTTTTACATCACCAAAAAGAAAAATTGATAAATTTTTTATTTTTTTATAGAAAGTTTGTCTCATTTTTCTTTTCGGTCGGTGTAATAAAAATAATTGGCATAAAAATAATTGGCATAAGGTCTCATAATTATATTTTTATTTTATGATGTAGTAGTAGTACACGGATTGTTTACACCAGAGGTAATTCCGTCCCAAGTTACTTTACAAGCAGAAGCCCATTTATATTTAGTACACGAACCATTGTCATTTGTAAATGGCGGTTTATTAAAATTCATTGTTGCTTTATTATTGGCAGACGGAAGGTTGCATCTTCCTAAACTATGTGAATTTAAACATGCTTCCCCATTACCCGACATATCTACCCAATAATCGGGACATTCGCCTACAACAGGGGGCCACGTTTCGGATGATGATGATTTAGATAATGCTATTCCAATTACAACTAACATAATTATCAAAATAATTATTGCTATGGTTAGTACTATCTTTTGAAAATTCATTTCTATATAAAATAAATATATATTTTTTTTATGAATGTATTATAATATGAATAGCACTAAAAGTTCTAATGGAAGAGTTGATATTATTAATAAAACGCAGGGCCCTGATATCTCTAAATTATTTGACATGTATGATAAAATTCCAGCAAATCAATGTGCGACATTTAGGGAACCAACATTAGGACAGTGGGATGAAACGTCATTATCTAAAGCTTATTTCTCTGAAGAAAATATTCAAATTATTCAAAATGGTATTAGAGCAGGGGTATTTCAAAAATCAAACGGTCAATATATTATTGGTCCTCAGGAGTGCGACTTGTTAAAGGTTATTATGCGCAGTATATTTCTACAACATGCAGTCAATCAGCCAAAAAACACATCCGGACAAATTGAGGAACTCAATAAGATTGTTTTGGATTATTGTATTCATAATGTTTATTCTGAAGCTAAAGGATATATGAAATATTTATATGATGTTAGCACATTAGCTGTTCCATTGCCTACTCCAATTGTTGAATCTCAAAGGGATAAAAAAAATTATGTAATGCCCAAATGGTTTTAAACCTTTTTACATTATTATTACACTATTATGAATTTTGTAATAATAATATTGATTCAAATTATTATTTACTAGGTTTATTATTTACTAGGTTTATTATTTACTAGGTTTATTTTTTGTTGGTTGAATTATAATTTCAATTGCATCACTATCGCATATGTCCAACTCAACCTTTTTAATAATTTTATTATTTCCTCTTGCAACTTTTGCAACCGTTTTCTTCTTTTTTGTTGCATTAATATCACCTTTCTGAGATTGTTCTCTTTCTTTTTGATATTCTTGATACTCATTCTCAAGTATAATTAATTCAGATAACCACATTTGTTGGATTGTTGTTGATTTAATACGTTCTAATTCGTCTAGTTTTAAATGATGTTCCTTTAATACTTTTTCTACATTTTCATCAGAAACAGAATCCATTGGCATTTTCACTAAATATTTGTATTCATCGTCGCCATCAATTGAATTGTAATTTTTTTCTTGAAGCATACTAATTATTTCCTGCTTCTTCTTTTTTCTTAAATCAATTGTTCCGTCTAATAATTCTTGAATATACTTTGCTTTATTTGATAAAATTAATAGTTCGCGTTCTAATGCATCAATCATATATTTTTTTCTATCTTCATAATATTCTAAACGAATATCAAAGTAACCATCAATAATTTCTTCAACGCTATCATACTTTCTTAATTTGTCTTCTGAGTTAAATAAATTCATATTTGTTGTTGAACTTGTTGAATATAATTTTAATAACTTCTCTAGTCCATTGGAGCCATGTTCGCCCTTCATAGATTCTAATTCGGCTAGTTTTCCCTTTGAAAATGTAATTACAAATTCAACTGTTGTATCCGTATAATTTTCTAATACATCTTTTATAAAAGGCACTACTTTTTTCCCTTCATTATCTTTATCGTTTTGCAAGTCGTTTAATAATTCTTTAAAATCTTCCGTCCAATAGCCAACTGGTAATTCAGTAACTGTAATTTTATCCGGTTCAATAACATTATATCTTCCCTTAAACATAAACTTTGTATCACTTATCTTTGAAGTTTCACCAGTAAACCCTTCATAATAAGGTAAGAACTCTATTTTTGTGTCATTCGTATTTGTGTCATTCGTATTTGTGTCATTCGTATTTGTGTCATTCGTATTTGTGTCATTCGTATTTGTGTCATTCGTATTTGTGTCATTCGTATTTGTGTCATTCATATTTACACCTTGTAATTTATTTTTTAAGTAGACAATAATATCTCTGGGATTATAACACATGATTTCGGTACTAAACCCAGTTCCAATTCCTTTTGAACCATTAACTAATACCATTGGAATTATTGGAACATAAAACTGAGGTTCTACAGGAGTTCCGTCATCATTTAAATACTTCAATATGTTGTCGTCTTGTTCTGGAAATAGGATTCTTGTTATTTTTTCCAATCTAGTAAATATATATCTTGGGGATGACGCGTCTTGGCCTCCCTTAATTCTTGAACCAAATTGCCCTGATGGAAATAACAAATTAATATTATTTGAACCAACAAAATTTTGAGCCATTCCAACAATCGCCTTATTCAAACTTTCTTCGCCATGATGATAACATGAATGTTCTGAAATATAACCGGAAAATTGAGCCACCTTGATTTCGCTTGTTAATCGTTTTTTAAACGAACTATATAATATTTTTCTCAAACTAATCTTAAGGCCGTCCATTAAGTTTGGAATGCTACGGTCACAGTCATATTTTGAAAAATGAATTAACTCCTTATTAATAAACTCTTCATAAGGTATCATTTGTTTACTAGTATCCGCAAAACTATTTCTATCATAAACGGTTTCCAACCAAATTTTCCTATCGTCTGCTCGTTTTTTATTAAATACCATATCAATTGCGTCATCGCTTATAGCCCCTGTATGTTCAAACCCAACAAACTTTTTTTCCTTAAAATATTCTCGAAATTCCGTTTTTGTTGATGTGCCTAACCCTTTGTAATATTTTATATTCCAACCATTTGTATCATTTTTGCTCTTCCAGTCCTCATATTCACCCTCATTATAAAACTTAATTTCCAAAGAGCCTTTTTTTGCTTTTAAAATTGGAGTATTCATAAACCCAATAAATCCTGGAATATGAGTTAAACTAGCCCATTCATTTTGAAACAAGTTAATACACAATCCTTTAATATGAGAACCGTCCAAATCTTGATCCGTCATAAAGACTACCTTACTATATCTTAAGTTCTTATACACATCTTCAATAGTATTGTATTCTTTTCCTGTCTCAAGCCCCAAAATCTTTTTTATTTCAGCGATTTCCTTGTTTTCCGATACTTTTTTAACAGCTTCACCCCTCACATTCATTACTTTTCCCTTCAAAGGATAAACCCCAATTGTATTTCTATCTTCAGACGATAACCCAGAAATAACACCGGTTTTGGCTGAATCTCCCTCGCAAAATATAATCATACAGTCGGACGACTTGTCTGTTCCAGCCCAATTTGCATCATCTAATTTGGGAATACCGCGAATTGATTTGCTTTTTGTTCCATCAGTCTTTTTCGCAGCCTTATTTTCTTTTACTTCGGTTAAAGCACATGCTGCATCCATTACACCCATTTTCGCCAGTTTCTCAATAAATTTATCAGTTACCTCACATTTAGAACCGAATTTTACCATAGGAGTATTCATACAATCTTTAGTTTGACTATCAAATGACGGATTTTCAATATCGCATCTTAAAAACAACATCAATTGCTCTTTAATACTAGTTGGATTAACCTTAATCTTTTTCTTTTTTTCAATATAATCAGATAATTTTCTTGTAATTTGGTTAAGAATATACTCAACATGTTTACCCCCCTTAGGAGTATAAATACCATTTACAAATGATACTTGAACGAATTCATTAGTTGGAGTTAACGCGACCGCGTATTCCCAACGGATATTTGCTTCTTCATAAACTCTTGGAGCTACTCCTTTTTCACCAATATACAAATTAATATATTGTTCAAAGTTCTTTGTATTAATAATACCAGAATTATATTTAACCTTAATTGTTTTATCGGTTATTGCAGAAATATCATAAACTCGTTTTTTTAAAAGAGACACCAAATCAGGCGTTAATCCAGTAATTCCAAGTCTTTGATAATCTGGCTTAAATGTAATTTTAGTATAAGGTTTGGACTTTGAAGCCTTAGTAATTTTAGGCGGGCAAATTGTATCAAGATTGTCTTTAAATTCTTGGGTATATTTTAGTCCTCGAATATGATCTACTGTCTCAATTTGCCCGTATGTAGACCAAATAAGAACCAACTTGAACCCAAAGCCGTTTTTACCACCAACAATCTTTTTTTCTTCTTTATTGTAATTTGTCGAAGTTCTTAAATGTCCGAAAATAAGTTCAGGAATCCACGTTTTATATTCAGGATGTTGAATAACATCAATACCATTACCATCATTAATCATTACAATAGTTCCGTCGTCTTGAATAGATATATCAATATAAGTAACTGGTAATGAATTCTCAACATTTTGTTCGATATTGGATTGCATTCTTACAACATGGTCGCGACAATTTACAATACCTTCGTCAAATAGTTTAAATAACCCTGGTATATAACTAATATTTTTCTCAATAATTTTATCACTAGTTTCGTTCATAATCCACATATCAGCATTAATAATTTCAACAGAACCAATATATGTATCTGGATTATCCAGAATATGCTGTTTATCAGTCTTTTGTTGAACGTCAAAATATAACTTATTGTCAGTTTCACTCATTATTTCAGTTTTATATATCTTTATAAATTGTGTTTAATTTATTTCAATTTTAATTTATTTAGTCATATTTGCAACTAATATATTATATATATTATATATATTATATGAGGATGGATGCCAGAGCATTTAATTACGCACGTGGAGCCGGCGAGCAATTGAATTCAATTGGAAGTGTTGTTAAACAGATTGGAAGTGTTGTTAAACAGACTGAAAAGGTTAAACAAATAACAACTACACAATCACACGATTTAGGAAACATAATTACACAAAATTCAACCACCAGACTCCGTTTAGATACGGTCGAGGCAAATACACCAGATAGTTTAGTTCCTAACAATAATATGATTTCACTTGACAGTATAAATGCGTTATCCAGTACATTTGAGTATACTCAAAAAAAATTAATATTTGCTTTAAATTGTATAAAAAAAAATGAAGCCGAAATTATATCAAAACAGAGTTATTCCAGAGTTTTAAGACCTATATTTATTAAAAAATTTACCGATAACGCAACTGACGTAGATGGGTATGTTTGTATTGATGCCATAGGACCACAAAATAATATATTGTTTTTTGAGGCGGATTCAACCCAAGACAATACAACTGAATTAATCGGAATGTATTCCAATTTTGAGCCAGCACATAAAGTTTTTATAATTGCCTTAAAAGAAAAAATATATGGTTTAATAAGAGCCACTCCGTTACAAAACATATTTTATTTCACGATGCTGTATGACTGGATACACGGTCCTAAAATAGGGTTTTTTATAGTTATTCGAGATATTCGTAACCGATCAAGATATATTTCTATTGCGTCAGGTGTAAATTTAAGCACAAAAATTAAAAAATATAACTATATTTCAGACATACCAGATGTATTACGCGTATATTTAAGCAAACTAGACGCTGCTTATAGTACATTATGTAATAATTCTGATTATAATCCTTCAAATGGAACAACGTATCAAGTTGGAGATAAATTTAATATTTTAAAAGTGGTTTCGTCGCCAGAATATCCATATTGGAATGGTCGCCGTATTATGGATTGTTATATTAGAAGAAATTCCAACATTGATATGCCTACTGTAATGAGATCTATTAATACTAAAATTATTAAAACGTATTTGATGTTAGAAGTAGAACAGATGCTTTTAATAAACTATAATATTGGCGACGATGCTTACATTGGAATTATTAAATTATTTGTAATACCACCGCATGGTTTATGCTACCAACTAATAGGCATAAACAAAACTGAAATTTTTGTACCATCTATAATAAATAACGGAGATATAATAATTAAAGGCAATTTTGCCGTTGTAAATTCAAACAATGAACCAATAATTGAAACAGATAATACACACATAATAACATGTTTTCACAATAAGGTAGGAATAAACCAAAAACCATATGAGGTAGATGCACTATTAGATATAGATAATTTAACTCAACAATTTATAGTTGAGTTGTTTACAACATTAGTACCTTATGCTGTAAATAGTCAGGATATTATAGACGTAATAAATGATTTAGAAAATCCAAGTACATATAATATAAATACATTATTTAAATCTAACGGTAAATTATTTAGTTATACATCTCAATGTTTTATTATTAAAATCGCCATTAAACCAATAACACTGTTAATTGATATAGAATTTGTATTTAATGACGTGGCTGGTCGAAAAATGATGGAAACTAATTATTCATTAAATCGAATTAGTAAATTAGTAAAAGTAGTAAACAACACAATGACTGATTATTTTGAAGCTGGTGATAGTAATTATATATTTTCTGTTTATGAATTATTAAGTGATAATGATGAAAACTGGTATATTTGTTGTATTCGATCAATAATACGAGATAACACCTTAATATTCGTAATAACACAATACGATGTAACAAATACTATGAAAGATAAATCTTATGCGCCAATATTAAAAAACATAATGAATAATATAACCAACATATCTCATACTATTAATACTAACATATTATTATTTAAGAAACAATCATTTTATAATGATAACGGAGAATTTAATTGTTTACTATATTTAGCATATATAAAAGAGACCGATTATTTGGTCGGCAATTATGACCTATTAGCCGAAGAATATGTATATTGTCGTCGGGCATCAGACTGGGGGTATATATATACCGGAGCAGATCCAAGCTGGACTGGTGTGCGAACTACTGACATTTGGGTTAATGGGTTTAATGCTGGTTCTGCGTCAGCCTCTATTGAGGAACAAACCAGTATATTGTATAATAATCGCAACAATTGTACTTATGCAGTTAATTATACATGGAATAAATCAAAAAAATTTACACTCGTACACAAGTGTAATATTCGAGGAGAGCATTGCATTATTGGTTGCGGGGTTAATTTACTCTCAATATTAAATCAAAGTCTACGTGTAAAAGGAGATAATGTAATAAACGGAAATTTAATCATTAATGACCAAAATAACAATATAATATTTAAAGTAGATAATGTGTCAAAAACAATTACAAATGCATATAACGTAGGAATTGGTTTAGAAAACCCGAAATCAATGTTAGACATCAAAGATACTAGTATTCAAGATGTTATTAATGAGATAAATGAAAGGTCAGGTCAATGTAATAATATGAATATATTAACAGCACAATTACGACTTGCGAATAATGAAGATGAAATGCGTAGTATAATGTCCACAATTCCTACCGATTTTTCAAACCATGTTGTTTTATTTAAATTAAATATGGATACGCAAGACGCGAACGATATTACAGTAATATGTAATCCACAAAATCCGCATTGGCATGGATATACCTTAGGCAATCTGTCTAGCACAGATATATATAATTATAACTTAATACAAACTATACGCGCAACAGAACAACAAAATATAGACAATGAATTAATATTTGATGATGTAATATACAATAACATAATGATGCATCCGGTTTATGGTTCTAAAATAATGGCTTGGAAAATTATGTGTATTAACACCCAAGTATATGTATATATGTTTAGTCTAACTCTTTCATCTCGTCATATAAATTATGAAACAAATACGTTCATACAACAACTATATCATGCCCGCAAATGCGCTGTAAGAATGTTATACTCATTATGGAGACGTAAACAGAACAAACCGGTTTTGTTAAATTTGAGAGAAGGAACAAATACATTAAATACATTAATTCAATTAACTAAATACATTCACAAACGGTTTTTTACATTAAAGTTTATTAAAACATCGCCTCAATTAAGTACTACTACAATTACACCTATAGATTTTGAAACAGGAGACATGACGTCATCTTACGATTTAACAAATGCACCCCATAATATAAAACAAAAATATATTAATTTAGTTAAAATACTGTCAACCCATGATACTATAAACCTACATTTTGTAGTTACTACCACGTATGATGATAATATGTATGATTATTGGTTAACTGGAATATGCGATGCCGTAGATGGCGATATAATATCCCTTATATGTGTAGAATATTGTATTCAAGATGTCATGCCAGCAACCGTAAATGTCATTGGAGATACCAAATTGTGTGGTGATTTATTAGTTACAAATCAAGAAACCAAATTAAATTATGTATCTATCGACCCAGGCCAGCATTATGTTGGAATTAATACAGACGCCAGAGATATTAGTTATGCTGATGGAATTTATTCAACAACCACTAATATATACAATGCGAAACATAATGTTCACGTACAAGGAACATCATATCCTGTAATGGTTTCTGAGCGCATACAAGAAAATTCTGATGATTTATTAACAATAGATGGGCAAGACGGCCACCCAACTATACTTACAGCAACAGACGACCAACTTAATACAATAAATCCCAGATATTTTGGAACTAGTTCCGGGTTTACTGTAAAACGTAAAAGTAATTTATATACGTTTGACGAAATAAGCAAATGCGCCAACGAATTAAATACGCAATATAAATTAGATCCAAATCACTCTAATGATAACGTTACTAAAATGCGTTATGGTTCAGACATATCATTTGAAGTATGCGATTCAACAAATAGAACCGTAGAATTATTAGATATACAAGGAACAATTGATGAAGTTACATCAGACAACGTTATAAAAGGAGGATTTGGGGTTCAAGTATACGATTTGCTAGCTGGTGGCAACAAAACAATGGAGTCTGCAAGGCGAAATATTATGTATGTTGATAATTCAGGGACATTATTCATAAATAAAATATGTCTAGATGGTGTAAATTTAGAAAATAGAGAAGGTGATTTATATTGGAATGATAAAAAAGTGTTAACAGAACCACCCGTATCAATATAATAAAACTAACACCCTTCTACAATTTACACCAAAATATTAACAGTATTTAAGGATTTGGAGTGTCTTATTTTGAAATATAATATAATAAATAACAATTCTATTATATTATAATATTTATGTGGTTTTATTAATTACAACTTCTTTGGCTACATTGCTAATTATTTTAAAAATATTTTTACTACTTTCTTCAGCAGTTGCCCCTGACATTGCATTTGAAACAATTTTTAAATACATATTATTTTTCTTTGAATCGGAATCAGTACAATCAGGATTAGTTTTTTTCCACTCATTAATATTTTTAATATTTTCATTAGCAATAATTTTAATGGCCTTTGTTAAAATAGGTTTATTATCATCTTCTTTAGTCCATTCGTTATTTTCTTTAATGTAAAGAATCTCTCTTTTATTGTCAGAACAATGAATTGGTCTTTCATGTGTATCCATTGTATTTAAATTATTTAATATAATATTAGATACACCTTCAACATATCCAAGTCGCCCAGTTGCTTCTAAATCGGCTATTTGTGGTTTAATTGAACTAACAAAATCAGAAATATTAATGGCGTTTTTACATGTTTCGTTAAGAAAGAATTGTAAATTGAATATTTTATTGTTGGAATTATTATTTGAATTAACATTATTATTAGTGCCGTTTTTTATTACTCCCATTAATTCAGTATTTTGTTTAACTAACATCGTAATTAGTTCTTTATCTGTTAGTTCTGTTTTTTGATTTGTATTATCTTTGTCGTTTGAAATAAAATTACAACCTATTTTATGTCTAAAATAACCACTATTATATTTATAAACTTTGCCACAGTTGCACGTATAATTACTGGAACTTTTTGGAACTAAAGTATAATCATTAAGTTCCGAATTGATATCATTTTTGCTATTTTTATGTTTATCGGTTAATAAATGGCGGTTCCATTGACTATTTCGTGATGTATAATAGTCGCATTTTTTACATATAAAAATTTTGGAACTTTTCTTACTATCATTAACTATCATATATAGATAATAAGAAAAGTTCCTAAATTGTTTTCTAAAAAATATTTTATTGTCATCACAAAAAAACAAACCTAAAAATAAAAAAGAGCATTTTAGTCACGATAAATATTTTATAGATATTTTTGAAAACGAACATTAATATTTATATATTAATTATTGTAAAATGTTACCTTATGTGCAGTAATATTTGTCGGAACCTTTTGGAACTAAATCGTTACCATTTTTATTTATCGTCTAAATAATAATGAGGATATTGGGTATTTCGTGACGTATAATAGTCGCGTTTTTTAAAATTATAAAAAATGGAACCTTTTTTACTACCATTTTACTACCATTTATGGGTAGTAAAAAAGGTTCCAAAATTATTTTTGTAAAAAAATAAAAAAAAGTATCGTCACATATATTTTTATGTATTTTTGTATTTTAGAGCGTTTTCGTCACACTTCTTAAAAACACAAAGATTATTTAAAACTTTTTCCAGCTTTTCGTTTTTGGACATTTATAAATGTCCATTTTGCAAAACCTGTGCCGACTTTTAAATTATTCTTCATTTTTTATATATATATTTCTTAAAGCTACTTAAAGAACTTTATTCATTTTTAACCTAAAACAACAAAAATATTTATAACTATTTTTATTGCAAAATAACACCTTATGTGCAGTAATAGTTGTCGGAACCTTTTGGAACTAAATCGTTACCATTTTTATTTATCGTCTAAATAATATTTTCAATATTAATTATTTTATGATGTATTACAGTCTCGTATATTATATAATTCAAAAAATGGAACCTTTTTTACTACCATTTTACTACCATTTATGGGTAGTAAAAAAGGTTCCAAAATTATTTGTCTAAAAAAATAAAAAAAAGTATCATCACAGTTTTTTTTATGTTTTTTTGTATTTTAGAGCGTTTTCGTCACACTTCTTAAAAACGCAACTGTTTTTTAAAACTTTTCTTGGCTTTTCATTTTTGGACATTTATAAATGTCCATTTTGCAAAACCTGTGCCGACTTTTAAATTATTCTTCATTTTTATATATATATTTCTTAAAGCTACTTAAAGAGAATTATAAGATATTTTCATTTTTGAACTTAAAGAGAATTATAAGATATTTTCATTTTTGAACTTAAAGAGAATTATAAGATATTTTCATTTTAACACCCATATTTTTCTATTAATTCTTTTATACATTCGCGATTAGTAAAAGACCATAATAATAAAAAGTCTTTAGCAACACTATCTTTGGTTATCGGCAATTCCAACTGATATTCTACTCCATAATTATGTCTATAATAATTTAAATTATAATTTAAAATTATTATAAAATCTGTTTCGTCAATTATTTTGATAAATTCGGTTAAATATTTGCATTCTGTTATATATATTATCCCTCTTGTTGAAAATGTTTCATCATAATTGTTAAAAGCTTTTTGGATAAATTCCTCTACAAATGCGTCCATATTTCTAATATTTATGGCCTCTAATGTATTTAAAAATTTACTGTCATTTATTAGGCATATTATTATTTTTTCTTTTATGTAGGTAATTAGTCTATTCATTATTGTATGTTGTTAGTTCTTAATTATAATTATTTTATATATACTTTATTTATTTCAATTTATTTATTTATTTATTATATTAGATGACAAGGTATAACAATAATAGATTAACTCCTGGAAATAAAAGCAATTTAAGATTATTTATGAATAATGCGTTTATCAAACAATATTATCACAAATTTGACAACAGTAATAATTCAGATAATATTACAGACAAACCTATATGT
>Ga0194044_10001042_pt1 | contig 14130 bp, 10 predicted proteins | sample JunL4417m_MetaG_FD_155460 | JGI IMG/M metagenome (GOLD analysis project Ga0194044, IMG submission 155460) | Anoxic zone freshwater microbial communities from boreal shield lake in IISD Experimental Lakes Area, Ontario, Canada - Jun2016-L442-17m | ecosystem: Environmental > Aquatic > Freshwater...
CCAAGACTCCCAAATTCGGTTCCCGGAGACATCGAATCCCACTGCACAAATCGGATTACACCAACTACCCTTGGCGAAGGAAAGGAAAAAACGAAGTGCAAGCAGACATTCATCCGCATTTTTACCAGAAAATGGAGTTCCATTGGCCTTCTGAATGCCGCCAATATGAGTTAACCGGTATCCTCCTTCTTCTTGGAGGATATTGAAATTCACTTGTGTCGAAAGCAGTGACTTCAGTTCAACCTTCCATTCATCGCAAACTAAATCAACATGTTCGATGGCATGTCTCTCCGTTCCGTTTTGCTCTGTGGATCGCCGGGTCCCAATGAGGTCAACAAAATTAAACAAATGAAATACGAGCCATATCATCTGTGTCGATTCGTCTCCGACCCCGTTAATCGTTTCGGATTTTGAACGCCACTTGATATTATACTCTTGGGAATTTATATCACCACCACCACTTAGCCTGAAGCCTTCAACTTGGTAACCGTTAATGGAAAAAGATGAAATTACCTTCTGGCCCACGCTTGTATCCAAAATATCCTTGGCGGGAACACCCTCTAAATAACCATAGAGACGAATATTCGCTTGCGGCAACAGATCCAAACGCACCTCGCCGTCGCCGATGTAAGTATTTTGGTCGATACAGACATCTGCCCGCCCTTGATAAAGCAGGAAACTTGATTCACCGGTAAAAAAATCAAAAGCAGGTTCTAATTTCATCAGTAGTTCATTCCTCCCCCGTTCGTGTGATGGCTTGGTCGTACCACATGAGGAGTTTCGGATCTTCATGGAGGACGTTTTCAGGAATCTTGCTGGCAACGGTGACGATTGTGGCATAGTCGCGCTCCTGCCATGCCTTTTTGAAGCCTGCACGAACTGCCTCAAGGCGGAACAACTTTAGTCGCTTCAGGATCGAAGTCCGGTATTCCTCGAACTCCTTAAGCAGGGATCGTTCTCGCAGTTTCTCTATGTCTCCCGCCTTGTTTGGGTCAGGCACGTACCAGCGGTCCATGCCCTTGGCACGCAGACTCACGTCGTCCTTGGGTAGGTTGCGCAGCTCCTTGAAGCTCGTGGAGAGGTAGCTGTGTATCTGGTTCGGCACCTTGCCCTTGCTGTCGTAGCGCAGGAAACTCTGCTCCAGTAGCTCCGACAGCTCCAGCGGCTTCTCGTATTTCTGCCAGCCGCCTATCTCCTTAAGGAATTGCGGGTGAAGTTCCTGGAAGGTTTGAGGCTTTTTGACGAGTTGCTGTTTGAGCCATTGGATGGCAGAGGATTCGTCCGTGACAAAAAGTTGGAGTTGAAGAACCTCGCGGACTGTCATGCGCTTCTTGTCGTATTCGGCCACCTGCTCGGGAAGAAAGTACATCCCATCCCGCTCGGAAAACCGCTGGACAACTCCAGCGTAGAACTCCGCCGCGGACAGAGGAACAGTCACGCCGCGCTGAACGTGGAAAGCGACCATGCGGTCGAAGAGCAGGTAATTCTGGCGCTCGGCAATAATCTCGGCCTGGCCGCCTTTGGAGACAAAAACCGGGAGCTGCTTCAGGTGGGTACGGATGAAGTCCCAGGCTCCTTCTTCTGTTCCAGCTTCAAGTTTGAAACGTTCCTCAAGGCCACCGTTAGGTTTGTATGCGGAGATTGCAAGATCTTTACGCACCGCACCTGCTGCTGTTACCTGGTTGAACGTACCATGGGTTTTTTCCAGAGCGGAAACATCTGCAACAACAAACCTCGCCTTCCCTATCGCTTGCTGTATTGCCATCCAAACGCTATTTCGAGAATTGTGAAATTCGACAGTCATCCATCTGCCAGGCTTGAGGACACGATGATACTCTTTGAAACAAGCCTCCATTATCCGTTCGTAGGCACCAAGGTCTTTCCTTTGATACCGGCTGACAATGGCCTCTTCTAAGGTTGTCGTACGAACACGAAGCCATGCCTCCAGAAGGAAGTTGAGATCAGAGTAGACTAAATTGTGCCCAAAAGGTGGATCAGTGAATACATAGTCGATCGATTCATTTTTTAGTGAAGGAATCGTTGTTGCAGATTGTGTCGAAACTATCGCATCATACCCGGATGCGGTATGTGCTGAAGAGTTTGACCTCAATCTGAGACGATGAATAGCGTTTGTTTCAACACTAATCGACGAAATGTAGAGCGTCCCAGAGAGCGTCTGCCCGATGACACCACCGCTCTTCTTGAAATAATTGGAAACAAGAAGCCTGTTCTGCTTAGTCGTCCAAGGCAGTGTAGATGTGAACAAAAATTCCGCGGCAGACCCAACCTGCTGAGCCATATGCCATGTTTTTGCAAGCACTTTTAGGTTTCGACGAGAGTGAAACTGGTGGGCGTGTGTAATGCCAACAGACAGCGGGTCTCCCGTTTTGTCCCCCTTGTGAAGTTTGGTCAAAGGATACGAGTACGGTATTTCCACTTGGCGTGTTTTCTCTATCAATTCCAAGTCATCGGCTTCAGGTACTTTTTCATAGGTCTTCCCTAAATAGGTGTAGTTGATCAACACAGGAACGCTTTTGGCCCGTTGAACTGTTTGCCCAAGGTCTATGTCGTATTCGGTAACCCAAATACGTTCCATGCTGCTCTTCGAGATCATTGACTGGCATCGCGGACACTTGAACTGATCACATAATGCAGCGGCCTCGGCGTTGGCTCCCGCGTGCCAAAGGACAACCTCGGCCGCACAGTTGCCACACATAAATACGTCTGACCACAGTACAAAATTAAGCCTACCATCCCCTCGTTCTTGATCTTTGTTGGGGTTGTCTGCCTGTGAGCAACGGACACGGCGATCGCCAGATTCCCAGCCTGTGTGCCTTGTGCGGTACATCCAACCACATTCGCTCTCTACTTCATCGAGTAGACAAGCGACTCTCTGCTGTGAGTTTGGCGGTTTACTAATGTTGAATCGATGGGCAATGAATGTCACACCAGGGGAAAGATCATTGAGAATAGTACGCCGCGCGCCGAGCCTAGAAAATGGCTTCCAGAACGTCTTACCGTTCTCATCCGTTTCCTGTTGGGAAATGTTTCCATCCCTGTCCACCCGATAACCCAGGGAATCGATCACCGCTCTATCACCACACAATTGAGCAGCCACGCCAGTCATCCCGGTTCCGCAGAACCCATCTAAGACCACGTCTCCCGGCTCGGTGTAATGCAGGATGTATCGCATGATAGCCTTGTGCGGCACCTTGGTGTGATAGGAGTGGGCGTTGTAGATGGGGTCGTTTTTGCCCTCGCTCACATCTGCTGCAAACGGCTCCCGGCTATATGGTTCGCTTGGGTCGTAGGGCCTACCATAGTGCTTAATGAAATCCGCGATGAACGGGTTCGGGCAGGCAGTGTAGTATGGTGGATCAGACAGCGCCAGGATGTCCTCGTCCGAGCCAATGGGGAAGCCACCGATTTTACGGAACTCCGGGTCCTTCAGCTTCTCGCGCAGCTTCTCCAGGAAGTGCTTCCGCCGCTCATCGTCATTTGGGAAAATCATGCCGAGACATTCCACTGGGCCAGCCAACGCTGGTTTCGGTTCAAGATTGAAAAGGTCTCTAATCTGTTTCATACTTCAGCTCCCTCCAACCAATCGAATCGTTCGCTTCACATACCCATGTAATTCATCCTCTGACAAAAGTTCAGAATCAGCGTTCGGATTCTGGTTGTGGTGATATTTCTTTGAGTAATCGTTTATCGACTCGATTTCGGGAAGGTCTGCTGCTGCATGGAAAAGCCCATCGGTATTATTGGCATTTCGTATCTTGCTGATGAAGTCGCCAAGCCATTCGTTCGGTTGGAAATGGCCGGGAAAATGGGCGCGGAGCATTCCTTCAATGAAAGGCCTGATTGAACGCGCCACATCCAAAGATGCACCCCTCCGTTCTCGATAGAAATCAAGAAGGGCGGAATAGTTTTTCAAGTAGGTCGATTGCGTCTCGGCTTCGATGTCCCATTCCCCAATGACCGTGTTGTTGCCGGTACGGCACAATTGGAGAACTTTGATGTCAGCAGTGAGATAGCTTTTCCAGAGCAATCTCAGAAAGTGCGGGTCGTGGGATAGAACGATAACCTGATTAGCAGCATCAGCAAGTTGGCGTATTAGTTGTTGAGTGCAGGTGCGCCGGAAACGATCTTGACTTGTGAAGGGGTCGTCCAGGACTACGATCTTGTTCGCGATTTCATTATCCTGTTTCATCGCGGCGAGAAAGAATGCCAATGCCAACGCACTTCGGTCGCCCGAACTCAGAGCAGTTTTAAAACAAGGCGTTCCGGGTTGTGTTCGCGAATCACCAAGATCAATTGCGTTTTCATTTATCTGAATCTGGTAATGAGAACTTGGCGTACCTCCCGTGTACAAATGCCGTGAGTTTATGATTCTGAATCCCACATTGAACTGGTCCAGATATGTATTCATTGTCCGTTGATAGGTCTGAAGGATCTGCTGGCAATGTTGGTCAAGCTGTTCCTTGGCGGTAGCCTTTTGCTGTTCAAGAACCGGCTTCGCGGTAAGTGCATCTTGGTATTCCCTACAGGATTGAACAACTTCCGGCTTGAAGCGTTTTTTCTTTGCCTCTAAGTCGGATAGTTCTCTCTTCAACGTATTGATGTTTGCGCCTTGCTGGGCTGTCGCTTTCTGCTCATTGATGATGGCGTTGCAGGTGTCGACTGCGATGTTGTAGGACTGGAGCGATTGATGGAGAGCCTTCACCTCATCAAACGCGGCTTGGAAGTCGACTGGTGGCGAAACGGGTTCTGTCGGGGCCTGTTGCTTTCTCTGGGCCAACGCCAGCGCAAGTTCACGTAGCGTTGCATATTTCATGCGAATATCGGCAAACCCAAAATCAGGCAAGGAAATGTCGGCAAATTGTCTCCAAAACTCTGCGAGAGCCAGATTGTTCGAAAGCGTCTCTTGTGCGGCGCTGAGTGAAGATTCCCCAATCGAACTTGTGATGCGTTGACTGAGTTGCGCCGATTCCTGTTTCAGCGACTTGTAGGCAACGTTAAAGTGTGAGCGGTAAGCTGCAATCAATTCATTTCCATTGATCCGCTGTCCACAAAAAGGGCACTCATCGTTGGAAACAAAACCCAACCCTTGTGAAAGCCATGTCTCACCCTGGTTGCCCATAGTGTGAGCTGCAATTTGCTGTCGGACGCGAGTTTCAGCGTCGGCAGTTATGTCCGCAATCTGCTTGGCGAGGACTATAAGGAAATCGGACGGGAACGCCGGCAATGTAATCTTGGTAAACAAACTTTTGATCTGTATCTCCGTCGCTTTTTCCAAGGTACGTTGGCGATTGGCTATATCAGAATTCTTCAGTTGAATCTGGCTGTCAATGTCTGTGACTGGTTGCCAAGCGAGATAGGCGTCAAGAGTCACCCCGTTTGGAAGTGTTGTCGAAGCAATGTCTTTCTTCGTTCTAATGTCGATGTTTGCGTCTCGAATCTTTCCGTCCAGATATTTAATCTGCTTGGCGAGTTGAACTCCTTGCACACCCACGATTACACTGTAAAGATTTTTCTTGTGGTCATGGTCGACATAATCCCCAGCATATACATTGTCATGGACAAACACGGAATCGAAGATCGCTATATCAAGATGAGTAGCAGACCATGTGTTCGTTCTGAAGGTGATTTTATTTCCGCTAAGTCTTATCTGAACTGATGCCGAGTCAGTCGTGCCGAGCGTCTTCCGTTCCGATATAAACTCGTGCTGACCGGTCTGAAGCGAACGAAGGATCGCGCAAAGGGTTGTCTTGCCGCGCCCGTTTTCGGCGAAAAGCAGGGTTAATTTGCGAAAGGTCACGTCACCGCAAGGGCTGCAATCACGGAACCGTCCGACGTTCTTGATGCTGATGAATTTTTCAATCATCGCAATTGCACCTATCCGAATTTTTGCTCTGACCAAATTGACTATTGGGCAAGGCAGATTTCTTCAGTAACTTGATCACTGATCATATCCTCCGATTATAGTGAGTATCTGGCGATTATAGTGAGTATCTGGCGATTATAGTGAGTATCTGGCGACCTTTGTCGGTTTTTCGATAATTTTTACTTACTGTTGTGAGATTTTTCTGAAATGATTATTTCGATCAAAACCACTTCCAGGCACGATCGTTCTTGTAACTCTGCGCCAGTTTGTTCAACCACAAAAACCATAACACCCAAAACACCACTTTGAATGTGGCGTATTTCGGCAGATATTCATCAAAACACTTTTTCATCTTTACCGGGGAAACAATATAGCCATTTTTGATATCATTAATAGGTTCATGATCCCTTTTTCTCCCAAACAGCATCCCTGCCAGATCGCACACATTCGACCCGGCCTTCTTGTCGTAATTGCAGGAGAACCCTTTTAATCGTCGGTCGGCTCACATTTGGGCATGCCTGGGCCAGATCGGCATAGCGGAATGTGGCCGGCAATTTCTGAAACGCCGTCATTACCATCTCTGTTTTTGCACCGTAAGCCGATGTCAACTCCCCGGTCCGGTGCTCGAATTCACGGTAGGCGCCCAAGAGCATTACGCCGAGGAAATATTCCCACCACGGCAGCAAACTGTGCTTACCTTCATGCCAGCCCTGGGAGGATTTGTAGAGTGAATCGTAGTATCCTTCCCTTTGCCTTTCGACCATATGTTCCAGGCTGATGTATCGACCAACCTCGAAACCGGCCTGATAGAGAAGGAGCAGCGTCAGCAACCGCGCCATCCTTCCGTTGCCGTCTGTAAAGGGATGACTTGGGGTGTCTGCTGCATGAAAAGCGCTTCCTTCCCTCGGTATTCGCCCAACAGGCGGATGGTCCGCAGAAACGAATGAGAAATGGGTTGCTTTTCCAGAAAGTCAGATTTGAATGAGTTCATGGTTTACTCCAATATGATCCGCACCTTGCCGGGTTCCTTGCCCTTGGTGAGGCCGTCCAGGTAAAGCTCAAAACGTTTTCTCATCTCCGTCGGGGTGGCCGGTGAGCCGCCCAAAAGCAGTGCAGCGCGAAGTTCATCGGCCTTAACTGACACCAATGCCAAATCGGTTAACGCTTCCTTGATTGCATTCAAGAAATCGTGATCAATTTTAGCGGGAAGTGAGCGGGCGCTTAGGAATGATTGAACAATCTTCTTCTGCTGTGCAGAGAGGACTTTTTTGATACGATCTGTTGTGGTCGGGTCTTCAAGGTTTGTCAAAAGGGTCTGCGTCCAGCTTTCAACCAGCCTGTCCAGCTCTGCATCCAGGCCGGCAAGTATTGCAGCCGCGGGTACGCCGGTTGGTTCTGCGACAGGTTTGAAATTGCAATGCGGGCAGACCGGCGATGCTTCCAGTTCCTGCTCTGTAAACGCGAAGCAGCTCTTCAGGCCGGCCAAGCGATTCTGGAAGTCCGACAACTGCTGGCGCGGCATCAGATCGATGGTGGAAAGTTTCTGCAGGTCCTTGAGCCGCTCGTCACTCATGAGCTGGGCCTTGCGCTTGTCTTCGGACACACCCAGGCGCGCTTTGGCGTGCATGGCAATGTACACCAGCAGGTAGGCCTTCTTCAGGTCACCGAGCTTGTGCTGGGTCTGCTGGCGGAAAGCCGCTGCACTCCGCTTTGCCGGATCGCCGATCTGGGTGAGGACCTTGTCCCGCGCCGTCTTCATCTTGTCAATCCATTCATGGCCAGTGGGCAGGACCGCCTCGGCGGTGGAAAGATACGAGGCCATAGACCCGAGGTCTATCAGCAGTTCTTCAAGCGATTTGACCTCGGCAAGGGAATTGAGACTATCCCTATGGGCCGTAACTTCCGATGCGCTGTATCGGAAGTTCTTGAGCTTTCCGGTCGAATTGTAGGCTTGCAGGGACTCAAGGAAAGTTTTGGTCCCGTCCAGTTTGGCGCGCAGCTTCTGAGCTTCGTCCTCTGCCACCAGGCTTCGACCCCAAAAGAACAGACCAGTCAGCAGGTTCTGCTGAACAAGTACCAGGCGCTCCACTGTGGTGGCGACGGCCTTCTGCAGTTCCTGAACTGGCTCGTCCTTGCCCTGTGTGACCAGTTGGGCCATACCCGGGGTGAGTCCGAGCAGTTCGAAAAGCGCCTTGAGTGCCGGCAGGTTCCAGTCCTTGGGTCGTTCGATGTGTTTGAACTGGACCAGCTCGTCGATGCCGGTTCCAGCCAGTTGCGACAGACCCGTGGCATCAAACTTCTTTCCCGGGATGCAGAGCACCACTTCACCGGCATGGACCATTGCGGCCAGCACCACCACGGCCCATTCAGGTTCAAGCCGAAACGATTGCGGCGCAAGGTACTCAATGCCGAAGACATCTTGAACCAGCTCGGAGTGGTTGATCACCTGGCCATGGCCCTTCTTTTCGGCGACGCTGAGGATGTATTTGGCATATTTCGATTGGGACGGGTCAAGCCGATTACCGTCTATAAGCTCCAGGGCATCCAGCACTGCGGTGGCCTGCTTGGTCCAGTTCTGTCCGGCGATGCCCCGCAAGGTGTCCTGCGCAGCCTGAGCCCGGTTTGCTCCGGTGATGAGTACCGAGAAGATGGGGTATTCGGGTGCCTGGTCCTGGAATTTCGTCCCAAGACAGATGCCGGCGGTGGTGTTCACCAGGTCACGGAAGTTGATGTGCTCAAGGGAGCCGATACCAGATAGCTCTCGGATGGACCTGCCTTTGGCCCACTCGGTTAGGAACTTGGTGCGCCCCTGGTAGGTGACATCGAAAGCCGTTGTCATGTTTTTCTGAAGCCATTGTACCATCTGCTGCAGAAAGCCGTTTTTCCCATTTGCTTTCAATTCGTAGGTTGACTTGGCTTGCCCCGAGGCAGTGGATGCAATATCCAGGGCTGCTGCGTAATTTCGAAGTGCGGTGCGGAATTCCTCGTCCGTGTTGGTCAGACGAATGAACAGTTCGTCTGGCTTCTTCTCGTCCTTGAAATGCGGCACGTCGAAGGGCTGAATGAAGTAGATGTAAAAATCCCGTGGGGGCGCCGCCGTGGAGCGCTCATTGGGCGCACCAAAGAACAGGTATCCCTGGCGCGCGGCCTTGCGCTCCAGCCATTCAATTTCGTGCTGCCATATTTTGTAGCCATTTACATAAGTCTGGTCGGTGCATTCCATGACCCGCCGGAGCGCCTCATAGTAGTAGCGGTCAAGCTGTGAAGGATCGAGGCTCTCGGCCCGCTTTTCGATCATGGCATCGTAGTCGTCGGTCTTTTTGAGGTCCAGGTAGTATTGGCGGTTGTCCGGGTTGGACGAGATGAACTGACCGCTCACCGTCTTGTGGATTTCACGCAGGACGGTCTCCACTTGTGAGAGCAGGTCATCGGCCGGATCGCCACCCAGTTCCTCGATGCCCGGCTGGAAGAGGCACAGGCCGTCACGCAGTTCCTCCGCTGTTGCACCCAAAGATGTGTAAATATCACCCGTTGTAAGCCGGTGGACCGACAGTGCATGGATGATCCGGGTGGCCATGGGTTTGTAAGCCGGACGGGTAAAAGCTTGCTGAATACGGGATTCGAGTACCTGGCTGCAATCGATAACCGCTTTGATATCCGGCACAGCCCGGAACGACGGATTCTCGCGTAGAGTCGTCCAGTAGCCGTCATAGGCGATTATCCCGGGCCTGTCGCCGGGTACGTTCTGCCCAAGGAGCTTCTTCATGGCCAAAGACAGGGTCTTGAGTACCTCGCGCTTTTCCACAGCGGTGACCCGCTCGAATGTATCGATGTAGTCCGGATGCACAGGAAAGAGGCGCACGAACTCGTCCATGCGCTCATTCATCCGACCGTAGAACTTTGCATAGGGGGTCAGGTATTCCCGGATTTTTACCTGCTGATCGGCGGTCTTTTTGAGCAAACGCTCGGCCACCACAAACTTGACATCCTTGCGGGCGATGAGGATTTGTTCGAATCGATCCTTCACCCGGCGGATACTGTCGGCCACGAAGGAAAACCGGGGGCTGTCGAAGATGGCTTCCTGAATTCCGGCAATAAAGCGGAACCGCAAATCCTTGCAGACTTCGCCGATTTCGCGCAGGAAGTTGAGATCAAGAATCAGCTCCTGATCCTTGCGAGTACGCAAGAAGTCGAGCATCTCGTCCACCACCAGAAGCAGTCCGTGGTCGGGATATTCCAGATAAAAAGCGGTCATCATCTCTTCGAAGGCGCGCTTGTTGTTGGGCGCCTTGTTCGCAGGCGGGAAGGAGTAAGACACGCCCATGGATTCCAGGTGCTCCTCCAGTTCGGCAACGAGAATATCGCGCAGAGACATGGTAGTCGCCCCAATCTCGGTTCGGACCACCTTGAAGCGCCCACTGATCTTGCCAGCAGCACTTGCCACCACGTTGTTCAGGTTTGTCGTGAGATCGCCGTTTTCAGCTATGGCGGAGATCACGGACATGAGATGCGACTTACCAGTACCGTAGTTGCCGACGACCAGAAGCCCCTTGTTATCCATGGGCTGATCGAACTGAAGTTGAGGAAAGACGAGGTTGACCAGCTTCTCGGCCATCTCTTCAGAAATCACATAGGTCTGGACAAGCTGTCGGGCACGCTCGGCTTGATCGGCATGAATGAGTTGAATTGTCGACTCAATAGGCTCAAACTGGATCAGGTCTCCGTATTTCATTTTATTCCTCATCCTTGTTGGGACGATTTTGGGACGATTAAGGTCGGGACGGTTGGAAGCCATAGGGTACCATCAAAATGCCACTTGTTTCGGCATTTCCGTAGCGGCGATATTCTGGATGTCCAGGGACTGCATAGCATAAATGGTGGTCATCGGCCGAACCTGCCCACGCGGCAACTATGGTCCGGTTCCTCGATATGCCCTGGAGCAGTCGAAGCGGGTCTTGCCTGAGCAAGACATCGAACAGAATTTCAAGGTTGTCGAGCAATACCAATTCTGCTCGGGTCACATTTCCCATCTCGGAAAACAGACGAGGCAACTGAAGAGAACGCTGGCGTTCAGTGAGATCAAGCATGCGCCGGGAAAGCTCAAGACTGACGTTGATCAGCGGAGCCGCCGTGCGTTTATGAACATCCTGGAGTGTCGCGGTCTTTCCCAAACCAGCCGGGGCTACCAGCATGACAAGGCGGTGGTAAAGCTCGGCAGCCTGGCCAATTCTTTGCATGACTTGATCGGCGAGTGGTTCCGCCATTATTGAGTTCCTCCTGAACCGGGCTTGTTCGCCCGCGTTTTCTCAAGCCAGTGGTCAATGGCTCCTTTACGGAAACGCCAGTGCCTGCCGATCTTCTGGGAGGGAATCTTGCCTTCCCGAACGATCTTGTAAAGCGTCGACTTGGATATTTTCAGGTAGCCAGACAACTTTTCAATGGTCATGATATCGCCTGGTTTTTCATCCATCAGGTTCACCTCTCTGGTTTCAAGGCACAGTAAATCACATCCTTGCATCTTATCAAGACTATGCCTTACAATTATTGACAGTTACTGTCAATCGCTTTTCGGATGTGCCGGGGGAAGATTTGTTGTTAACGGGAACGGTTATCTGATATTTCGCGTCAAACCGGCCGTTTGGTATGCTCATCCGTTTTCCTTTCCCGATAACGATTTTCGACAAATCCAGCTTTGACAACCAATTGTGTTCATGTCTCTCCGCCATGTAAAGAAACAGCCTTTTCACCTTTACGGAGCGGCATGCCGTCAATAAACTCTGGACAACATCCGGACGAAGGGTAACCAGGTTTTCCATGATCAACAGACTCTCGTCGAATCCGACTTCCTTGGGAACCAGATGAAGCATTTCCATGGCTGCGCGCTCCGGCGCCGCTATTCTGACCGAAAAATCACGGTCTTTGAAATCAGTAAACCCCTCCCGGCTGTCCACGGGGAAGAGATTTGGTTAAGTTTACTTATGGTGGTTTTTGTTGACCTGTAGTCGTCATTTATGAATATTTTTAAACCAATAAACTGAGTTGGTCAGGGCCCCGGCCTCATCCGTGCTTGATGGAATAAAGATTTATCAATGCTTGTTCTTCCTTTCCATTTCTTTTATGGCGTCACGCAGGCTGTCCGCTCGAACATGCAAGTAACGCTCTGTGGTTGCAATGTTCCTGTGGCCCAGAAGCGTTTTTACAAGATAAATGTCGGTTCCGGCCTCAAGTAACCGGCTCGCATGTGTGTGTCTCAAGCTGTGGAAAACGCATTTTAAACGATCATCAGAAATGCTTTGATTCAACTTCAAATCATCAACGGCTTTTTTGAATGCATCTCCGATTTCTGTCATTTGTCCGCCATGCTTCCCAGGGAAAACAAGCACATCGGGTGCGCCTTTCGGCATCCCGGAAAGAATAGCCTTAACTCGCTCAGTCATATAAACAGTGCGGTTTCGGCCTGATTTTGTATCCCTCAATAAAATCGTTTGCCTCACTAAATCTATATCCTGCCATTGTAACCCGGCCACTTCCGAGAATCGCAACCCGGCATCCAGTGACATGACAGAATAAAAATAGGTTTCCACTGATTTTTTTTTGAGTTCATCCAAAAGGCTGCTGCATTCGCCATTCGTTAAGAAACGCTGTCTTTGATTATCGAATTTTGGGATTTTAACATTCCTGGTAGGACTGTCACCTGATACGATCCCGGCCCGACGCGCATGGTTCCAAACCTGTCTGAATGTCGCAAGACAATATTGAATGGTTCGCGGTGTTTTTTCGGCATCCAGTAAGCTCTTTTTGATTTGCTCGATATGAAAGCTGGATAAGGTTTTCAGGGGAAAATTCCCAACTACAGGGAAAATCCAGTTTTCAGCGTGTCCGGTTTCCTTTATCCATGTGGCCTTGCCCTTGTGCGTTTTCTGGATAGGCAAATAATCGTTTTCAAAGAAAAACTTAAATGTGATGTTATCTTTTTCAAGAATGTCACTTTGTCGCATTTCCTCTGCTTTTCGATCATTTTCAATGACTTGCTTTTCTTTTAATGTGACCGGCCCGGCCCCTGTTCTGTAGTTTGCTTTCAACTGGTTTAGTTCATCTATGACTTTTTCAAGCGTCCAACCTTCAGAAGACCAACCGATTTTTTCAAAAACCTGCTTACCGTCTCGGCGGAAATAAATTGTGTAATATCTGTCCAGCTTGACCCCGTGTTTCCGGGTTCCATGCTCGCGGTATCTCACCCCACGTGATGCCGTGATCCATTTCATAAAGTATCCCATTCCCATAAAATTCTGTACATCACCTGTACATCGTTTTAGGTTGAAGCAAGGTGTTTTTAAGTGATAAAATATGAGGATATAATAGATTGTTTTTGCAATGATGTCAAGTAGTTTAATATATAGGATGATGGTAAGTGAAAAAGTGTGAAAACGGTTAAAAATAGACTTAAAATCCCTCGGGGTTTATCCCTGTACGAGTTCGATTCTCGTCCCAGGCACCAATAAAAACAAGTAGTTACCAGCCAGTTACAACTTTTTAAGTTTTGAAAAATCGACCGATTGTAACGATTTTGTAACGGTCACAGAAGATTCAAGCCAGTCATGCTGTCTTTTGGCTGCTTGTTCAAGGTCATTTGTGTCAGTGATATTATACCGGTCAAAGACGCTTCGGGTCTTATGGCCGGTGATCTTCATCGCCACCCTTTCCGGTGTCCCTGACCTTGTGAGGTTCCTTGCTGCCGTTCGTCTGAAATCATGAAAAAGCCTCTTACCAATGCCCGCCTTACTGCAAGCTGTTTCCCATGAATCACGGATATCCTTAACACGATCAGTGCCACTTTTGTTGGTGAAAACATAAGGGGTGATGTTTTTCAGTGCTTTCTGCTTCTGATGCTGCTCCCGAAAGATACTTGTCAGCTCATCGTCAAGATATATGATCCGGGCCTCGTCGTTCTTTGTTTCGCCTTTTCCCAATCTGACAATGCCTTTCTCCATATCAACTTTCGACCAGGTAAGATTTAAGATTTCACTGATCCGCCAGCCTGTTTTGTAACCAAATGTAACGATTCCTTTCAGGTAATCAGGAAGGAAATCCCTCATGTTTTTAAATTCGTCCGCTTCAAAAAATCCGCTCCTGGGACTGCTTTCCTTCAACATGGAAATATGCAGAACCCTTTCTACAAGTGGCGGTTCATGCTGCGCCCCAAGATTTAACATCCTTTTCAATGCCGCCAGCTCCCTGTTGATTGT
>Ga0194044_10001047_pt1 | contig 14109 bp, 13 predicted proteins | sample JunL4417m_MetaG_FD_155460 | JGI IMG/M metagenome (GOLD analysis project Ga0194044, IMG submission 155460) | Anoxic zone freshwater microbial communities from boreal shield lake in IISD Experimental Lakes Area, Ontario, Canada - Jun2016-L442-17m | ecosystem: Environmental > Aquatic > Freshwater...
CGAATGTTGTCGCCAGAGTTATCGAGTGCGGGGTTAGTGCGAAGTGTGTGTCTAAGTGTGTTCATTGTGTAATCTCTGTAATGGATAGTTAATGATCTGGTATCTGATGATTGGCATGATACGTTGTTGTGAATCTAAATGCAAGTCATTCGCAATAGCATTTGCGTAATTAAATAAAATCAGATAGTTGGCATTTATTTAGAGAGCATTAGTGGCAGAACCTCACGATGCTGTGGGCTGACATTGAGATTTTGTAGTTCGGCCAAAAAGGGATGATGTGTTGCAGCGGTTGCCAGTACTTAGGCGCTAGAGGAGTTAAAAAAAGAGGGTAATTTAGCGAACAAACAAGGCGGCGGCCTCGGGTCTTTGCTCTAAGACCTGTTCAATTTGCTTGCGTGTCAGTGGGCCCTGGTGGTGACCAATCAGCTGACCGGATGGTGAATAGAGGAAGCTGGTCGGCAGGCCGTCCAGCCCACCAAAGTCTCCGGCAATGTCTTCGCTCCCAAAGACAATCGGGAAGGAGATGGCGTGCTTGGTGGCCATGTCCAGCACTTCCTTGCGGCTTTTGTACATCACCGCCACGCCAATTATCTGTAAGTCTGCACGCTGCTGCTGTAGTGCCGAAAGCTCAGGCATTTCGTGTATGCAAATCGTGCACCAGGGTGCCCAGAAGTTCACCAGCACCCACTTCCCATGCAGGCTGGGTAGGGTGTAGCGCACGCCGTCCTTGTCTTTGAGGTTGAGGTCGTGATTGTGTGTTGCGTGGGCGAAACTCGGAAGCAATAACAACGCTACGCACAGCATGCGCCTGAACGATACACAGCATTGACTCAAAGTATTCACGTACGTAGCTTGCCTTTATAACCTAACGATTAGAATGAGTGCCTAATCCCCAATGTTAGAGTGTAGTTCGCACCCAGCTGCAAGGAATTGACGTTCTGGTAGACGGGCAGCTGAATAAAGCCATACACAGACGTTCCCCCACCAATTCGAATTGTAGCACCTGGGGCTAAGTGAACTAATGTACCACCGGTTGAGGGGCCCTGTGTCAGCGAGTCTGCTGGGCTAGCCCCCGCCCCCGTATCAGGTCGACGATGGGTGTACGTGAGCTGCAGCATGGGGGTGAACTGGGAGCCAAATTTCGCATAACGCATGCCGGTGTTCAGTACGTACGCATCGCCCGGACGGTAGTCCAGGCCGTCGATAGTTTTTGTTGAGACGGCATGCTGCAGGGTGCCCTGAGTAAACCAGCCGTACTTCCCGGCCGCCCCAGATAAAAATCCACCCATGATTAGGTCGGTCGAGCCGGTTCCATTCTGTAGGGCGCGATCTAATGAGGTATTGATCAGGTCAGGCGTTCCTCCGCTGAACTTTGTGTTTGTGCTCCCGGTCGGCAGCTTGAGTCCGGCAATGATTCCAGAGGTTCTGTCCACCGACAGGCCGGTGTACCTTCCTATCACGCGGACATCGCCCAGACTGTTGTTTGAGGACGATCCGTAGTTGCTGTCGCCCTCACCAAAGGTGCCATGGGTTCTCCGAATAAAGGGGAGCTGCGTGTTGACCCCCCACGTGTCGTTGGTGTAATTAAGGGAGGCCGTGACCGTCTGTGTCTTGGTGTAATCCTCGATCTCTTGACCTGCTCCACGAAGAGAGCTGATGAGCGCGGGAGATGCCTTGCTGGTTCCGTAGCGCTGTTGGTTTTGGTTGATATAAGAGTGAGACAGGTCGGCAATAAATCCTGGGGTTGTGCTGACCCCCTGTATCGCCCAGTCCGTAGACAGACTGTCTCCGCAGGCGGCACAGGCGTGAGCGTTGCCCATCACAGCGATTGATAGCGACAGGGTGCTGGCAATAAAGATGGCAAGCCCAAGGACTCGGTGAGTGATGGATGGGGTGCGCATGAAGTTCATGACCTGTGACGGCTCCTGATAATTTATTTTCGCTGAAATTATATCGGGTGACCGTGGTCATATCCTGCGACATATTGTCGCAGGATCATTAAGTTCACACGCTGTGGTGTGGGGCCTAGAAGTTGCCCCGTATGCCCATCATGAATCCCCGTCCCGGCAGGGGCGCGATCTCCTTGAGGGTTGATGTGTGCATCCTTGCTTCCTGATTGAAGAGGTTGTTACCCTTGAGGTAGGTCTCCCAATTGATCGCCTGTGTCTTGAAGTGGTAGTCCACCATGGCGTTGGTGAGCGTGTAGCCGTCGGTGGGTAACTCGTTCGCTGCCACCTGGTTCTGTCTCATGGAGTGAGTAACGTCTAGCCTTGCGCCGAGCTTGTCGAGTCGGTAGTCGAGGCCCGCACCGAAACGCATTGGGGCAATGCGTGGCAAAGAGTCGCCCGTGTCGAGGTTCTTTGCTCGCACGTAGTCACTGCGTAGGCTGAGGTCGAGGCTACCCTTCGTCTCATATACCCGTGTCTTCTCCTCCATCTCGAAGCCGTAGAGCTCGGCCCTCGTCGCACGAAACGCTGCCACCGGCAAGTTCGTGCCGGCATCTATAACACCAGTTTTGATGAGGGCGATGTAGCTGGGGAACCGATTGTAGAATCCGCCAATGCTCGCGGAGCTAAGGCCGGAGTGCCAGCGTAGCTGCGTGTCGGCGCCGTTCGATTTTTCTTTTGAGAGTGCGGTGTTCCCTACCTCGAACTGTCCGGTTGCCACGTGCCTCCCGTTCGCGAAGAGCTCGGCGTAGGTTGGCACGCGCTCGGTGTGCGACAGGTTCGTGGCCCAATTCAGGTTTGGGTTGATGGTGTGGAGCGTGCCGAGGCTGCCACTGCTGGCTGAGAAGCTGCGTGTCTGGGCGGCACCAAAATGATCGCCACCGGCCGACTCTAGCGAGGCGTGCTCGTTGCGTACACTCGCACTGAGCTTGGTGTTTCCAAGTGCCGCCTCTTCGTAAGCAAAAAGCGCCCGGGTGTCGGTGTTGACCTTGGGCACGAACGCCTCGGTACCGATCGCCGCGAAGTCGGTGTTGGACAACTGCATCCCAAATGCGCCACTGAGTGGACCGAGTTTGGTGTGTGTTGCGTCGACCCGCGTCTCGTAGCCCTTGTTGGTGAAGGTCGTCCCGACGACGCCGCTCTCTAGTTCATTGTGTGAATAGTCGGTGTGGTTGTACTTAAACTTCACCCCATCGATGAGCGTACCCAGTTCGCGTACCTCGCCGGCTATACCTAGCCGACTGGTCTTCATGTCGACACGCACGTCAGGTTGCGCCACCGTTCCATAGTTCGCCCTTAGGTCGCTATAGGATAGGCCTAGGTACCCCTTGTCTAGGGTTAGCGAGGCACCGATAGCACCGCTGTCGCTGCTCGAGGAGCTGTTGGTCAGGTGTCCGCTGGTTGTGTTGCCGTCCAGGGCGCCTCGGTGTGCGAAGCCCGGGATCCTGAGGTCGTCGGTACGACGCGAAGCGACATCGGCATGCAGTGCCACCAGGTCGTTACCTGTCTCCAGTACTGTCGCACCGCTGCGCTCGTTGGCGGCACCACCGACTCGTGACTCGGCGCGACCGGTGAACTCTTTGGTGGGTAGCTGCGGGATGCGGTTGTCAGAAGCATTCACCACGCCTCCGATCGCAGAGCTGCCGTACATCAGGGCGGCGGGTCCACGCACCACCTCAATCCGGTCCACCACCAGCGGATCTACGGCCGTGGCGTGGTCTGGACTTAAGGCGGAAACGTCGGCCATGCCGATCCCGTTTTGCATGATCCGCACACGGTCACCGTCGAGACCTCGAATGACTGGACGGCTAGCGTTCGGCCCGTAGTAGGTGGAGCTGATGCCCGGGGTCTTGGACAGCGTCTCGCCCAGGGTGCTCTCTTGTCGAAACGTTAGCTCTTTGCCGCTCAGTACGATAGCCGGAGCCACGAAGTTGAGTAAGTCGCTCCCAAGCGAGTCGGCGGTCACGACGACCTGGGGCAACGTGGTCGGCCTGTTGATCGAGGACTCGGCAACACTAGGTGTGGGCTCGACAGCCCGTACTTGGGCTGCAAACATCATCAACCCAAGACACGCTAAGTAAGCGTACCGCTGGACGGTGATGCGAGTAGGTGGTGACGCGTTCCACGCCACCTCGGGTGCGACAGGTTTGAACATGGTGGTTCTCCAAAGATGCAATGACATTCCTCCACGTTTAACGTGGCGGTCTTATGCGATTTCTTGGAGGAGACGGGGTGGTCCACGCGCGACGGCGAGGAGGGGTTGATTAGAAAAGAACGCGAGCTTGCTGAAGTGTACCGGCCCATTTGGGAGGACGGTGACCACGAAGGAGTGGACGACGCTACCCAGCGCACTGTCCAGCTGCGTATAGGCCGCACAGTATCCGCACGCTGATGAATGCGGCGCGTGCTTGCCCTGATCCTGTTGCTGGCTGTTGTCGGCGAGCGTGTGGTGCAGGGCGTGCGTGACCCCTCCTTGCTGAGAGAGCAGCAAGAAGAGGGCGAGCAACAGCGGTATGGCGGCACGATAGAGTCTCATGGTGCCGACAACCTTATCATAGAGCGGGTGGCGTCGCAAGGCCGGCACCAGCCACGACGGGGTGGAATTGCTACTCACTTTGCAGTGTGTCGGCCGAGGTAAACGTCCAGGTCCGGGTGATGGTGAGCACGTCCGTGTCCTTGCGGATGTTGGCCGGGAGCGGAGAGAATGGCGCGGCTAGCCTGACGATGTTTACCGCTGCGGCGTCCAAGATGGGCTGCTGTGATGAATGGCTCACCTCCACGTTCTCTAGGCTACCGTCTGCTCGGATGGAGACGGTCAGCTGCAGCTTGCCGTAGATACTGCTGTTACGTGCAGCCTGGGGGTAGTTCAGGTTACCGACACGCTCCACCTTGGTTCTCCAGTTCTCGACGTACTGCGCGAAGCGGTACTCCTGCGCACGTGCGCCGATGAACCTGCGCCGTGGGAGCTTCTGGTAGGTGTCAAAATCTTTGCTGATCTGTGCGTCCAGGCGGACGATCTCTAGGTTGCGTTGCACCAGGTCCTTGCTGTTCGTGCGATCGCCCGGCTCGGGCGGCGGTCGCTCCGAGGACATCTCTTTGACCGGCATGTGTGTGGGTGCGGCAGCCTGCGTGAGGAGCACCCTGACCCCGCGCTCGAGATCCTGCACGCGCTGCTTGGATTGCTCGAGCGTGAGCTGCTTGGCGTCACCGAGTGCCGGCAGGGGGCTCTTTGCGTGACGATCCTCGGACGTGTTTCCGCCGCCGTCTAAATTATTTTGGGCTAGGACGTCGGACTTGGTGGGGCGCGTCTTCGTTATGCTGTTGACGAGCACCACCTGCATCGACTGCAGGTGCTGGGTGGCCTCGCGTGGATCGGGTAGGACGAAGCCGATGCCTAGTAGTATAAAAGCATGCAGCGCCAGCGAGAACGCTAGGGCGATAGTGAGTGGCCGCTTTAGCAGTTCTGGCAATCGGCGGCCTCACCCTCGACGGTGGAGATGTAGCGCGTACTAAAGCCAAGCTCGAGAAGGTCTATGTTCCCGATCTCTATGACCACACGCGTGTTCGGTGGCAGCTCTGGCAGTGACGGGGCGCGGGTGACCAAGGGGATGCGAGCGAGTCTGATTAGGTTGTCACGCAGCACCACCGCCTCGAGCTGCTCTATGCCCTCCTGCAACAGCCAGCGCAGGCACCAGTAGCGCTCCATGTTGCGCTGGAACTCATTGTAGAGCGTGTAGGCGACGTCGAAGTCGCGCATGATGGCAAACAGCGCGTTGTCGTTCTTGGTGTAGGCGGGCGGCTCCTCACGCAGCAGGCTAATGATCTGGCGCTGGTTGATGAGATCCACGTAGCGGCGCAGTGGCGAACTTGACCACAGGTACTGCGCCACGCCCAACCCTTGGTGTGGCGCTGGCACGGTACTCATCTTGACCTTGCCGTTGTTCTGCGTGCGGTAGATTCCAGACACGTCGTGCGCTGCGAGGAGCTTGCCCCACTCTGCGTTCACAAAGATCATGAGCTCCGCCACGACCTTGTCGATGGGCGAGCCACGCTCTCGGGTGCTGATGCCGACACGGTCGTTCTCTACGTGGAAGTTGTAGTCCAGCTGCTGGATGCTGTTGTCGGCGGACTTGCCCCGCGCCGACTCTAGCTGCTGCGCTAATCTCCACAGGAGCGTGAGCTCGACGGCGAAGGGGAAGTCCTGCTTGCCGGCCTGGATTGTGTTCTCGTTAAAGAGTGGCTCCAGCGTGTCGTGCCGCAGGTTGGCTGCGATGTGTACGCGCTCGACGCGACTTTCTGTGCGGAGCACGGCGAGGGTTTCTGGGTCGACCTCGAGGTACATGGAAAGCGTCGGACAGACACGGTCCGCGGTTAGGGTGAACGCGTCCACCACGCTGTTGGGCAGCATCGTGATCTTGTCCCCGGGCATGTATATCGTGGACATGCGCTCCATTGCAAGGGCGTCACCCTCTGAACCTAACGTGATGCCCAGCGAGGGGGCGGCGATGTGTACGCCGACACGCCAGTTACCGTTGTCGAGTCGCCTGACCGAGAAGGCGTCGTCAATCTCGGTGGTGGTCGCATCATCGATACTAAACGCCGTGTCCTCCGCCATGGGTAGCTCGGGCAGGGCGGCCGTCTCGACCTGGGCGAAGTCGGTCCCGTGCGGAAAGTTTTCGAATAAGAAGCGCTCGAGATGGTATGCGTGTGTCGAGGGGATCGCCCCGCAGCGCTCGAGTAGGTGCGCGGGCGACAGGTTTGTGGCGGTGCAGGCGGCTTCCAGCGCCTTGACCTCGCGGGTGTTTCGATCCGGCTTGTAGAGCAGTTGTGGCAGCCGATTGACCAGCTCGGGCGGCAGGGTGAAGGCTGCCAGCTCCTCTGTGTAGCGTGCCTGCGTGAGGGCTTGCACGCGCTTTTTTTCGGCGCTGGCTAGGGCGGACTTGAGGGCGTCGGGTGGTGCCGCCTTGTAGTGCCCCTTACCCCTCTTGTAGAAGTACATGGGCGACGAGTGCAGGCTGATTAGGGTGCCCGCCGCCTCGGTGGGGCTGGGCGCGTGGCCGAAGTACTCGGTTCCTAACTCGGTGAAGCTGAAATCGTTCGGCGGGCTGCACTCCCACAGGAAGGTTACGTCGATGTCCGCTGCGACCGCCTCCGCCTGCGCCATGAACTCGGCCAGCCCGGGCTGGGCAAAACGCAGCAGTACGTTGGCCGCTTTGATCTTGCTGCGCTTGCCTTGTGCGCTCTCCGCTTGCAGCGAGGTGACGCTGTCGGTGAGTATCGAGCCGACCTTGAAAGCGCCGTCGTCTTCGTAAAAGATGTTCATGGGGAGTGACGCGAAAAAAGTGGTGCGATTATACCCCAGCGTCGACGCGGACCCAGTGTTTCGCTCGAGTTTGCGTTTTTCAGGTCTAGCTTCGAGCTGGATGCGGGCGGGGCGAGCGACAGTCCCTTGACGTTCATTTGATTGGCGCTGTGCGCGCGGGCGATAACTGTATAACCAATTGAAAGTGATGCGTAATACTGTACGACAAGGGGGTGTGTGGAGACCACTTCTTTGGTGTGGGTATATTTTTTGGTTGGACGACCCTAAAGTTCTTGACATCCTCAGAGACGGGCACGTAGTATGTGCATCTGAGTCACCCGAATTTTGAATGTTGTAGCGTGGGTAGGCTTTAATTAAAGGCCTCGTTATAGGAGCTAGGTGTCCATCGCCTCTGTTCTATTGGTTGAATGATTTTGCAGGTTTAAATTAAAGGAGCTTTTCATGAAAAAAACTGTTATTAGCTTAGCTGTTGTTTCTTGTTTTGCATTGGGGGCGACCTTAGCACAAGCTAACCCTTACTATCACACGACAGAATCCGGTAAGTACGGTGGTGGAACTGGTGTTAATACTTCATACAACTGCTGCGCACAGTACACAGGCCAGTCCGGTACACGCAACACAGGTGGAGTAGTTCACGCACCAGGCGCACAAGTAAACTACACTCAAGCCCAATCGTTTGCCATTGATCCTGGCTACAAGAACGATGACGGCAACACGCTGTCATTCTTCAGACGTGCTGACGCTGTAATCAGCAACAAAGAGCCTACCGACACCGCCAAGTACGGCGCCGGCAAAGACGCTGTGAAGACACACGGTTCGTACGGTATCCCTTACGGTGGAACTGGCGACACGCACGGCGAGATTCACTTCAGCGACAAGTCTGGCCACAATCAGTGGCTGAACAAGTAAGACTGATTTAGAGTCTGCAGCAAGAACGAATTAGGGCCAGCTTTTAGCTGGCCCTAATCATTTGTGCTACCTTAAATTATTGGGCGGTGCGTCCAGCCAGATCAGGGTCCCCGTCCTGCCCGTCACGTTATCGCGCCGATAAGAAAAGAATCTTGCGCGGTCGGTGTGGGTGCACAGTCCCCCGCCGTACACACGCCCAACCCCAAGACCGGCCAAGCGTAACCTAGCAAGCTGATAGATGTCGGCCCGCCACTTGTTGGGCGCGTGTGGCACGAACGCTGCTGTCGACTTTGGGTCGCGAGCAATAAATTCGGCGCGCACGTCGAGGCCCACCTCGAAGGCCGTGACCCCGATCGCAGGTCCCAACCACGCCATGAGCGTACCGGGTGCGACACCCATGGCGGACACTGCGTGCTCGATGACTCCATCACACAGGCCCCGCCACCCCGCATGCACCGCGCCGACCACGCTGCCACGATCATCGCACAGCAACACGGGCAGGCAGTCCGCGGTCATGACCACGCACACCGCGCCGGGGTGTGAGGACACGCAGGCGTCCGCCTCGGGCCAGCACCCGGCGTCTGTTGCGTCGGCCACGGTCACGCCGTGCACCTGCTTGAGCCAGATCGGTTCGCTGGGGAGCAGGGGTTCAAGCAGCATGCGATTGCGCTCCACCGACAGTGGCAGGTCGCCCACGTTGCTGCTCAGGTTGAGACTGTCGTAGGGCGCGACGCTGACCCCACCGACGCGCGTGGTCTGTAGTGACCTGACGTTTTTGGGTGCGGGCCAGTCCGGGACCAGGCAGTGATCAATCAGGCTCAAGCAGTGCGCTCCGGATGTTTCGTATCAGCTGGCTCATGTCGTCTGGCATGGGGACCTGCCACTCCATCCACTCGCCCGTGGCCGGATGTTCGAGCCCGAGCTGTGCGGCGTGCAGCGCCTGGCGTGGAAAGGATTCCAGTAGGGGGCGCAGCAGTGGCGAGCACTTTTGTGCCCCCTTGAGGTAGACGGTGTCGCCCACTAAGGGATGGCGAATGTGGGCAAGGTGGACACGGATCTGGTGGGTGCGGCCCGTCTCTAATTTACAGCGTAGCAGGGTGCATCCCGGAAACGATTCTGCCATCGAGTAGTGCGTCGTGGCGGGTTTTCCGTCGTCCACCACCGCCATCTTGGTACGCATCGTAGGATGACGACCTAGGGGCAGGTTGATCGTGCCCGCGCGCTTGACCTCGTCGTACACCAGCGCGTAGTACTCTCGCTGCACGGTGCGCGCCTGCAGCTGGCGTACCAGCGCCGTCTGTGCGATCAGGGTCTTTGCTACCACCAGGAGCCCGCTGGTGTCCTTGTCTAGTCTGTGCACGATCCCAGCACGCGGGATCTCGGAAAGCTGTGGGGTGCGGTGCAGGAGAGCGTTGAGCAGGGTACCCTGCCAGTTGCCGCTGCCGGGGTGAACCACCAGCCCCGCCGGTTTGTTGATAACGAGCAGTTCGTCGTCCTCGTAGCAGACGTCTAGGGCGATGTCCTCGGCCTGGTAGGGCTGCTCGGCGGGACTAGATTGCAGTGTGACCTCGATCGTCTCCCCGCCCCACACCTTTTGCTTGGTGGTGGCGGCCGCGCCGTCGAGCATAACCTGCTGCTGCGTGACCCACTCCTGCAGGCGGCTGCGTGAGTATTCGGGCAGGAGCTTGGCTAAGACCTGGTCAAGGCGCATGCCTGCGTACTGGTTGGGAACCTTGAGTGAGAGAGGGGTGGTTGTCAATGTAAGCGGTCTAGGTGCGATAAGGGTTTGTTGTATAATCGTGCAACAATTTTTGGGTCTCTACCATGCGCTACAGTTTAACTTTAATTGTGCTGTTTATGCTAACTGCGTGTAGCAGTATGCTCGCCTCGAAGTCTGACGCCGACAAGAAGAACAAAGAGACCGCCGAGGAGCTGTACGCTAAGGCGTCCTCCCAGATGAACGACGCCACTTACGCTGACGCCATAAAGTCATTCGAGACCCTGCAGTCTAGGTTCCCATACGGTCGCTTTGCGCAGCAGGCGCAGATGGAGATCGCCTACGCGTACTACAAGCAGGACGAGCCCGAGTCCGCACTGACCGCGGTGAACGACTTTATCAAGCAGTACCCCAAGAGCCCGAGTGTGGACTACGTCTACTACCTAAAGGGGCTAATTAATTTTAACGAGAACCAGGGCCTCTTTGGTGAAAATTACCAGCCCAACGTTGCCGACCTAAACCCCAAGGCGCCGCGCGAGTCATTCGACGCGTTCAAGGACTTGGTCACGCGCTTCCCGAACAGCAAGTACGCGCCCGACGCGAAGCTGCGCATGCAGTACCTGGTCAACGCGCTGGCGCGTCACGAGGTAAAGATCGCGAGTTATTACTTTAGGCGCGGCGCCTACGTGGCCGCCGCCGCCCGTGCCAACGGGGTGCTCACCGAGTTCCCCCAGGCCCCAGCCACGCGGGACGCCCTGAAGATCATGGTGGACTCTTACGACGCGATGGGCATGAAGGACCTGCGTGATGACACGCAGCGTGTACTAGACAAGAACGTTACAAAGGACGGCATCAAGCCAAGTGCTGAGCTGTTCCCAGACAAAACGAAGTCGTGGTGGCTCTTCTGGAAGTAGCAGGGGATCGTACACGGCGATGAGGCTGACCAATGAAATTCTGTTCTAAGTGTGGCGCTCCGGTTGAGCTCCGCCAACCTCCAAATGACAACCGCGATCGTCACGTCTGCGTGACCTGCGACACCGTGCACTATCAGAACCCTAAGCTGGTAGTCGGCACCATCCCGGAGTGGGAGGACGGCCGTATCCTGCTGTGTCGTCGCGCGATCGAGCCAAAGCTTGGCCTGTGGACCTTGCCCGCTGGCTTTATGGAGAACGGGGAGACCGCCACCGAGGCCGCCATACGGGAGACCGTGGAGGAGGCGACGGCCAGCGTCGCACTGCTTGATCTTTACTCGATGTACAACCTGCCCTATATTAGTCAGGTGTACCTGCTGTTCCGTGCCAGGCTGCTGGATTTGGATTTTGCGCCGGGGACAGAGAGCCTCGAGGTCGAGCTCTTTGATGAGCAAGACATACCGTGGGACGAGCTCGCCTTCCGCCCGGTTGTCATGACCCTACGGCACTACTTTGCGGATCGCAAGGCCGACAACTTTCAGTTTCGTATGGGCGACCTAGACGCCCCCGCGTCATAAAGCACACACATTAAGTGACCATCATGTCCATCCAAAAAGCCTATCCGTTGTTGATCAGCCTAGCGCTGGCGGGGTGCGCCTCGACCGGCGGGCCGGCCAACCCAAAGGATCCGTGGGAGCCCTACAACCGGAGCATGTACAAGTTTAACGATGCGGTGGATAAGGCAGTACTCAAGCCGGTAGCGCAGGGCTACGGCACGGTGATGCCGGAATTTGGGAAGACGATGGTGACCAACTTCTTCTCCAACCTGGACGACATTCTGGTCACGATCAATGACGTGCTGCAGTTCAAGTTTTCGCAAGCCGCATCCGATGGCACGCGCGTGCTATTCAACTCAACCTTCGGCCTGCTGGGATTCTTTAACGTTGCGTCTGGTCTGGAGAAGCACAACGAGGACTTCGGCCAGACCCTGGGTTACTGGGGTATGGGCCCCGGCCCCTACGTCGTTTTGCCCTTCTTCGGTCCGCGAACGGTTCGTGACAGCTTTGGTCTGGCCGTGGACAGTTTCGCCAGCCCCGTTCGACTCATCTCGAGCGTACCGATTCGTAACGAGCTGTATGTTACGCGGACGGTCGACACCCGTACCGGCCTACTGGACAACGAAAAGGTGCTAGACGAGGCCGCGATGGATCGCTACTCGTTTATTCGTGACGGATACCTACAGCAGCGCCGAAGCTTGATCTATGACGGCAACCCACCCCGTGAGAAATTTAATGACGAGGAGGACAGCGACATCCTGAACAAATCACCCTCCGGTGAGAACCAAGGGGGCGCGCAGCCGATCGTGACCTCGACCCCCGCGAGCTCGTTGGTGACCACGGAGCCGATAGGGCAGTCGGTGCCACAGGGGCCGGATGTGTCTACACCCACCACCACACAGACCCCAGCACCCTCAGATGCTCAGCCAGCCGAGGCACAGCCCTCGAGCGAGCCCGCCCAATAATCGTCAACACGTAGGCCTGGCACGTTGGTGCCGATTAGTGTCCCGCACGCAGGGCGTCGATGCGCTCGTCTAGGGACGGGTGGGTGCTAAACAGCTTGGAAAAGCTGCTCCCTCCGGCAATACCGAAGGCCGCCATCCGCTCCGGCAGGGTGGCCTGCTCGTGATTGATCTTTAGCTTTTCCAGCGCAGAAATCATCTTGCTGCGCCCCGCTAGGTTTGCACCGCCCGCGTCGGCACGGAACTCACGCTGACGAGAGAACCACATCACGATAACGCTCGCTAGGACACCTAACACCATCTGCGCGACGATGCTCGTGACCCAGTAGGCCGGGCCGTTGCCTCGTTCGGTTTTAAATACGAGGCGATCTATCAGGTGGCCAATGATCCGAGAGAAGAAGATGACGAAGGTGTTGACCACGCCCTGAATAAGGGCGAGCGTGATCATGTCGCCATTGGCGACGTGGCTGATCTCGTGCGCCAACACCGCCTCGATCTCGTCACGGCTCATGTTGTGTAGCAGACCAGAACTGACCGCGACCAGTGCGCTGTTGCGATTCCAGCCGGTGGCGAAGGCGTTGACCTCGGGTGCTTCGTAGGTGGCCACCTCCGGCATGCCGATCCCCGCGGCCTGCGCCTGTCTGTGTACGGTCTCTACCAGCCAGCGCTCGGTTGGGTCGATCGGGTTGGTGATGACCTGAGCCCCGACCATGCGCTTGCTTGACCACTTGGACAAGAGCAGCGAGATGATTGAGCCGGTGAAGCCCATCACCGCAGACATGACCAGGAGTGCGTTGAAGTCGATGCCGCCGCTCTCGTTGAGTATCTGGTCAACGCCCAGCAGGCGCAGCGTGATACTGATCACAAAGAGTACGGCCAGGTTGGTAACCAAGAACAGAAATATTCGCTTCATTGAGACGCCCCCATATATAAAATATTTAACACGTGCCGCTATGTTAGCTAAGATGGGAGCGAGCGGCTAATATTTCAAGGGGCGCGTGCCGGTGGTAGACTGGCGTTTTAGATGGACCGGTTTCAGACAAGACAACCCCAAGCAAGGGAGGGCAAGATGTTGTTAAATATAAATATCGTGGTGGGCAGAGCATGCAGGGCTTACTGAGTCATCCAGCCGTGCAGGGCGGGCTCGCGCCGTTCGTAGTTGCGCTGATTGTGGCAGAGCTACTGCAGCGCCTGCGCCTGAGTGGATTGGCGATTGTCGCCGGGTTCGCCGTGACCGTGTACCTGGTGAGCGACTTCTCGATCGAGCCGCTCACTGCGGTCAGGAAGATGGTGTTGCTTGGCCTGCTTGCCGCGCCTTTGGCCCTAGTGCTAATCAGGTCCAATTGGCCCCCACTGCGCTGGATACTTACCGTCTTGGGTGGTGTCGCGGGGGCATGGGTGGTGTCGAACATCCTGCAGCAGCAGGACCTGTCGCATGCACTGCTGTTGGGATCTGGCTGTGCCGTGTACGTGGGCTGGCAGATATTTTGGATGGACACCCTGCGTGACTCGCCCGCACGAGCGGGGAGCGCCGGCATGGCACTCGGGTTGGGCACGGGGGGGTCCGCGTTGTTGGGCGCGTCGGCTTTGCTCGCGCAGCTCAGCCTGTCCTTGGCCGCTGCCGCTGGGGCCTACCTGTTACTGCAAGCGGTGGCGAACAGCCGCCTGCCCTGCGGGCGCATCTTCACCTTGCCACTGGCCATTATTGCGGGCGTGTCCGGATGTCTCGCCGTGCTCACCGCGCAGCTGCCGTGGTACGTGCTGCCCGTGCTGGGAGCGATCCT
>Ga0194044_10001049_pt1 | contig 14102 bp, 12 predicted proteins | sample JunL4417m_MetaG_FD_155460 | JGI IMG/M metagenome (GOLD analysis project Ga0194044, IMG submission 155460) | Anoxic zone freshwater microbial communities from boreal shield lake in IISD Experimental Lakes Area, Ontario, Canada - Jun2016-L442-17m | ecosystem: Environmental > Aquatic > Freshwater...
CAGTAGAAAATAATTGGGTTTACTACGCGTAAATTCAAAGTTAGCGAAGAGTTCATCTCTTTTTTTCTTTTACATATTTTATACAAACTTGTGATGATGTCGCCAATGAATTGGTATGAAACAAATAGGTCTTCAATGATTGAATATATGAGTTTGTTTCGAAGTGTCTAATCACTTGCTGGAATTCGCCAAAACCAAATAAATGCAGCGAGCCAGTACACCAGGGTTACTGAAAATACAATTGATCCAAGCGCAGATGTCCACTTATAGATAACTAATGCGCATGCAACAAAACTAGCCTGCATTGTCCATAGGCAGTACGCCGTTGCATGCTTACTAAAACCTTTTCGAATCAAGCGGTGAGATAAATGATCTCGTCCACCTGTTAAGGGGGAAATCCCGCGATTTATACGTGAAAGAACTGCAATTGAAGTATCTAGGATTGGTACAGCTAAAAGTATTGGTAGCAGCGCCATAGATTGCCATTGCGGAGCTATTCCTGGGTTGAGTCGGATCGATAAAACACTAACTATTACACCTAGGAATAGCGATCCCGCGTCTCCCATATATATTTTTGCGGGCGATTTATTCCAAATCAAAAATCCGATTGTGGCCCCCGCAGTCACGACACAGAGAGCCGTGACTAATTCTTGTCCTTGCGAGTATGCGATTATGCCAATCCCGAAAGTTGAAACTGCAACCGTTCCTGCCGCGCCACCATCTAAGTTATCGAAAAAGTTAATCGAATTACAGATGCCAACTATCCAAAAGATACTCAGTAGTGCCGTTTCAAGTGAGCTATTAAGTGGCGTTCCAACAGTATGGGAGTTGAGCATAAAAATCGAAAGAAGTACCGCGCCAGTTGTTTGAAAGACTAAACGTGGAAGCGCGGGTAAACCCCGAAGATCATCGACTAACCCCATCAGACCCAAAATAATCGCTGGTAACAATAAATATCCCACTAGTGGGAAGGTCGTGGTAGTTCGATCTGAATACAGAACCGACGCAAAAGTCACCACAGTGATGCTTAAACCAATTGCTATGCCGCCGAAATATGGGACAGGCTCTTTTTGTGTTTTACGGTCTAAGTTTGGTGAATCCATCGCTCCGATTTTGATAGCGAGGAAGCGTATTGGCGCAGTTATCAGCCCACTGAATATAAAGGCGACCAAACCCAGAACTAGAAATTCAACGTTGCTTATACTCACCGCCTGAGTATAAGCAGAGAGCGCACCATTAATAGGGAGCCGCCTTCGGGAATCGAACCCGAGACCTTCGCTTTACGAGAGCGACGCTCTACCAACTGAGCTAAGGCGGCCTTTATCTGATGAGCCTAATTACATATTCCCATTCAAGCGATTGGCCATCATTACTGCAACCTTGAGCCAACTTGCCACTTGGGCATCAGTGAATGGGGTCAACCCGGCACTCATTATGTAGAGACCGGTGAATATTTCACCGTTAAATTGATAGAGAGCTAGTAGTTGGATCGCTTTTGCACCCGCTTCGATCTGCGCTCTTATTAATACCCGTGACCCTTCGGCCACTAAACCGCTAGGAAGGTTTTTGATTTCGCTGAAGGCATATGGAATTAGCGCTCCGGTTGTGTCTTTATATCCTTTATCAATTGTGCACTGGGCCAAAACTTTAACTAACTCTCTCTGGGCAGCTTGTGCCGCACTCGGAGATGAATATCGAACTACTTCGGTAGATAAAAATGTATATGGGGAGCCCGCTTTGGTGACTATAACTTGGCGGCGCTCAACGCGCGTCTTTTCAGAGGCAAACGCTCCATTACACAAATCCAAAGAGGGATCAATTAAGGTGGTGCCACCACCCATAGGCAGCACGGTCCACTCTTGACTGAAATCATTTGAATTAAAACCAAATTTTGCCAGCGCAATCTGCGCAGGCGTGGCAAGTGATAGATCAATAACTGCCGGTAGGCGCTCTACCGCTTTAGAATTTGTGAAACTTGCAACAACCGATGCCAAACCAACTAAAACTAAGTCGTTTCCCGTAACTCGAATGACTTTCTTGCTAGAGCCGAGGTCGACAGAGGCACCGGTCCGTAACTTAGCAATCTTTGAATCAGGAATATTTGCCAACGTCTTTGTTCCGAATGAGACAACTCCTGCGCCTGTGCCTGCCAAAATATCGACATGTCCGCTAGCGCTAAAACTTGCTGTGCACTTACCTAAACATTTCAAGGAGCCAACTTCATAAGGCGCTCCAGCAGCCGACCACTTGCCGGTGCGCGAGGATTTATCCGCCGGTATTACAGAGTTAGCAACTGATAGGTCACCGGTAATTCCATTACCGATGCAGTCAAATAACTGTGCGGTGGCCTTTAGCGATGCCCCACGCGTTACTTTAATAATAGGTGCGATTTTGGCAGTACTGCTTTGCAGAATTAAGCCATTCTCATTCACGATATTTGTTTGGCACAGTCCGCTTCCAGCATCTTTAGCACCGCTCCATGAAAGTGAGACTTGATCTGCGCTCAGCGCTGCAACGTTAAAATCACTTGTGACAACGGGTATTCCGCGGTCAATAGCAACCTTCACCGCCGGGGACCAATCACTCTTATTGCCCACAATGTCGATTGCGCGTAATGACAACATGTATGAGCCTTCAACTAAATCACGCAGGTGCACAACCTTTGGCGCGCTAAATGGATTTAAATATGTTGGCGTCCAGTTATCGCTCTTACTTACAGGTAAGTCACTAACCACTCCATCGATCTGGGCTTGGTAGCTAGCGATTTCCGTATCGGCATCCTCGTATCCAGGTTTAGTAATTTCAAGCGCTGGAGAGTGCCACTGAGAAACATCGGTTAACACCGGAACCGGAGGCGGCGTAACGTCAACTTTTTTCGTAATTGTTACAACAGCACCTGTATCTGATGCCACTGCGCTAAGTGTTACATTTCCTGAATACACCGAAGCATTCAAAGTTGTCATCGATCCACTTGCTTGAGATAGAACATATCGGTAGTTATCCATGTTAAGCATCCACACGTCGGTGCCCAAACCCATTCCAAATTCCTGAGCTGCGACATCTTCCGGGTTAGGACTGATAATCGAGGAAACGGGTGGTGGATCTAAACGAAAGACAACCAGGCCCGCACTGTATGGCAACCCTGAAACCGCTCGCCGATACTCAATCCAATATGCAGCGTTCCCATCACGGAAATATATAGCCCGCAAACCATTTGCAAAATCTGCCGGTGCTAAGGAGACAGTTTCACTTTGCCACACTTGTTTTACTTGCGAATTATCGAGTAAGCCCATACGCCACTGGTGATACGTATTTAACGTGGAGTTCGTATCAACATTGCCCATTACATCGATAACTCCACCGTACTCAACGGCCTTGCAGTCACTACCCCATGGCCCATCTTTTTTTCCTGAACCACAGCGCAATAAATTTGAGTGGCCTAAACCGAATGTGTGACCCAGTTCGTGCGTAATAACAAAAGCTGAACCAGTATCATGCAAAACTACAGTTCCGTTCGTGCTTGTTGGACTGCCCAATGGAGCCCGACCCGACCACACGCAACCGGCTTGAGGCGCAGCGATAATCAAGTATCGGCTACCTGAATCATTAATTCCTAAGCGCTTGTAAGCCTCAAGAGTTACCGAGTTCATAAAACTATTGGAGGCCGCTCCTGCGCATGGCATTGGTGAAGGTAGAGAGATTGGAGCCCTTAATATTTTGTTGGTTTTGAAAGAGATTGAGCGATCTTGAGTATCGCCAACCAGGGTTGTAAAAGATTTCCAACGCGCATTAACATCGGTATCAATTGTGTTCGCAATTTCATCTACAGTTGCAGGCAATGCTGCAGCACCTGGCCATGTAACTGAAACAACGTCAACGATTCGCTGATCTACCGCCAGCGCTGGAGCTGAACCAATGCCCGCAAGGCTGAAAATCAGAACAACAAATGCCGAAATTCGCTTCACTTTAAATGCTCCATGAGGTGTTTTCATGCCGATTAATTACCCATACTTTATAGCCAACAAGTTCTTCTTGCCCAAACCACACAGCTGCATCGGTTCCCGCAACCATTACGGCCGTAGCCAATGCATCGCAGAGCCAGCCTTTTTCGCCAACGATGGTTGCCGATTTCGCGCCGATCGCAATCATGCCCGTGTAGGGATCGGTGATGTGCGCCCCGCGTTCGTACGTTCCAGATGTTGCAATCGCCCCATCGGTGATTCCAAAAATCTGCAAAACTTCACTTCGTTTATCTGGGTTAACAACGCCAATTTTCCAAGGCTTAACAGTGCTATCAGTTGAGTCAAACCAACCACCTCGCAGTGCTAAATCCCCTGCGGCATTCACTTGAACATGTTGGGCACCAGCCGCCACCAACATATCGGCTGAGATATCTGCCGCCCATCCTTTAACTAAACCTGATGGATCAAAACCACCTTCGACTGCCCATGGATCAAATGCCCCGTCGCTTAGATGCCGAGCTCGTGCGCATAAATCCCAAACTTCTTTAACATTACTTGGGCAGTTCTGAATCTCAACTTCGCCACGTCGCAAACGTGAAATCCACGAATACTCCTTGTATGTCGAAAAATCAGCATCAACTGCGTTGCAAAACTCAACTACCTTTTCAATTGCAATATTTAGTTCACTCTCACTGATAATTACTGATGCGATATCGACATCAACAACGGTTCCCCATACTTCAAACTGGGTGCGCACGTGGTTCATTGTGCGAGCCTACCTAAAATTTTATAGGCCAGCTTTAGCGAGGGCTCCTTGTAGCGATTTGTACCAGCCATAGGATGTATATGAAGCCCCGGATGCACCTTGGATCGCATCAGATTGCGCCGCTAAAGTTTGTTGGCGCAAAACTGGAATCGCCATATCGGTCCAGCGTTGGCTTCTACCATTTGGAGCACTGAGTGCTCTGGCATCGGTGATTTTTCCGTTAACGACAGTTAATTGAACTTGAACATTTCCATAGTTAACAAAGATTGATGGACCGTCGAAAGTTCCGGTAATGCTTTTGCCGGCAGGTGCGGCCGTTGTATTAGTCGCTGCCGGAGCAGGTGCTGCCGTTGTTTTAGTTGCCGTAGGAGTTGGAGTTGCGGATTGTGTTGCAGCCGCTGTTGCAGCAGCCGTTGCTTTTGCTGTAGCCGCCGCAGTTTTTGTAGCCTTTGCTTTTTTAGTTTTCGCCGGAGTTGCAGTTGCACTTTGTGTTGGTGCCACTTGCACCGCGGCGGCTTGAGTTGGAGCCGCTTGCGTCGTGGTTACTGCAGCTGGTGTTGATGCAGATGTTCCAGCCGCAGATCCCATGGTGCCAGATAAACCTAATGAACTTGAGGCAGAGAATTGGGGCGGCGTAATTGCCAGCACTGCGCCGAGGCCACCTAAAGTGCCACCTGCGATTAATAATGCCCGTTTCATTCTTCCGACCCCTCGTTCGTCATGTCCTTGTTCTTATGCGTACTTAAACCTATCAACCTGTGAACTTCCTGAACTGTTTCACAATTCCACCTGCGGGTTTTACTCCTTATGGAAGGCGAAGGCCTCATCATGGAAGCGGTTCTTGGGCACACCTACATCGGAGGCAGCATTACGCACGGCGGTGACCAATGGCTCTGGTCCGCAGATATAGATATCGGAGTCGGCAAACTGGGGGACTAAGCGGCGCAAGGAGCGCGCATCCATTGGATGATTCTTGCGCGGGCCTACTAAGTAATGGATGCGAATGGATCCACCACTATTGAAAGCTAAATAATCCAACTCATCGCGAAGGACTAAATCCTCTTCATTTGAGGCTCTAAAAATTACATCCATCTGCACGCCGCCGCTAAATTCATCGATTAATGCGCGCACCGGCGTGATTCCCACACCGCCGCCAACTAGGACAACATGCGGGCGCGTACTGCGGCCGGCAGTAAATGCGCCATAAGGGCCTTCAACAAATACGCGTGTACCCGGCTTAATAAATGCCAGCGAACGTGAGTGATCTCCTAAATCTTTAACTGTAATCCGCATTAAATGCTCCGTTGGAGCGGCCGAGAGTGAATAAGGATGTGACATTAAAAAATGTCCGCGCGTTAAGAAGCGCCAACCAAAGAACTGCCCGCCCTGTGCACCAAGTTTATGCAAGTTGCGGCCCTTCATAATTACTGAAATAACACCGGGGCCTTCGACAACGACCTTTTCAACTTTCAAATTAACTTTCATCGATCGCACAAGTGGCACTCCAAAGCGCCAGTAAATAATTGAAAATGCCATCAATACATAGAGTGAAGTCCAGTACAGACGGTTAAGCGGGTGCCCAATAAACATTTGGCCATTAATTACTTGGTGCATGAAAGATGCGGCGATGGCAAAGTATGTATAGATGTGGATAATCCACCAGGTCTCATAACTCATTTTGGCGCGCGCTTTTTTATATGAAGTCACGCCAGCTAAAACCATTAAGAAGAAACCTGCCAGCGCAAACCAGGTCCAACCAAAGGTATGTAACATTCGCCATAGCTCTTTATAAAGTGGGACTGCATCCTGTCCGGCAAAAGATAAAATAATAAATATTACGTGTGCGCCAATTCCATATAGTGACCACGGCCCCAAATTGCGATGCCATGTAACTAAACGATCATGGCCAACACCTTTTTCAACCCACGGAATTCGAGCAACTAAAAAAATTCCAACAATTGCAAAGTAAGTTCCAACAAGGGCCGATAATCGCGAAGCTGATGCAATGACTGCGTACACCGACATGAAGTCGCTCTTTCGGACCGTGGTTAACTGCAGCGCCAAGGTCAGACCGAGGCCCGCCCCGAGCAGCAGTGCCGCCCAGTCCGTGCCGGCGCCTGAATGCTTATAGATACGAGTTGGCTGTGTCATAGGGCTATTAGACACCTATTTGCTGTGAACTTTCTGAACAAAGTCAGAGGCCTTCTCGGAATTAGGGCTTGGTACCAGCCACCCACATGTTGCCCAGCGGCACAACCACTTTAATTTTGCTGAGCAAGGTGCCAATCGAGCTTTCTAATACACGCTTGCGGAAAGCGCGCGAAATTGGAATCAAATGCAGGATATAAGCGAGTGAATAGTGATTGTTATAGGCCCCAGAGCGCACATCGATAAAGCCGATTTTTCTAAACAGCGCTTCGCCAGATTTACGGGTATATAGATGAGTGTGCTCTACATCGATGATTGGAGATCTCTCGCCCATCAATCGAGCTGACCATGAGCGCTCATTGTGAATCGCCACAATAAAAACTCCCCCCGATTGCAACGCATCTGCGCAATCTTTCAAAGTTGCTACTGGGTCGGTTAAGTGATCGAGGGTGTGGAACATGGTTCCAACTTCAAATGAGTTAGGTGCCAGAACGCCGGGCTTCATCATGCTTGCAATCATATGTGGCTTAATATCGGCGCGAGCGGCGTTAATTGCCTCAGTGCTGGGTTCGACCCCTGCTACTTGGGCAAATCCACCATCTTTAGCCGCCTCGAGGAAGAAACCATTTCCACCACCAACTTCAAATATCGATTTCTTAAGTTTTCTACCGCCAAGAGCTTTCTTGACCAAGTTAAAATAAGTCTTCTTCAAACCATCTACCTCGGTTGAGTAATCGAAGGTTGATTCGACGTAAAGTTTTTCTAGATCAACATCTAAAACTGGATCTGATCGCAGAAGGGTGCACTTATTACAGCGAACCCACTGGTAGTGACGTCGATCTGGAAGCCTACGAGCTGAAAAAATCTCAGTTGAAAAACTGCTCTCATCCACATTAGATGGGTAGACGGGAACGGCATTTCCTAAACTTTCGCAGATCGGACACTTAGTTGCGATTTCCATTAACTCTTGCTCCCTTTACTTTCCAACTTTGACGGCAAAATGACCATTGCGAACACCCGGTGCATTTTGTTGAATATATGTATTACAAAGCGTCTTTCCCTTGAATTGGAAGAGATTTACTCCTTCATCACTAACGACAATTACATCTGGGTTAATTTTGTAAATATAGTCGCATGAGGTTTGTGCAGTCTGTTGGCTCATAAATAGATCAAAGGGGGAGTTGAGGATAGAAAGAGATTTAACTCCTGTCTCCTTCTCAACATAAAACGAGGATGCACCAAAGAATCCAATCGAGAGGCCCTTTTCTTTAGCGTAAGCCGCCGCTACTTTTGCATCTGCAACAGAGGCCATCACTGTTGGCTTTGGCCAACGTGGGGCAGTCTTAGCGTCATTAATTCGCTTCATCTCAACGTTTGGATTGGGAGTCAGTAACAGTGAGGCAAATGGAATCGAAATGATAAGTAAAAGGGGAAGTACCCAAGCAAAGTTTTTCTCTTTGATCGAACGTGGTGAGAATAGGAAACCCTTTTGAAGATTTCCAAAAACCATAGTACGAACAGGTTCCTTAATTAGTATTCCTATAAAGGCCGCTAGCGAGATGGTTAAAGGTAAAAATAGAACCTGCATCTGTCCTGAGGCATATGACCTGTTTAAGTAATAAGTGAAACCAAATAAGGACCAGAGGCCAAAAGTAAATCCAATGAGGCTGTTAAGTGAGAAGTCACCAGTCTCGGCCGTACTCTTCTTAGACTTAAAAATATATATCCCATGCACTACGACCAGTAAAACTAATAGTGGCAAAATATAAAGGACTGGGCCTGGGGTGCGCATTCGTTCTGCACCAAAGCCAGAACCAAATTGGCGAGCAAAGAATAAAAAGTATTTAAAACTTACAGATTTGCCAGCGACTCCAGCAATGATTGGATACAAAGCAAATCCAGGTAGATAACCGATTAAGGCAAATATGGTGGTCTTAATTTCTATAAAACGGACCGAGCTGGCAATCGCGATGACGATGTAGGCGGTAACTACTGCGGCGATTCCGAAATCCTGTGACTGCCACGTAATAATCCCAGATAAGAATCCAAATACTAAAAAAGCGATTGCCCTCTTAGTTGTTGAGCTGCTTACAGTCTTTCTTATGAGAAGAATTAAGAGCCCAAGCAAAACTAGTCCAGGAAAGACGCGGATTGAAAGTCCCGACAGCAAGGCGGCAATAGAACCTAGGAAACCCTCACGCGTTGGAAATTGAGTCAACGCTGTAAAGGGAATGACTAAGCCAGTTGCCAGTGCGATTGACCTGCGATCAATAGCTTGCCAGGCAATAAATACACCGATAATCATCGTTATGAAGCTCAAGAAAGTAAGGCACATGAGCGCTAAATTTGAAATTTGAGCCGCATTCATGCCGCCTACAAATGGCTTTAATAGGAAGCCATAAAAGCTTTGATACTGGGGGATGAAGTCAGAGTATGGCCAATGCCCAACAAGTGGGGCAAGAATTTCATTGAGAACATACTCGGAGTGATCTGGGTCGATAACCGTTGCCGCGCTTTGCCAGAAACTAGGTACAACCAAAACCGCGTTTGCGAGAAATAGCGCCGACAATATCACTTTCCAACCGATATTCAAACTACGCCATTCAATAATTTTAAAGACGAAAGGAGTTATTAGTAAAGCAAGGATTAATACATAAGGACCAAAACCTAACCACAAGCGGTAGGAAAGAACTACGCCATTAATTGGCGCGTGATGTTCGACGCCGGCGATTCCAATTGCGGTGACAATAAATGCTAAAGAGCCATGCAGATATTTTCCAGTTGATTTACTAGTTCTTGAAAAACCCATTAATAGGAATATTCCAGCAATTAATACGGCTAGTAAGTAAATTGCCTTATCTGGGCCTTCACTTTGAGCTGAACCGCGCAGGAGCTGAATAATAAAGATTAGAGAACCCGTTATCGCGAAGGCTTTAATTCCTAGCGCAATTGGGGTCGGAAAAGTTTCGGCACTTATAACTTTGGGATTGGTATTTTGCCTCGCCTTTGATTTATTTTTAGCCATTACTTCTCCTTGAAATTAATGCGTTCGACTTCAAACATCGGCGGAGTTCGCCTTACTTGCCCATGAATGCTCAAAATATATTCCCCAATAAGACCTAAGAAAAGAAGTTGTACCCCACCCATCAAGAAAATGCCGACGATAATCGTCGGGATTCCAACGGGTGCACTTCCACTTGATGTAAGCACCATAATTATTGTAAAGAGAGCGTAAGCAACTCCTAAGAAGGAGAGAATAAATCCGCCCAGTAAGGCAAGACGTGCGGGTACGCGCGATGTTGAAACGAAGCCATTAATAGCTTGGTCAATAAGTGAAATGAAGTTATTTTTTGACTGCCCCCGCTCGCGCTTGACCCAGGTATAAGAAACCGAGGTGCTCTTAACACCCGTTTGAGCAATTAAGCCTCGTATATAGGGATATTGATCATCGACAGCCAAGATTGAGTCGATTACTTTTTTGTCGGCTAGCAAGAACTCACCTGAGTTAAGGGGAATAACGGCTGCTGCAAACTTCTTTATAATTCGATAGTAAATGCCCCGTGCCATACGCATAATCAGCGCCTCTTCGCGCTTGGCTCGAACTCCGTAGGTGACTAAAAAGCCGGCCTCCCAGTTTTTCACAAACTCAGGGATTACAGATGGTGGATCTTGTAAATCTGCGGCCAGCTGCGGGATAACTACATCGCCCGTTGCACTCTTCATCCCATTCCACATATTTCTAAATGGGCCAACGTTGCGACTATTAGATATGACTTTGACGTGCTTATCTTTAGCGGCCATCGCGCGAAGTTTGATGAGCGTTGAATCAGTCGATGCATTGTCGGCAAAAATATGTTCGTAGTCGTAGCCCGGAAGCTGCTCCATCACTTTCTTTAACTCTGCTGCACAGATTTCGACATTGACCTCTTCGTTATAGCAGGGTGTAATAACCGAGATCTTCTTCATGGTCTCGCTCCGTAAAACTCATTAATCTGTTGATCCAGCGCTGACAAAGGAGAGCTCTTCATAGATTCTTTCTCCCAATCAATAGTCCAGCCGATCGCCTCACGTGCTTCAAATCGATTGTTCCAGCCTAACTCTTTCGTTGCCAACTCTGATGAGAGCCATAGCAATCCTGATTCATGTGGGGCGCTAGGGTCGATCTGGATATCTACTCCCTTTGCGCCTTCCCATTGCGTACATGCATAATCGGCCATCTGTTCAACGGTTAACTTTGATTCTTCGCCAGGACCAAAGTTATATGCGCGCGAAATTGTGCGACCTTTCATCAAAGCCGATCCCATAGTTAAGTATCCATTGAGCGGATCTAAAACATGCTGCCAAGGGCGAATCGATTCAGGATTTCTAATAACTGTTTTTACTCCAGCATGAAATGATCGAATCAAATCGGGGATTAAACGATCCTCTGCTGTGTCGCCTCCGCCGATTACATTTCCAGCACGCGCCGAAGCGATAGCAATCTTCTCATCACCGTGGCTTGCAATAGTCTGCCAAGCAGAGACAACCATTTCAGTAGCGGCTTTACTTGCACTGTATGGATCTTTTCCACCAAGAGGTTCATTTTCGGTGTAGCCGCCCAGCTTTTCAACATTGCGATAAACCTTGTCGGTGGTGATAACTACAGCCCATTTCGTGGCCTTGTTAGTGAGAGCGGCATTTAAAACATGCGCCGTTCCCATCACATTTGTATCAAAGGTTTCAATCGGCTCTTTATATGAGCGGCGCACTAAAGGCTGTGCGGCAAGGTGAAAAATCCCATCAAATCGATGTGCAGCAAAGTACTTTTCGACTGCGCGGCGATCGCGAATATCTAGAATGGTACTTTCCATTAAGCCAAGATCACCGGCAACATCAAAAAGCGAGTTGGTCTCGGCCTCAAGTGCTAAACCGTAAACCTCTGCCCCAGCTAAAACTAAGATTCGAGAGAGCCAGGCACCTTTAAAGCCGGTGTGCCCGGTAACTAAAATCTTCTTACCTGAGTAATCCTTTAAAAAGTTAGCCATGAAAAGAGCTCACCAAATTTTCCAAGGAGCTTCGTTGTTACTCCATAGCTCATTTAGTTCTTGCGATTCGCGGAAAGTATCCATCGGCTGCCAGAAACCCTCATGCTTATAGGATTTCAATTCACCCTTCTTGGCAAGCTTTTCTAGCGGCGCCTTTTCAAGCACGCACTCGGAATCAAGGTAATCAAAGATCCCTGGCTCGAAGATGAAGTAGCCACCATTGACCCATTTTTCAGCTTGTGGTTTTTCAGCAAACTCCGTCACTGTCTCGTTCTCATCAATCTGCATCGCACCAAACCGATTTGTTGGGCGCACGGCGGTAACTGTTGCAGTCTTGCCATGGGATTCGTGGAAAGCGGTAAGAGCTTTAAGGTCGATATCTGCAACACCATCGCCATAAGTGCACAGAAATTTTTCGCCCTCAACGTACTGCTTAATGTTGTGAATACGCCCACCAGTCATTGTTGTTAGCCCGGTGTTAGCTAAAGTCACAGTCCAGTTTTCAGTCTTTGATTTAGCGTGCTGAACAAAACCCTCATCGTCGCCGAGCTTGACGGTGATGTCATGAGTTCGAGCTTCATAGTTCATGAAGAAATCTTTTATGTAGTCACCCTTGTAACCAAGACAGATTACAAAATCGTTGATTCCCTGAGTAGAAAGGGTTTTCATAATGTGCCAGAGAATTGGACGCCCGCCAATTTCAACCATTGGCTTTGGACGATACTCGGTCTCTTCGCGAAGACGCGTTCCTAGACCACCTGCAAGAATTACCGCTTTCACGAAACTCCCCCTCTTAGCGACTCGACCAAAAGTCTAACGGCACGGGCCCCCAAGGATTATGGAAGCGGTATTTTGAGCCCTATATTACTATCCTTGCTCATGTATTTAATCGAGTTGAAGGGGTTCAAAGTTGTCTATTACTGCCACTCCCTTCACTGAGGCCGCCGGGCTTGCACTTGCGGCGCGACATGAAATTATTTCAATGACGAGTGCTGCAAAAGCATCTCATGTGGCATCAGCCCTTTCGGTAGTAGATGTTTTGAGTGTTCTCTACAGCGGGGCAGCAAATATTTCGCCCGCAAATATGGATGATCCTGATCGAGATATCGTAATTTTATCCAAGGGTCATTCGGCGTCGGCGCTTTATTCTGTACTGGCACTTCAAGGATTTTTTCCAAAGGAGTGGCTAGCTAAATATTGCAACAACGATGCACCTCTTGGCGGTCATGTAACTTCAAAGGGTGTTCCGGGGGTCGAACTTTCCACTGGCTCACTGGGTCACGGTTTGCCTTATGGCCTTGGGATTGCAATGTCGCGCAAGAAGTCTGGGGCTAAGGGACGCGTATTTGTCGTTATGTCCGATGGTGAATGCGATGAAGGTACGACATGGGAATCGGCGATGATTGCCAATCACCACGAGCTAGATAATTTAGTTGTTATCGTCGATCGCAACAAGATTCAATCGCTGACTTTTACCGAAGATACGCTCAAGCTCGAACCTTTCGCCGATAAGTGGATAGCTTTTGGTTGGGCAGCACACACAGTTCCTGGCCATGATTACACTCGATTGGCTGCAGCCCTCGTCCAGCAATCTGGACCTACATGTGTCATCGCCGATACAACTAAAGGCAAGGGCGTTGATTTTATGGAGAACAGCGTGCTCTGGCATTACAAACCACCCTCTGCCGATGATGTCACTAAGGCTTTTGAGCAGTTAGAGAAGAACTACTGATGCGCGATACTTTTGTTAAGACTTTGCTTGAAGCGGCAAAGAAAGATAAAAATATAATTTTAATGACAGGCGACCTTGGCTATGGCGTCCTCGATACTTTTGAAAAGGAACTCCCAGGCCAATTCATTAACTCAGGCGTTAATGAGCAGGCAATGATGGGTATGGCGGCAGGGTATGCATCCACCGGTAAAAGAGTATTTGTTTACAGCATCGGTAATTTCCCAACGCTTCGTTGCTTAGAGCAGATTCGAAATGATGTCTGCTTAATGAACAACCCCGTCGTTGTCGTCTCAGTTGGTGCCGGCTATGCCTATGGCAGTCAGGGCTATACGCACCACGCCTTAGAAGATATCGCTGTTTTACGGGCACTTCCTAACATGGAGGTCATAGTCCCTGCCGACCCAGCCGAAACGGCCGAGTTAACGCTTTCCATAATCGCATCTAGGAAACCAACTTACTTGCGCCTTGGT
>Ga0194044_10001051_pt1 | contig 14090 bp, 4 predicted proteins | sample JunL4417m_MetaG_FD_155460 | JGI IMG/M metagenome (GOLD analysis project Ga0194044, IMG submission 155460) | Anoxic zone freshwater microbial communities from boreal shield lake in IISD Experimental Lakes Area, Ontario, Canada - Jun2016-L442-17m | ecosystem: Environmental > Aquatic > Freshwater >...
CTTTACTTTACCCTCCATACAAAAACCCCGTTATGTTTATCCCTTGATATTTATAGTACTACATTATTTTTTTATTTACCAAATAAACTACTGATTGATGTCATCCAGCCAAAGGTCTGCTGCAATCTAGTTAAAATGATACTAATCACACTCTGGGATGGCTGGTTAGTGACAAAGTTCTGGACATCACTTTCTACTTTGTTACCAGCCTTGTCAGCAGAGGCAGCTTTAACATGGTATGTTTGAGCCGCCTTAAGATCTGAGATGACTACCATATGAGAGCTGGCCATTGCCGTATCCTTGCCAGTTGAGTTGTCGAAATTACCAGAAGTTCCTGTTCCGTAGAATACTTGGCTGTCTGCCGGTTCGTCTGTATCCCAGGTAATGATGGCTGAGACCTTGGCAGTATCTCCCGAGCCTTCAACAGATACTTCACTTTGGAAATTAGAAATTACTGGAGGTCGAGTGTCTTCGGGGGTGGTGTAAGATTGATTTTCACTGGTTGCCTCATTGCCAAACCTATCTCTAACAACTGCCTTAAACACATATGTTTTTTGATCCTTCAATTTACCCTCACCAATGGTGAATTTGTGATCTTTGCTAAATGCGGCATTATATTCCTCCCTGAAATCAGAGGCATCAGTTGATGTAAATTGCACCCTAGCGTCTGTGTCAACGTTCGTGTTCCACATTACTTCAATTGTAGTTGCTGCCGCAGTCTTGATAGGCTGAAAAGTGATATTTAATATTGCCGGATATGGAAGAGTTTCAAAAGTTTCGTCAACGCCAGATGAGAAAACGTCTTCCGAAGCATCAACGCCCTGAATTCGATAATAATATTTTGTGCCAGGGTCAAGTCCGGCAAGCATCACAACATGAGTAGTGTTTAGAGCGCTGTCTTCTCTAGGATCCCCATAGGCTGTAGACTTGCCGTAATTAAGCACAGTTGTCGCAGCGCGGTTTGTTTTCCAGGTGATTACCGCCGTAGTTTGTCGGATATCAGTTACCGCCCTATCAGATATAGTAGTTGGTACGTCTGTTTTGAATGATAGGTCGGGATCGCTTAATGTTTTGTTACCATTTTCGTCAAAACCCATTACTTGGTAATAGTAAATTGTATCCGGCTCAAGATTTTCCAAAGGTATCGAATGGTTCGATGTCGTTTGTGTTATTGTGGCGGCAGTTGCTTCTAAGCTTTTGGTTTTGCCGTAAGCGACCGTTGAATCGGTCGTATGGACATAGCCAGTGTTGGGTTCTTCGCTTGGATCTGTCTGCCAGGTGATAGTTGCGGTTTTTGAGGTAACGGTGGCTTTAATAGATCCAGCAATAATTGCAGCCGGTGTTTTGTAGGTACCCTTAGGAGTAATTGTTTCAATATCAGACGCTACAGACTCTTTGGAAGCTGAATCTAGCGCTGTTACCTTGTAAGAATATTCTTTTCCGGCTTCTACAGTATTGTCTGTATAATCTGTAGTTGTGCGGGTATCAAGATACGTCCAATCCTCAGAGCCATATTTACGATAAACCTTATAGCTAACAACACCAATACCTTGGTCTACGGGTATTGTCCAGGAGAGTGCCACTTTGTATTTTACAGTGCGTACCGATAGGTCGCTAACAGCGAAGTCTATCGGAGCACCGGGAGCAGGGGTGTTGGCTATAAAGGGAATTTTTGCACATCCGTCTGTTAGTGGGTTACTCTGGATACTTGAGCAACTTGCCAAATTAGCATTTCCAGCTTCATCCTTTGCTATGACATAGAAGGTATTTTCACCTTGTTGATCGGCTGCATCGTAGGCAGCTACGAACTTATTGGTTGTATATTCTAAATTTTGGGTTTCTGTTGTGATCGGAAATGTTGGATTGACTATATAATAATAACCAGCGATTGGACTTGTTGGAGCAACGGCTGGAACAGACCACGAAAAAGCGAAACTATTGGTAGTATTACTATCAGGAGTAACATCCAATGCTGTCGGAGCTTTCGGGGCTGAAGCGTTATAGTAGAATGGCACCTGAATTGTTGAAGCTGAAATATTACCCGCGAAATCTAAGGTATGAAGATAAAATATATTTTGTCCTTCATTAATAAGGTCGTAATCACTCTCGGGTAAAGCAATAGTTCCGGTTGCGCTTGGAATGATATCATCACTTGCGCCTGTATGACTTGACCCGTACCATGTGGAATCGTTGTTTAGTTTGTATTGATAGCCGGCAAGCAGTGAACCGCCAGTATCTGCGGCGGCTGGAGAGTCAGTAGTAGGCCAGAGAAAAGTAAACTCTTTTACGCTTGAATAACTTGATGGTGAAGCCGAAACATACTGTGGATTTGTTGGTTTATTGCCGTCGTATTTGAAAGAAATCAAATCCTGCCAAGTATTCGCAATACCAGTATATATATTACCAACCATATCAATTGCCCTAATTGAGAAGTAATATTGCTTATCGCTTGTTAAGGTCAAACCTGTAATCGAATTTAGATTAAGACTGGTAGCAGGTGCAGGAACAATATAGGGACAATGAACGGTTAATGCACCATGTGTTACACCATCGCTAATGTCGGTAAGCTTACCAGAGCTATTCGCCGGATCCACTAGGTTGGAGTTACCAATAACTGCTTCATTTAGAGATACGCAATAGCCGAGTAAACCCAACCCTCCGATATTGTCTGTCGTTGCGGTCCAATTGATTGTTGGCTCAATGCCTGTCCATTGGCCATTAGTCGCTCCACTAAGAGTAATAACTGTTGCATTTACAGGGGGAGGAGCATTGTCTGAAGGAGAATAAGTTATTGAGATAGTTGTAAAAGTTGGGGTTTGAGAAACATCAGCAATAACAAAATCTATCCCATATTGAATATAACGATTCGTATCGGTTACTCCAGTTTTGTTAGAAATGTCTTGACCAGAAGTTATTGCCGTAACTGTTGCCCAATCGGTTGCCCCACTCATATCTGAACTGTCCGATGTTCTTGCTTTTACGGTGACAGTCCCGACTCCGCTTGAAGAAAAAGTTACTACTCCCCAATCTGAAGCATTGCCACTATCATAAATATTAGAGATAAGAGAACCTGTTGTTAAATATTGCGCTTCTTCAGCAGCAAAGGCAGCATATTGGTCGTTTTCTGACTTATATGATGCTGCAACCCATGCAGCTGAACGGGCAGCCGTTGCAATACGGAACTCATCAATTATCCCAAATTGCTGCGTCCCTCCCTGATAATTGCCAAAGTAAGAAATTTCTCCTGAGGATTTAAAGTTTGAAGTTGAAATGTAAGCCCCATCCAAATAAAACTTGGTCGTCGTTCCGCTACCAACTGCCATAAAATGATGCCAACCCGAAAGAGCATTGACATTGTAGCCAGAATTATTAAAGTTTGATCCACCGTTGTTATCATAAACCCCAAGATTACCGCTAGAATCAACAATCACTTGATGATCTTTATTTACCCCCCTTGTCAGCGTCCGCCAGCTACCATTATTAGTAAGGGGAAAATTTACCCATGTTTCAACTGTGTATGGCGTTCCATTTAAATCAATGGAAGTAATTGAGCTTAAATCATTTGAACCAGAATACCTTCGACCATTGCTATATTTTCCCGCAACAACGCTCGCCCCAGTTACCGTAGCGGTCCTATTACTGACAGTTGAATCACTATTATTGCCAGATGCCTCATCTAGATGCCAGACGCCTTTAAAATTACCTTCCCAGACATTATTCTTGTCGGTCGTATCTGTAGTAGCAGCAGTATTACCGTAATACATCCAAATGTAATCCGTATTGGAATTGATGTCAATTTGGGGAACTTTTGTCCAAATGTAAGAAGTTCCTGTCACGTCCCACTTTTCAATTTCATACTTTAGGACAGTTCCGTCGGTATCAATAAATCTAAGATCAAGCCCATTCGCATTAACTTTTGCATAATCAATATCTGTATCTTTGTCTAGCTTAACTAATACTGGAAAATTTGTTTGGGCTTCGGAAGCTGTGCCAAGAGTTGCAGTTGTATTGTCAAAAGTTATTTTTTTACGATATTTCCACCCGGCATCAAACCAGTTGGCAGTTTGAGCCAATGTAATTTGGTTTGCAGTGGAAGTGGTAACATTTGTACCTGATAAGTATTGCGTGGAAGTATTGGTGTTTACGCCACCGGATCCGCCGTTCCAATTGGATTGAGTCCATGTGGAATCAGCTGCTCTAGTTGAATTAATCGGGGTATAAATGTTAGAGATAATTAACCCTAAAATAGTAACAAAGTAAACTGCTAAAATCCCATAATGGATTTTTTTGTGATGTTTATGATGATGCCAAGAGTGGTAATGATGAGATTTGTTGCACAGCAAACCATGTGCTTTTGAGAACACTTTTAGTTTTGGACTTGAGCAGTTAGGGTGATCACAATGACCCATCAAATTTTATAATAACTCATTATTTTCCAAACACTCCAGTTATCGTTGTCATCCAACCAAAGGTCTGTTGCAGACGAGATAAAATGATACTAATTACGCTTTGAGATGGCTGGTTAGTGACAAAGTTCTGAGCATCGCTTTCGGAAACGTTACCGGATTTATCAAGAGACTTTGCCTTAAGATGATATGTTTGGGCGCCCTTGAGATCTGCTATTACTATCAAATGCGAAGTTACCATAGTACTGTCTTTGGCAGTTGAGTTATCAAAATCGCCAGAGGTTCCTGAACCGTAAAATACTTGGCTATCTGTCGGTTCGTCCGTGTCCCAAGTAACGACTGCTGAGACCTTGGCTGTTTCTCCAGCCCCTTCGACTGATACCTCTGTTTGGAGATTACTAATTATGGCCGGACGGGTATCTTCGGGGGTGGTATAAGACTGGTCACTACTTGAGGCTTCGTTGTTGTCCGTATCGCGGACTATTGCCTTGAATATATAAGTTTTATTATCAAGCAGTTTACCACCACCGATTGTAAATTTATGAGCTGTTTTGTAATCAGCATTTAGCTCTTCACGTGAATTAGAGCCATCAGTTGGAGTAAACCTTACCCGACTAGTAGTGGGGACATTTGTCTCCCAGGCAACATCAATAGTTGTCGTTGCTGCAGTTTTAATAGGTTGAAATGTAATATTTAGGATTTTTGGATATGGCTTGGTTATAAAAGAATAGTTGTCAGATACTATAACATCGCCGTATGTATCTGTGCCTACAATTTGATAGTAATATGTTGTGCCCGGGTCCAAACCTACTAATTCTAGACTATGGTCCGTACCGACTGACGAGGTAATGTTACTACCAGCCTCAGGATAAGTTAGACCATAAGATGTTGATTTACCATATCTAAGCTCTTTTGTGATTATTCGGCTTGAAGTCCATTTGAGAGTAGCCTTGGTTTGAGAGACTTTGATATCTTTTTCTTTGTTGGTGATAGTTGTCGCAGCTTCTGTCGTAAATGTGTACATATCACTTTCGGTTTTGTTATTTCCGTTTTCAACCCCATCCATACCTGATACTTTATAATGGTATTGAGTACCTGGTTCGAGATTTGAGAGTGTTATGGAATGAGTACTTGCCATAGTTTCGCTGTATATAGCGGTTCCAAGCGCCTCTGTTTTACCATACGACACCATCGAATCAGTTTTGTGAACTATCCCCGTGTTGTCTTCCTCGTGGCTATCGGTTTTCCAAGTGACAGTTGCAGTTTTTGAGTTAGCGTCTACGGTTGGACCTTCTACAATTTCTGCAGGTACATTATATTTACCCTTTGGAATGATACTAACAACAGTAGAGTCAGCTGAGACCTGTCCTGCAGAGTCAACGGCTCTTACCCGATAATAAAGAGTTTTTCCAGCATATGAATTTTGTAATTCGTCTAGATATGATCGTCCAGTGGTTGTAGGTAACAAAATCGGGTCATCCGTTTCTTTCTGGCGATATATATTATAGTGGTGAACTCCAATTCCAACTTCTGTTGGTTCACTCCAAGATAGTGAGACTTTATAAGCAGTCCCTCTAATAGACTGGTCGCTGGCTTGTAGATTGGTCGGATAACCCGGAGCTGGAGTATTAGCGTAAAATGAAGCCGTTTTATAATTGCCCCAAGTAATATTTCCTGCATTATCCTGGGACACGATAAATATCAAATTCTCGCCTTGCACGGTAGCAGCCGCTTGGTTATCGAGGCGTTTTAAGGTTGTATAATTCGAACTGGAGTTTGGCGGTGTGTTAAATGAATAATAATATTTAGCAATACCACCTTCCCAATTCAATACAGTATTATTTGCTGGATCGTCCCAATTAAAAGAGAAGTTATTAGAAGTATTTGAGATCGGATTCACATGTATTATCGTTAGGGCTGGGGGAGAATTAGTACTGTAGTAAAATGGTGCCTGAACGGTAGCGGTTGATATATTACCGGCATTATCAATGGTTCGAAGATAAAATATATTAGTGCCTTCTGTGACTAGTGCTTGGTCCGCTTCGGTAATAGCAATAGTGCCCGTCGAGAAAGGTATCACATCATCAGCTGCTCCGGTATGAGAGGCGCCATACCAAGTTGCATCACTGTTAATTCTATATTGGTAACCTAGCAGTCCTGAACCACCTGTATCTTCGGCAGCTGAAGAGTTAGATGTAGGCCAGGAGAAAGTAAATGCTTTTGAGTTTGAATATCCTGCAGGTGAGGCGGATACATAATGAGGATTGTCTGGTTTGTCGCCGTCATATTTGTATGTGAAGAGCAGATTCTCGGCATCGGAAGAGTTACCAGCGTTATCTTTGGTCCTCATTCTAAAGTAATATGTGCTGCCGCTAACTAAGCTACCGGCGGTATAAGTAAGACCAGCTTGCGGTGTGCCTCCGGTGATTGGATGACAGGTAGGGTCAGTATTAAAACATATATAGTAACTACCAATTCCCGATTCAGTCTCTCCTTCATTCGCGGTATCTCCGGGATCAGTCCAGGTGTAATATGGTGTTGGATAGTTGTACCACCGGCTGCCATTTGAAACTGATAGATCAACTCCACCAGAAGATTGAGATTTTGCCGTAGCTAGAACCGAGACATTGTTTGGGTTTCCGGTGTCCCAGATGAAAGTTAGAGCAACATTATCTAGTTTAGGTAATTGGCTACCGTTTGAATTAAGATATGCTCTCCATTTGAAGGTCTTGGGATTGGAGCCGTTGGTGAAAGTGGCAATATGGGAGTTTATGTCTGCCGGGATATTAGCCTCGGTATATCCGGCTGAGGTGGTAGCCCAAGCTGCACCGCTCCACCAATACCAAGTGGAACCTCCATTTGGAGAGATTTGATACTTAATAGTACCGGCTGAACTTGCTCCTAGAGTTTCAACAAAACCTGTTAGGGTTGAATATCCTTGTGCGGTATTAGGAACCAAGGTTGGATTATCGTTTGGATATAATGTTGATTCGCTACCAGCCGACAACGTTGGCTCAACAGATGTCCATTTACGTATCTTGGCGTTATCTACCACTTCATCACCGGAGTAATGCATCCATGCAACCTTCATCGGTGTGTCATTGTATTGCGTTGATGAATAGGCAGTTGACCAAGTGACTCCGCCATCCGTACTTTGGTCGTAATACGCACCATTTGTACTCTTTACTTTTACTCTGACAACATAATCTAATGCTTGTTGCCAAGTGATACTTCCAACACCACTACCTTTTTCATAGTTTGGGTTAGCGCAGTTGACCGAACAGCCAGCATCGGCTTGGCTATATTCACCATAGGCCAGAGTAGGATAATTCACGCTCGTGGAAGTGTCTTTCCATCCCCACATAAAAGCGTTGTAGGGTGAGTAGGTGCTGTTTCTTTTGAAGTTAAATTCGAAAGAAATATTGTCCCTTGCAAAATTTTGAACAGAATATATACCTGCATCCCAATTTCCTGAGCCGCTCCCATAAGTGAAATTTAATTTACCGCCTGCTTCGGACATTTTATTGTTTGGGTCAACTTTAGTCCACTTATTGGTATCAAAACTATTGTCATTAAAATCGTCGAATAATATAAAGGTATTAACACCGTTGCTTGCTGATGTGGCATTTGAATTATTGTAATAAAGATAAATAGTAGCCGTGCTGCTGGCAGCGATGCTAGGAACTTTTATCCATATTCTTGTGGTGGTAGTGTTGCAGCCGCTTTCAAGCCAAAAACTTAATGACGTCGTCATATCACTATCGGTGAAACGAATATCTTTACAGTCGCTACTCATTTTACCTGCGCTAATTAGAGTCTGGGTATCTAAGGTCATGACGGCCTGATAATCGGTTAGCGTGGAAGCTGTTTGAGTATTGTCGATTGTAATGGGTTTGCGAATGCCCCAATTGTAGCCTCCATCGGTAGCAATCCAGTTAGTAGTTGGTGTACCAGAGGCTTTAAGTTGAGCTACTCCGCTAGAAAACTCAACCTTGTTACTGTCATATGCATAATTACCAGCGGTGGATAAGTCCCAGTTGGTTGTGGCGGCGGCGTAAATCGTTGAGGGTAAGTTGGACAAGACGACTGAGACAGCGATCATCGTATACATAACCAAGATTCCCATATGTATTTTCTTGTGGTGTTTGTGATGATGCCAAGAATGGTAATGATGAGATTTGTTGCACAGCAAACCATGTGCTTTGGAGAGCACTTTTATTTTAGGACTCGAGCAGTTAGGGTGCTGACAATGACCCATCAAATTTTATAATAACTCATTAATTTCCAAATAGCCCCCCGATTGAAGTCATCCAGCCAAAGGTCTGCTGGAGACGCGATAAAATGATACTTACGACGCTTTGTGAAGGCTGATTGGTGACAAAGTTCTGAGAAGTACTTTCAGTTTTGTTATTGGCTTTATCTAAGGAGACTGCTTTGACATGATATGTTTGAGCCGCCTTTAGATCTGAGACGACAACCATATGAGAGCTAGCCATAGCAGCATCTTTACCTGTTGAATTTGAGTAATCTCCAGATGTACCTTCTCCATAAAACACCTGGCTGTCTGCCGGTTCGTCAGTTTCCCAAGTGATGATAGCTGAGACTTTAGCGGTATCACCAGCACCTTCAACAGATACTTCGCTTTGGAAATTAGAAATAACTGGAGGACGGGTGTCTACTGGAGTAGTATAGTTTTGGTTTGCACTAGTGGCTTCGTTACCAAAACGATCTCTAACAACTGCCTTGAATATGTAAGTTTTGTTATCAAGAAGTTTTCCTTCTCCGATTGTAAACTTGTGATCTGTATTAAATGTTGAGTCATATTCTTCTCTTGAATCTTTGCCATCAGTTGAAGCAAACTGCACTCTGGCATCTGTTTCGACATTTGTCTTCCAGGCAACTTCGATAGTGGTGGCTGCGGCAGTTGCAATAGGTTGGAAGGTAATGTCTAATATTTCAGGATATGGAAGAGTTGAGAATGTTTCATCGACACCGGAAGTGAAAATGTCTTTCGCGGTATCTACACCACTTATTTGATAATAATATTTAGTTCCTGCATCAAGACCGGAAAGCATAACAACATGGGTTGTATTATAAGATACATCTGTTACATCATCGCTGTAATCAGTAGACTTACCATATTTAAGTAGCGTTGTTGCTGCTCGGTTTGTCTTCCATGTGATTGCTGCTGTCGTTTGTCTAATATCAGTAACAGTCCTGTCAGAGATGTTAGTCGGTATATCTGTATTAAATTGCGATAAGAGACCCTCGGTTTGATTACCGTTTTCATCTTTTCCAAGAACTTTGTAATAGTAAAGGGTATTCGGTTCCAAGCCTTTAAGAACAATAGAATGATTAGCTGCTAAATCAATATCAACAGCGGAAGATCCAAGCTCCGCTGTTTTGCCATAAAGGACGATAGAATCAGTTTTGTGGACATATAAGGTATTTGCCTCTTCACTTGGGTCAGTTTGCCAAGTTATTGTAGCGGTCTTAGAGGTAGTAACGACCTTTGTAGAATCTTTTACAATTGATGCTGGAGACTGATATGTTCCTTTTGGAATAATATTAACAACAGTCGAATCAGCCGATACTTGTCCAGCTGAGTCAACAGCCTTTACCCAATAATAATGGGCTACCCCTGCACTTGAGTTTTGTAATTCATCCAAATAATATCTGCCTACAGACTCCGAAATTTTGGCCTCAGCACCAGTTCCTATTCTGCGATATATATTGTAATGATTGACCCCTATGCCAACTTCTGTCGGTGCGCTCCATGATAGTGATACCTTATAAGCCGTCGCCCGAATTGATTGGTCGCTAACTTGTAAGTTGGTAGGATAACCAGGAGCTGGGGTATATGCATAAAATTTTGCGGTTTGATAATTTCCCCAAGTAATATTTCCTGCATTATCCTGCGCTACAATATAGACCGTGTTTTCGCCCTGCCAAGTTGCAGCTGCTTGGTTATCAATATGAGTTAATGCAGTATATGCTGAATTAGAATTTGGAGGCATGTTAAATGAATAGTAATATTTGGCAATACCGCCTGCCCAATTTAATACATCTCCATTCTCACTTGAGTCACCCCAAGAGAAAGAGAAGCTATTTTCTGTGTTTGTCGCCGGATTGACATGGATTACTGACAAGGCTGGTGGAGCAATGGTGCTGTAATAAAATGGCACCTGAACGGTAGAGGTTGATACATTACCAGCATTGTCTACAGTTCGAAGATAGAAGATATTTGTACCTTCGGTGACTAGGGTTTGGTCCTCTGTGGTAATAGCGACAGTACCAGTCGCGGTAGGAATTACATCATTAGAAGCCCCCGTATGATTAGAACCATACCAATTTGTGTCACTGTTGATTTTATATTGATAACCCATTAATCCTGAACCGCCCGTATCTTCGGCAGCGGAAGAGTTGGAGGTTGGCCAAGAAAAAGTAAATGCTTTTGAGCTTGAATAACCTGATGGTGATGCAGACACATAATGCGGATTAGTTGGCTTATCTGAGTCATATTTGTAAATAAAGGGTTGGGTGACACCATCTGAAACATTGCCTCCTGTATCTACGGTTTTGAAACGAAGATAATAAGTATTGCCACTAACTAAACTACCTGCGGTGTAAGTAAGACCTGCTTGGGGGGTGCCTTCAGTATATGGAGCACATGAGCTGTTGGTATTGAAGCAAATATAATAATTAGCGATACCTGTTGAAACACCATTACCGTCAGGCGGATCTCCCGGATTTAACCAAGTAAAGTGCGGCGTTGGGTAGTTGTACCATTGATTGGTTGTAATATCGACTCCACCGGATGTTTGGGACTTGGCGGTATCTAGAGCTGAAACATTATTTGGTTTCCCTAGATCGAAGGCATATGTTAAGGAAATGTCGTCTATTTTGGGCTGCTGAGTCCCATCGGAGATTAGATATGCTTTCCATTTGAAATTTCTGGTAGGCGAACCTGCTGTAAAATTATTAATCGGATCATTGTCATTTGTCGGGTCGGCGTCATGAGTTGGGTCAATTTGCGCTGCCGTATTGGCCTCACTAGATCCGGCTGTTGTAGTTGCCCATGAGGAACCATTCCACCAGTACCAAGTTGACCCGCCATTAGGCGATAATTGATATTTAATCGTTCCGGCAGAACCTGCCCCAGCAGTTTCAGTAAAGCTCAATAATACTGAGTAATCCTGACCGGTATTTGGAACTATGGTCGGAGGCGTGGTGGGATAAATTAAAGTCTGGGCGCCAAAACTTAGAGTCGGTGTGGCTGTGGCTTCGGTTGCGTTAATAGGGTAAACAAAATATTCGCCAAATGTCCCTATCCAACCGGTGTTAGTATATGCGAATCTTGTTGATAGTGAAGAAACCGGATTGAAGGTATTTGATACTGTAGTACCCCAACAGTTAGTACACGATAGTAGACCAGATGTAACCGTTGTTCCCGAAACACTAGGACTATTGGGATACGTCGGAGTATAGTCAGACGTAGGTGTTCTGGTAACAGTTAACCCATCGGTTGTGCTACTCAAAGACGTCCATTTTGCATCCCCCAAGGCATCTGAGGCTACCGCCGCATTGTCAGTCGTATATTGCGCTTGATAACCTGTGGGGAAATATTGTCCAGCTGGTTTGCTCCAACCTCCAACATTGTCCCCACCCCAGTACTGGGCAACTTTCCATATTTTTCGGGTGGTGGATAATTTAATCATTACTCGACTTGTAGCGACGTTATTACTTGCCCAGCTACCATGAGTCCCATCAGCAAAACCGTCATTGACCGATGTTACTGAGTTTTGAGAATAAGTATCGGAAGCTGTTGCAGTAGAACCGCTCGCAGAGAGAGCAATGTTGGTGGCGGTATTATAGATTTGAGTTTTATCTACTGTCGGAGCCGAAGCGGAGTTATTCTTATAAAAGATGAAATAATGAGTTGTGTCATTAGCCGATAACAGGGCCTGAGTTTTGAAATAAAATACTATTGATCCTGAAGAAAAAGTCACCAAATCGCGCATAACATCAACAATTCCTGAACCATTATCGAAACCAATACGAAAATCGTTCCCGGAGGCAAGAGAATTGCTGTAGATAGTCGATGCTGTGGCGCCGGTGATGGAACCTGAAATTACATAACCGCTGGCTAACGTCGCATTCCCCGTGATATCGATAGTCATTGATTGACGGTATGTCCAGCTTGCTCCCCCTTCATCACTAATCCACGTGTTAGCTTTTAGCTGGGCATTTCCGGCACTAAATTGAACTGTATTGTCATAGGTGTAGTCAGTTGAGGTGTTCATATTCCAGTTAGCCGTAACCGAGGCGTGGGTTTTAGTAGTTGTTAAGTTAGTCGAAAGTAACCCGATGATGACGATAGAAGTAACAATCAAAACACCGTAGCGGACTTTTTTACGACGGGGGCGAATATGTAGTAATACGTGATAATACGAGGATACCCCACACAGAACTCCCTGTGCTATGGATAGCACCTTTATCCTAATACTTGTGCAATTTGGATGCTTGCGTTTTACTATTGTTCCCCCTTCCAATAACTATGAGATTGCTCTCTATTAAAATATATCGGTTTTATAGATGTAATACAACCCTCTTATTGATGACTTTGAAGGCTAAAAAAGTAGTTTGTATATTGACTATTTGTAAAGGTTACTTTACATTTAGCTAAATGACTGAATATAGACTGCTACTTCGAGATTTAAGGACAAGCCACCAACTATCCCAAGAAGCCTTGGCGAAGGAGCTTGGCATCTCACGTCAGTCCATAATTTCGCTTGAACAAGGCGAATATTTCCCGAGTTTTCCGCTACTAATTTCGTTGATTGATTTTTTTGAGTGCGACATATCAAATATTGTCGATTTGCCTAACGTCGCTCATTCTGAAGCTATTCAAACCGAAAGGGCAAGTTCGAACAACACTAACGAACTTATCAATATTTATGAGCTTGAGGATAAATACATCTTTGAAATGCCAGCAGTCGGAATCATCGAAGACGATATTGAGATCAAAGCCCAAGATGATTCAATTACAATCACAGCTAATCCCCAAAAGACTGAAGAGGGTACGCTTGTCCATAGTGAGTGGGTTAGTGATCAGATGAGCCGAACTATAGAATTGCCCAAAACGATTGATCCGGATTCGGCAGTAGCTCATCTTAAAAATGGCTTACTGACAATTCTGGTAAACAAAAAGACAAATCCGAGCAAAGTAAATCGGGTTAAAATCAACGCCAGCTAACAACTCTTTGCCCACCATATCAATACTGGTAAGATGGCTCGCCGCTTGGCTTCGCCTTCTACCGAAAAGTCGCTCACAGTAACTCTGTACGAAATCCTACTCTGGACTTCTTCGTAAGGTTTTATATTGGTAGAATGAGTTGATGTCAGTTTTATTTTTGGTGGGGTGGTTATTAATTTTCAGCGCATTTAGTCTTATCGGTATTTGTATAAGTCATTTTTTGTGGAAAAAAATCGAGGCTTGGGATTATTTGGTTGTTAAGCTTTACGGCGTATCAATTTTCTTTGGAATAATGTGGCTAATTGGCTACTCCAAATTTATTCCGTTGGTTCCTCTGATATATTGGCTAGTTATGGCGCTAGGAATTATTGGGGCAGTTTTTTATATCGTCAAAAATAAGCTGAAAATTAATTATTGGATGTTTGCAG
>Ga0194044_10001053_pt1 | contig 14083 bp, 2 predicted proteins | sample JunL4417m_MetaG_FD_155460 | JGI IMG/M metagenome (GOLD analysis project Ga0194044, IMG submission 155460) | Anoxic zone freshwater microbial communities from boreal shield lake in IISD Experimental Lakes Area, Ontario, Canada - Jun2016-L442-17m | ecosystem: Environmental > Aquatic > Freshwater >...
CAACAGAATAACAGAATAGTTATTTGATTGTCAGAACATTTTGTCTACGATGTCATGGCACTCAACATGTACTCGTTTTTCCTTCCCTTAAATATCGTGAAATATCAACCATCATTTATCGAGATCACGCTCAAAAGGGTGCGACATCCTGTTTTTTTAAGTGGAAGGCTGATCTCTAACTTCGTTTTGGGCAGGCCTTCCACACCCTTCAATTCTGAAACGGAAATCCACTCAGGCTGCAGGTGAGGCCGAAGTAGGAATTGTCCAGTTGACGCTTGTCCGTCCGCCCGTGGAGCTACATTTCATACAGCATGAGAATTCCGGAAGATATTCTGAGATTGATATTCATTTTTGTCTCATTAAAACAAAAAGTGGAGGTTAAACAGATTTCTCTTGTTTAACCCCCACTTTAGTTACCATCCGTAATATTTTCTATTCAGACAAGCAGGTGATTATATCCCTCCATAAGGTCCAAGGGTGAATACCACCGGGATATTGATCGTTCCATCCGTACTTTTTGTGAGATTGGTGACAACCGCACTTGTTGATCCAATAGAAAATTCGTACGTGACAGGAACACCGCCAGGGAAACGATTTTTAAGGTCATTCCCTTCAATTGTGGTTGTGCCGTGATTAGCGAGTTTCAGCGCTGCGGCGCTTCCGGATTCAGAAATCAAATTTCCATCCACATCCCATGCCTTAATGGTGATACTGTCTCCACCTGCCGGAATGCTGCCGGACATATCCGTGATTCTAATGGTATTCAGATCACTGACATAGTTGGTCGTATATTTTTTGATCCCACTGGTGTAAATTGTTGGGATGTTAATGCTACCGTCTGAGCTGCTCTTGACATTGGTGATCACGACATTCGATGAATCGACGATAAACTCATATGTAATGGGTACACCGGAAGAGAACCGACTGGCCAGCTCTGCACCAGTGATCTTTACCATTTCATAATTGAAAATTTTATATGAACTGGTATCAGACTCGGGAATTTCCTTTCCGGAAACATCCCATGCCCTGACGTTGATAGCAGCTCCGCCTATAACCAGGGCGCCCGAAAGATCCGAAATATAGATGGTATTTCGGGAGCCGATGCTGTTTGATACAAAACTGTCGATCCCAACCATATAAACGGTTGGAATGTTCAGCGTTCCATCACTGCTGTTTTTTACATTGGAAACAATTAGCTTGGGTGAGGCGATGGTAAACTCGTAAGTCATTGGTGTCCCCGATGGAAAACGGGCAGGAAGGGATGACCCGGCAATGGTGGTTGTACCACGATTGACAAGTTTTAAAGGTGCCGCAGACGTGGATTCTGGAATGGCCTTACCGGACGCATCCCAGGCAGTAACGGTAATCGCAATACCACTGCTGGGAATGGTACCGGACATATCCGTCACTTTAAGGCTGTTTCTGGACCCAATGGAGTTAGAGACGAAGTTGCTCAAGCCGTTTGAATAAATGATGGGTACCTTGACAGCCCCATCGAAACTGTTATTGACATTGGTGATAAACATTTTCGAAGACTCGACTGAAAATGTATAGGCGGCAGGAGCCCCACCAGGGAACATATCCTCAATATCAGCACCCAGGATGCTAGTCGTTCCGTGATTGGAAATAGTTATTGGCAAGGCAGCTCCAGCAGCCAAAAGTTCTTTTCCATTTTTATCCCATGCCTTGATAGTGACAGCCCCACCACCAACAGGAAGCGAACCCGACATATCTGTAATCTTGACCACATCAATCGCATCAATTGAATTTGAGCCAACCAAAGCAACGGATTTATCACGCAAAGATACTGTGGTATAGCAGACACTTGTTTTTCCATATTTGTCAGTTACCTTCAGGCCAATGTCCAGTTTATCACCTGGAGCCAGTGTAGTCGGAATGGTGTATTGACATGTCGAAGTGGTGCAATCAATAAATTTTCCGTCACCATCAAAATCCCAACCATAACTGATAGCATCATTCGGATCTGGATCTGAAGAGCAACTGCCATCCAGAGTGATGGTCGATCCGGCAGAACCGGTATAGGGCGCATTGCAGAACGAACAGATTGGGGCGTGATTCCCAATGGATACGGTGGTGAAGTCCACTTTCTTACAGGATGCATCCGAGACACGCACGCGGATAACGCCATCATAGGGAGCTGTCCATGTCCAGGAAGGTGCAACACCTGTTGCATCTGACGGTTGACCAAAACAGTCTGTGTCTTCCGCCCCATAAAGCCCGTCGTTATCCAGATCCCAATCAAAGACCAAATTGTCTGCATTAGCATCCCAGGACTGAGATGCGTCCAGTTTTAGAGGTACGTTCAACCATCCCTGATATGGGCCTCCAGCTTTGGGAACGGGGCAGTGTGGCGGAGGATGCACATATATCTGACAGACGAATATATCTGTTTGCGGTTCACCTGGAGTATCATCGGTCACCCGCAGCGCCACTGGGTAATATCCTTCGCTTGGGAATCCGCCATTTTTGGTGGCTGTCTCGCCCTCTGCATCCGCCTGAAAATTTTGTCCAGCATAGCCAAAATCCCATTCATAGCGCACGATATGACGTTTGGGATCCTGGTGGAAGGAACATGTGGCGCTGAGTCGGACATTCTGATTCAGGTTAAATTCCAGAAGCCCACAATCACAAATCACGGCCACAGGTGTCAAGCGGGTGACACCTGTCATCAGAGAAAGGATGTTCCATCCAGTACTCAAAGCACCCACCAGTGGATATTCGCCTCCGGTGTCATTCCAGCTACCATCAGCAGATTGATGCCCGACGATGTAGGTAGCCATGCCAATCCGGGTCTGACCCACCGGATTATAAAACCAGTCGAAGCGGTTGTTGGTCTGGTTGCCCGTCTTATAGTCATATTCGGTTATATTTGTGATATCTGGCTCTGGGATGCGCAGACCTTTCATCACCGAATACATGGCATAACTGTTTCCCATCAACTGATTGTCCGACCAATCGTGAACACTGTCACTCCAATGCCGATAAAGATATCCCAGGGCGCTCTCGACCGGCGTGGATGTCAGTGCTGCACCGTTAAACTCAAGGCAAATCAGGCCGGCACCCTGTTTGGTACAGTTATAATAAGGGTTTGGGTCTAAACTACCATAGCCGAATGCACCATTGTCATCGGTTTTTGTGGTATTTTGCCTGTCTCTCAGATAATAGGCCAGTTCAGGTCGAACAAAGTCCGGAATCTTAACATTTGCAGGCCCCATGACGGTTTCAGCGGCCAGCATACCCAGCACCGGCCATTGGGTGGTGGACATATCCGAGTTACCATAATTGGCATAGTAACGCCAGCCCCCTCGGTTGGCACCCGTACCGGAATCACACTGACCCCAGGCAAAAAAATCCACCATGTCCTGAACTATATCTTTCATGGGTCTGCCATAAACATTATCCCGTCCAACAGGTGAAACATAGTTGGGCGTATCGCTGCTGGCCAACGCCATCATGCAAATTCCGCCGATATAAGTCTGGCGTGTGTCTGTCAGCGAACCAGTCCAGTTTGTCACCAGACCAATGCCGTTTCCGTTTACATCCGGATTTCCGGCGGTTTGATTGGTGATACTGAAGGAATAGGTGTTTGCAAGAAGGTAATTAGCAGCTCGAATAACATTTTCAACATAAGGATCGTTATCGGCATACCCATTCAACCGGCTTCCATGTATCTGAAAGGCATCCATCGCCGCGCCGGTGTGCGCCAGCTCGTAGGAGCCTGTACCGTCATTATCATTCCAGTACCCATTGTTTTGTCCGTAACCTGGAGACCCTGCGGCATACTGGCCGCGGACCATATTGGTATGCAGCCACCACAGACCGGCATCAATGGCCATATTGATGCGAACATCCAGATGATCGGGTTTGGCCAGATCGGTGCTTTCCAGCAGTTGAATCAAATAATTGGCTTTACTGATTGTTCCGGAAGCATTTCGAACCTGAAGAATGGCCACGAACTGCTGGCCGACGGCGCCAGTATAGGTATGTTTGACCCCCAGGTTGTAGGAATTTGTTATCGCTTTCCATTCTGATCCGGTAGTATCACCGAAATCCCATTTAAATTCCGTAGCATCTCCCTTAGCAACTCCTTTAACGGTGATTTCAGCACCCGAATAACTGGCATGGGGAAGAGATAATTCTCCAGGTTTGGCCGGGATGCAGATTGCCTGAGGAGCTGCAAATCCTTGGACGGATGAAAATCCAAGGAAAAGGGCAATAATAATCACGATACGATAGATATGAGTAATGTTCACATGTAATCTGTTCATTGTTCGCTCCTTTCATTTCAAACAGGTTGTAAAAATAAGTCGTCCTTTACAGTTGCAACATCTACACCACCAAGACGCCGACTGGTTCCAATAGTACAGCGTCATAAGAAAGTTTCGTGACTTAAAGCCACAATTCGCCGCTTACTCAAATTGCAAAATTAGACGGAGTATCTGACAAAAATATAGCGAATACTGTAACTTCTCTGTGCCTGTTACTTTATATCCCTCCACAAGGTCCAATGGTAAATACCGCCGGGATATTGATTGTTCCATCCGTACTTTCCGTTAGATTCGTGACTACCACAATTGGCGAACCAATGGAAAATTCATAAGTGACAGGAGTACCACCTGGGAACCGATTCCTAAGGTCGTTTCCTTCGATTGTAGTTGTGCCATGATTGTTAAGTTTCAGCGCTACGGCGCTTCCGGATTCAGGAATCAAAATTCCGCCACCATCCCTGGCAGTAATGGTTATGGCTCCACCTGCCGGAATACCGCCGGACATATCCGTGATTCTAATAGTATTCAGATCACTGACATAGTTGGTAGTATAGTTGGTTATCCCACTGGTGTAAACTGTTGGGATATTGATGCTGCCATCCGAGCTGCTCTTGACATTGGTAATCACGACTTTCGATGAATCGACGGTGAACTCGTAAGTCATGGGTGAACCGGAAGAGAACCGACTGCCCAGCTCTGCACCAGTAATCTTTACCGTTCCATAATTAAAAATTTTATAAGAACTGACAGACACAGACTCGGGAATTTCCATTCCGGAAACATCCCATGCTCTGACGCTGATAGCAGCTCCGCCTATCAATGTACCCGAAAAATCAGAAATATAGATGGTATTTTGGGAACCGATGTTGTTTGATACAAAACTTCTGACCCCAACCGTATAAACAGTTGGAATATTAAGAGTTTCTTCACTGCTGTTTTTCACATTCGAAATAACCAGTTTCGGTGAGGCTATGGTAAACTCATAAGTAATGGGCGCACCCGGTAAAAAACGCGCCATAAGTGTTGATCCGGCAATGGTGGTTGTGCCATGGCTGTAAAGTTTCAAAGGCGCCGCAGATGTTGATTCTGGAATGGCCTTACCGGATGCATCCCAAGCCGTAACAGTAATCGTTATGCCACCGCTGGCAATGGTACCTGACATATCCGTCAATTTAAGGGTATTTCTGGTACCGATAGAGTTCGACACGAAGTTGCTTAGCCCGTTTGAATAAATGATGGGGACCTTAACTGCGCCATCAATGCTGTTATTAACATTGGTGATAAACATTTTCGAAGATTCAACCGAAAATGTATAGGCTGCCGGAGTGTCATCAGGGAATCTGTCCCCGAGATCCCTACCCGAAATACTGGACGTTCCATGATTGATAATGGATAACGGCGGAGCATATCCGGCTTCTGTGAGCTGCTTTCCGTCTTTGTCCCATGCCTTGACATTGACAATCCTGCCACCATCAGGAAGCAAACCCGACATATCTGTAATCTTGACCACATCCATTTCGTCGATTGAATTTGAGCCAATTATTGGGGTTTTAGCGCTGGGGGTAACACTGTTGGATGCCGCTGACGGCAGACTGGTTCCGGCGGCATTGGTGGCTGTGACCGTAAAAGTATAGGGTGTGTCATTGGTCAGACCCGGAACAACGATCGGGCTGGCGCTGTTAGTGGCCGTTTTCTTGTCAGGGTTTGATGTTACCGTATAGCCGGTGATCAGGCTCCCGCCATTTGAGGCTGGCGGCGTAAAGTTGACCGTTGCCTGTGCGTTACCCGCCGTGGCCGCGCCGATGGTTGGTGCTCCTGGAACGGTGCATGGGGTAACACTGTTGGATGATGCCGATGGCGGACTGTTTCCGGCTGCATTGGTGGCGGTGACCACAAATGTATAGGCTGCGCCATTGGTCAGCCCAGAAACAACGATCGGGCTGGCGCTACCAGTGACCATTTTCGCGCCGGGGTTTGATGTTACCGTATAGCCGGTAATCGGACTTCCGCCGTTAGAAGCCGGTGGCGTAAAGTTGACCGTCGCCAGTGCGTTGTCCGCCGTAGCAGTACCAATGGTTGGGGCATCGGGAATGGTGAATGGAGTAACACTGTTGGATGCCGATGATGGCGGACTGCTTCCGGCTGCATTAGTGGCAATGACCACAAATGTATAGGCTAAGCCATTGGTCAGCCCAGAAACAACGATCGGGCTGGCGCTATCAGTGACAGTTTTCGCGCCGGGGTTTGATGTTACCGTATAGCCGGTAATCGGACTTCCACCGTTAGAAACCGGCGGCGTAAAGTTGACCGTCGCCAGTGCGTTGCCCGCCGTGGCGGTACCGATGATTGGGGCATCGGGAATGGTGAATGGGGTAACACTGTTGGATGGCGCTGATGGCGGACTGGTTCCGGCTGCATTAGTGGCAGTAACCACAAATGTATAGGCTGCGCCAGTGGTCAGCCCAGAAACAACGATCGGGCTGGCGCTACCAGTGACCTTTTTCGCGCCGGGGTCTGATGTTACTATATAGCCGGTAATCGGACTTCCGCCGTTATAAGCAGGTGGCGTAAATTTGACCGTCGCCAGTGCGTTGCCCGCCGTGGCGGCGCCAATGGTTGGGGTATCAGGAATGGTGAAGGGGGTGACACTGTTGGATGCCGATGATGGCGGACTGCTTCCGACTGCATTGGTGGCAGTGACCATGAAGGTATAGGCTGTGCCATTTGTCAACCCCGCAATCGTGATCGGGCTGCCACTGCCAGTGGCCGTTTTCCCGTCAGGATTTGATGTTACCGTATAGCCGGTGATCAAGCCTCCACCATCAGAAACTGGCGGTGTAAAGTTGACTGTTGCCTGTGCATTACCCGCAGTGGCAGTACCGATGGTCGGTGCTCCTGGAATGTTGAAGGGAGTAACACCGTTGGATGACGCTGACGGGGGACTGCTTCCGGCTGCATTGGTAGCGTTGACAATAAAGGTATAAGCTGTGCCATTTGTCAGCCCCGTAATCGTGATCGGGCTGCCACTGCCAGTGGTCGTTCCACCAAGGCTTGATGTTACCAAATAGCCGGTGATAGGGCTTCCACCATCAGAGGTTGGCGGCGTAAAGTTGACCGTTGCCTGTGCGTTACCCGCCGTGGCAGTACCGATAGTTGGGGCATCGGGAGTGGTGCAGGGGATAACACTGTTGGATGATGCCGATGGCGGACTGGTTCCGGCTGAGTTGGTGGCAGTGACCATAAAGGTATAAACTACGCCATTGGTCAGCCCCGTAATCGTAATCGGGCTGACTCTGCCAGTGGCCGCCCCACCAAGGCTTGATGTTAGCGTATAGCCGGTAATCTGGCTTCCACCGTTAGAAGCTGGCGGCGTAAAGTTGACCGTTGCCTGTGCATTACCCGCCGTGGCAGTACCGATAGTTGGGGCATCGGGAGTGGTGCGGGGAATAACACTGTTGGATGATGCCGATGGCTGACTGGTTCCGACTGCATTGGTGGCAGTGACCTTAAAGGTATAAGCTGTGCCATTGGTCAGCCCCGTAATCGTGATCGGGCTGCCACTGCCAGTGACCACTCCACCAAGGCTTGACATTACCGTATAACCGGTGATTGGGCTTCCGCCGTTAGAAACTGGCGGCGTAAAATTGACCGTTGCCTGTGCGTTACCCGCCGTGGCCTTACCGATGATTGGGACTCCTGGAGTTCTCATGGGTGTTGGTGCCTGTGTCACCGTAACATCCACCGGGCTGCCGGTTGCAACGGTTGTTGCTGTTACCTGGATGGTGGCGGTTCGGGCTGAAGCACCGGTGTTCGCCGTGAAACCGCAATTGATGGTTCCGGAATTGGTGCCGCTGGCTCCCGATTTGATCGAAAGCCAACTGCTGACTGGTGTCACTGCGGCTGTCCAGAGCATAGATCCAGTTCCGGTGTTTGAAACGCTGAATTTAGTGGTGCCTGTGTCTTTAGCCACATCTCGGCTGCCCGGACTCACGGAAATGACCGAAGCTGGCTGTCCTCCCCGAACGGCCCGCACATAGCTGCTACCGTTCTTATTGGTGTAGAGAACGTAGCCGTAGTCGAAAAACACGAGCCACGCATAGCTGGTATCGCTTGCGTAGGTAGTACTGGACCAATACCACGACGCGGCCGTATTCGAAAAATAAGTCGTATAGATCGCCGGATTATATCGGCTGTAATCAACCAGGCTTTGTAATTCCTTGCTGGTGGGCAGTCGCCAATCCGTATAGCCGCCAAGATTCAGCCCCATACAATAGGCCAGCGCCTGCACCCATGTCTGGGTATTGGAAGAACCGGCTTGCTGCCACCTTAGGCCAGTAGAAGTATCCGTAACCGTGCCATCGCCGTTATCTGTATAACTACCAGTATCAGTCGAAGCATCATCTGACGATCCGCTGTCCACAGAATCAAATAATCCAATAGTCAAATGACCCAATGAACCAGGCAGTCCCCCACGAACAGCGCGGACACAACCACCAGCGTCCTTATTGATAACGTAGTCGTAACCATAGTTGAAATTCACATACCACGCGTTGCCGGTACCATAGGCGTAGGTAGTACTCGACCAATGCCACGACGCGGCCGTATTCGAAAAATATCCGGTATCTATCGTCGGCCCAGGGTAAGGAATACCATGGTTGACGATAGACATCAGTTCCTTGATGGTTGGAAGTCTCCAGTCGCTGTAGCCGCCAAAATGCGCACTGTTCAGGGCATCAAGAAAATCCTTGGTATCAGCGCCACTACCCTGAGTGCCTGGATAGGGATCTGCGGGATCGTACCAGGTGTAGGCATTATCCTTGTCATGGATTGTACCATCATCCGTCTTGTTTTCCCAGATCAATCCTGTAACATTATCCCGCACCATAACCCAGGACGTTGCCGAATAAGGCAGCACATTGCAGCTGCCATCAAGCTTGGTGTAGGAGGGTGTATTGATGGAGTAGTTACCATCCTGCCCATAAAGGGCCTGGCCAGGCGAAGGGCAGGTGATCACAGCGCCGGCCACATTATAGCACTTCACTTGCCCGGTATCAGGAACCGGCACCGCCCACACATCCGCTATGAAAAGTGATAAAGCAAAGCACACAAATATCCACATCAGCTCTTTTCTTTTCATGGATGTTTCCTTTATCGTTGTGTGAAATCATAGCAAGTGATAGAAATTGGATAGTTTTTGAAGTATAACAGGATAAAATTAAAATATTAAATTATTGTGTTGCAGGGATATTAACCAGGTCGTCCTTCAACTCTGTGCAAGACCGCACCAAATGATTGATACTTGTTACATCAATCATTAATGAGTGTCAATCAAAATAATTCTGATCATAACGGATAGAGATGCTGCACGCATTCTGAAACGGAAATCCACTCAGGTTGCAGGTGAGGCCGAAGTAGGGATTGTCCAGTCGCCGCTTGTCCGTCCGTGGAGCTATCATACAGCATGAGAATTCCGGAAGATATTCAGAGATTGATGTTCATTTTTTGTCTCATTAAAACAAAAAGTGGAGGTTAAACAGATTTCTCTTGTTTAACCTCCACTTCAGTTACCATCCATAATATTTTCTATTCAGACAAACAGGTGATTATATCCCTCCACAAGGTCCAAGGGTGAATACCGCTGGGATATTGATTGTACCATCCGTACTTTCTGTTAGATTCGTGACGACCGCACTTGGCGAACCAATGGAAAATTCATAACTGACAGGAGTACCACCTGGGAACCGATTCCTTAGGTCGTTTCCTTCGATTGTAGTTGTGCCATGATTGTTAAGTTTCAGCGCTACGGCGCTTCCGGATTCAGGAATCAAATTTCCGCTTCCATCCCTGGCGGTAATGGTGATGGCTCCTCCTGCCGGAATGCCGCCGGACATATCCGTGATTCGAATGGTATTCAGATCACTGACATAGTTGGTAGTATAGTTGTTTATCCCGCTTGTGTAAACCGTTGGGATATTGATGCTGCCATCCGTGCTGCTCTTGACATTGGTAATCATGACTTTTGATGAATCGACTGTAAACTCATAAGTCATGGGTGAACCGGAAGAGAACCGGCTGCCCAGCTCTGCACCTGTGATCTTTACCGTTTCATAATTGAAAATTTTATAAGAACTGACAGATACAGTCTCGGGAATTTCCGTTCCGGAAACATCCCATGCCCTGACGCTGATAGCAGCACCGCCTGTGTCCAAAACACCTGAAAAATCAGAAATGTAGATGGTATTTCGGGAACCGATGCTGTTTGATACAAAACTGCTGATCCCAACCGTATAAACGGTTGGGATGTTCAGATTTCCATCACTGCTGTTTTTTACATTGGAAACAATTAGCTTTGGTGAAGCGATGGTAAACTCGTAAGTCATCGGCGTACCCGACGGAAAACGTGCCGGAAGGGTTGCCCCTAAAATAGTGGTTGTGCCATGATTTTTGAGTTTCAAAGGTACCGCAGATGCTGATTCCGGAATGGCCTTACCGGATGCATCCCAAGCCGTAACAATAATCGCAATGCCACTGCCGTCAATTGTACCAGACATATCCGTCAATTTAAGGGTATTTCTGGTACCGATGGAGTTTGAAACAAAGTTGCTTAGCCCGTTTGAGTAAATGATGGGGACCTTAACTGCGCCATCAATGCTGTTATTGACATTGGTGATAAACATTTTCGAAGATTCAATTGAAAAGGAATAAGCGGCAGGAGCGCCATCAGGGAATCTGTCCCCGAGATCCCTACCCAAAATACTGGACGTTCCATGATTGATAATGGATAACGGCGGGGCGTGTCCGTCTTCTGTGAGCTGATTTCCGTCTTTGTCCCATGCCTCGACAGTGACAGCCATGCCACCATCAGGAAGCAAACCCGACATATCTGTAATCTTGACCACATCCATTTTGTCGATTGAATTTGAGCCAATTATTGGGGTTTTACCTGGGGGGGTAACACTGTTGGATGCCGCTGACGGCAGACTGGTTCCGGCGGCATTGGTAGCTGTGACCGTAAAGGTATAAGCTGTGCCATTGGTCAGTCCAGTAATCGTGATCGGGCTGGCGCTACCAGTGGCCGTTTTCGCGTCGGGGTTTGATGTTACAGTATAGCCGGTGATCAGGCTCCCGCCATCAGAAGTTGGCGGCGTAAAGTTGACCGTTGCCTGTGCGTTGCCTGCGGTGGCAGTACCGATGGTTGGTGCTCCGGGAACGGTGCAGGGGATAACACTGTTGGATGACGCTGATGGCGGACTGTTTCCGGCTGCATTAGTTGCAATGACCGTAAAGGTATAAGCTGTGCCATTGGTCAGTCCAGTAATCGTAATTGGGCTGGCGTTACCAGTGGCCGTTTTCGCGCCGGGGTTTGATGTTACCGTATAGCCAGTGATCAGGCTCCCGCCATCAGAAGCTGGCTGTGTAAATTTGACCGTTACCTGTGCGTTACCTGCAGTGGCCGTACCGATGATTGGTGCTTCGGGAACGGTGAATGGGGTAACACTGTTGGATGCCGCTGATGGCAGACTGTTTCCGGCTGCATTAGTTGCAATGACCGTGAAGGTATAAGCTGTGCCATTGGTCAGTCCAGTAATCGTAATTGGGCTGGCGTTACCAGTGGCCGTTTTCGCGCCGGGGTTTGATGTTACAGTATAGCCGGTGATCAGGCTTCCACCCTCAGAAGCTGGCGGCGTAAAGTTGACAGTTGCCTGTGCGTTACCCGCAGTGGCCGTACCGATGATTGGGGTACCGGGAACAGCTATGGGGATCACACTGTTGGATGCCGCTGATGGAACACTGGTTCCGGCTGCATTAGTAGCTGTGACCGTGAAGGTATAAGCTGCGCCATTGGTCAGTCCAGTAATCGTAATTGGGCTGGCGTTACCAGTGGCCGTTTTCGCGCCGGGGTTTGATGTTACAGTATATACAGTGATCGGGCTTCCGCCATCAAAAGCTGGTGGCGTAAAGTTGACCGTTGCCTGTGCGTCGCCCGCCGTGGCAGTAACAATGATGGGGGCATCAGGAATGGTGAATGGGGTAACACTGTTGGATGCCGCTGATGACGGACTGTTTCCGGCTGCGTTAGTGGCTGTAACCGTGAAGGTATAAGCTGTGCCATTGGTCAGTCCAGTAATCGTGATTGGGCTGGCATTACCAGTGGCAGTTTTTGCGCCGGGGTTTGATGTTACGGTATAGCCGGTAATCGGATTTCCGCCATTGAAAACCGGTGGCGTGAAGTTGACCGTTGCCTGTGCGTTACCCGCAGTGGCCATACCGATGATTGGGGCATCAGGAATGGTGAATGGGGTAACACTGTTGGATGCCGCTGATGACGGACTGTTTCCGGCTGCGTTAGTGGCAGTGACCGTAAAGGTATAAGCTGTGCCATTGGTCAGTCCAGTAATCGTAATTGGGCTAGCGTTACCAGTAGCCGTTTTCCAGCCGGGGTTTGATGTTACAGTATAGCCGGTGATCGGGCTTCCGCCATTGAAAGCCGGTGGCGTAAAGTTGACCGTTGTCTGTGCGTTACCCGCAGTGGCCGTACCGATGATTGGGGCATCGGGAATGGTGCAGGGGGTAACACTGTTGGATGCCAATGATGACGGACTGTTTCCGGCGTTGTTAGTGGCTGTGACCGTAAAGGTATAAGCTGTGCCATTGGTCAGTCCAGTAATCGTTATCGGGCTGGCGCTACCATTGGCCGTTTTCGCGCCGGGGTTTGATGTTACAGTATAGCCGGTGATCGGGCTTCCGCCATTGAAAGCCGGTGGCGTAAAGTTGACCGTTGCCTGTGCGTTACCCGCAGTGGCCGTACCAATGATTGGGGCATCGGGAAAGGTGCAGGGTGTAACACTGTTGGATGCCGCTGATGGCAAACTGTTTCCGGCTGCATTAGTGGCAATAACCACAAATGTATAGGCTGTGCCATTTGTCAGTCCCGTAATAGTGATCGGGCTGGCGCTACCAGTGACCGTTTTCGCGCCGGGGTTTGATGTTACAGTATAGATGGTGATTGGGCTTCCGCCATTGAAAACCGGTGGCGTAAAGTTGACCGTTGCCTGTGCGTTGCCCGCCGTGGCAGTACCGATGATTGGGGTATCGGGAATGGTGAAGGGGGTAACGCTGTTGGATGCCGATGATGGCAAACTGTTTCCGGCTGCATTAGTGGCAATAACCACAAATGTATAGGCTGTGCCATTTGTCAGTCCCGTAATAGTGATCGGGCTGGTGCTAGCAGTGATCGTAGCCGTTTTCCCGCCAGGGTTTGATGTTGCCGTATAGCTGGTGATCGGGCTTCCACCATCAGAAACTGGCGGTGTAAAGTTGACCGTTGCCTGTGCGTTGCCCGCCGTGGCCATACCGATGATTGGGGCATCGGGAATGGTGATTAGGAGAACACTGTTGGATGGATCTGATGGCGGACTGGTTCCTGCTACGTTGGTGGCTGTGACCGTAAAGGTGTAAGCTTTTCCATTGGTCAGCCCAGGAACAACGATCGGGCTGGCGCTACCAGTGGCCGTTTTCGCGCCGGGGCTTGATGTTACCGTATAGCGGATGATAGCGCTTCCGCCATTTGAAGCTGGTGGCGTAAAGTTGACCGTTGCCTGTGCGTTACCCGCCGTGGCCGTACCGATGGTTGGCACTCCGGGAATGGTACAGGGGGTAACGCTGTTGGATGCCGCCGATGACGGACTGATTCCGGCTGAGTTGGTGGCTGTGACCGTAAAAGTATAGGCTGTGCCATTTGTCAGATCCGTAATTTTGATCGGGCTGGCGCTACCAGTGACCGTTTTCCAGCC
>Ga0194044_10001057_pt1 | contig 14073 bp, 18 predicted proteins | sample JunL4417m_MetaG_FD_155460 | JGI IMG/M metagenome (GOLD analysis project Ga0194044, IMG submission 155460) | Anoxic zone freshwater microbial communities from boreal shield lake in IISD Experimental Lakes Area, Ontario, Canada - Jun2016-L442-17m | ecosystem: Environmental > Aquatic > Freshwater...
GGCTCGATTCCATCAAGGGATTCCTCCCCCAGGCCGGTGCTCCGCCTTACTCGCAACACTACCCGGGTCTGGCGCGAATCAAACAGGACGCGGATATGAATTTTGCCAGCCGCAACTTGTTTTCCAGGTGCTCATCGTTTTTCCTTCGTGATGCAGGCAAGCAGCGCGTGGCCTTGAATCTCGCGACCGAGCGGCGAATCGAGCCGGCACTGTTGTCGGATGATCGCAGCATCCGCACAGACCCGCAACTGCATCGGTTGCTCATGGAACCGATCCCCTTCGGTGAAATTGGGCCCTATGCCCATTCGTGGCGCGTCTCCCTCAATGGTGGGGAGAAGTGAAATCAGCAACGCGAAACAGATCTGGGCCTGACGGTTTCCAATCCGTCCACTCAGGTCGACGTGCAGGCGCTGGCGGACAAAAGTGAGTTTCGCCTTGCGGCGGGGGAAAGTTTCGGGTAGGGTCTTGACAGGCTTATGAGCGTTAGCTTGAATTTCAACGACTTCCTGGGAGTTGGGCAGCCCCAAATTGAAGAAATGCAAAGGATCGGAGATGCCTATGCCGACCCTAATGTTCCCGGTGCTTGCGAGGCCTTTACGCGCCAAGTGAGGATTGTTCAGGGGATCGTCATTCAGACGTATGGAGTGGCTGCCGCGCTGGCAAAGAAAGCGGACGATGTGAGCGAAGTCGCGGAGATATGGAGCAGGATGAGTTTCTTTTGCCGGGCGGCAATGGTGAGCTTGTCGAGCCTGAAACACAAATATCCATACTGTGGGACACCCCAGCTTTATGATATGGTGCTGGACTACAAGCTGGCGTGTGACAAACGCTACCGGGGTGCAATGGAGGAGTTGGCATGTGAGAAGACAGAATTCCCGAAGGGACTATTACCCGAGATGAGGTAGCCGAGCTGGCCTGCCTGTTCGAGCGTTACGAGTTCGCTTTCGATCCACTTTCCCTCACCGCTCGGGAGGCGGAGTCCGATTTTGAGGAGCGAATACGGATTCTTTTCGCGGAGCGGGTTCAGCCACACTATGCCAGCATCCCCTTCGCTGCTTTTCATTGCAGGATCAAGTCGCTGTGCAGGGCATATCTCAGAAAGAATACGCCCTAACTCTTGCTCCAGCCGAGGCACCGATAACGTCTCAGTCTCGGGCGAAATGCGCGGCCAGTTCCAGGCCATCCAGAACAACTCGGCGTGGACAACTTCCGCGCGCAGAGGTTCCAAGTCAGCGCAATTGAACCTGCTTCGGGAACGCGGAGCAGAGCCTCGAGCACTGCATCGCTGTCGGCCCCAGAACGCTTATCCCGCCATTCGGAGCACAGAGCCACACTTCTTCAACCAAGTCACCGTTGACGGGGGGGGGGCCGCGCCTGGGGAGGTCACCATCGCGAGCACGCAGTTTGTCGAGTTGCTGGCGAAAGAGGAGTTCGCCGGAGCCGTCGCGCGGTTCGACGCCACGATGAAAACTGCGCTGCCCGAACCGAAGCTGCGGGAAACCTGGCAAGCCCTCCAGGCGCAAGCCGGTCTTTTCCAGAAACAGCTTGGGGCCAGGGCGACCAAGGTGGCGGGGGGCCATAATAAGTGTCCGGGTAACGGCGAAAGGCTTGTTTTCCTTCCAAAGCTCGTTAGCGTCCTCACCCATCGGCGCACAAACGGCAAATCGCTAAAACAACTCTGCTATGCACCTGCAGCTCATCGACTGGGTCATCGTCCTGGCCACCCTGCTCATTTGTTTCGTTCCGGCACTCTTCTTCGGCAAACGCGCCGGGAAGAGCACGGCAGAGTTCTTTGTTTCGGGCCGGTCCGTCCCCTGGTGGCTGGCAGGCTTGTCGATGGTCGCCACAACGTTCAGCAGCGACACGCCGAATTTGGTCACCGACATCGTTCGCCGGCAGGGCGTTGCCGGCAACTGGTGCTGGTGGGCCTTTACCCTCACCGGGATCGCCACCGTATTCTTCTACGCCCGGATGTGGCGTCGCTCGGGGGTAATGACCGACCTGGAGTTTTACGAGATTCGGTATTCGGGCAAAGCGGCCAGTTTTGTGCGGGGCTTTCGCTCGATCTATCTGGGTTTCTTTTTCAACTGCATGATCATGGCCAGCGTCAGCCTGGCGGCCTGCAAGATCGCCGCCATCCTGTTCGGCCTGCCTCGATGGCAGACCTTGCTGCTGTGCGGCTTGCTCAACGTGGTGTTTGCGGCTCATTCCGGCCTTTGGGGCGTGATGGTCATCGACATGATCCAGTTCTTCGTCAAGATGACCGCCGTGATTGCCGCCGCCTGGTTCGCGGTCAAACATGTCGGCGGGATGCATGTGCTGGTGCAGAAGCTCTCCGAACCCCGCCTCGCCCCTGACGGCACGCACATGCTCCATTACCTCAACGTCCTTCCTGATTTCACCAGCAATTGGGATGTGGCAGTGGCGGTGTTCATCATGCCAATCGCCGTGCAATGGTGGGCTGTCTGGTACCCGGGCGCCGAGCCGGGCGGCGGCAGCTACATGGCCCAGCGCATGCTGGCATCGAAGTCGGAAAAAGACTCTCTCGCGGCGGTGCTTTTCTTCAATGTCGCCCACTACGTCCTGCGGCCCTGGCCGTGGATACTCGTCGGCTTGTGCTCGCTGCTGGTTTACCCTGAGCTGTCCGACATCCAGAAGGCATTCCCCAACTTGGATCCGACGCTGCTGGGGCATGACATCGCCTACCCGGCCATGCTCACATTCCTCCCGGCTGGCTTCATCGGCCTGATGGTCGGCGGCCTTATCGCGGCCAATTCTTCGACCATTCTCACCCATCTCAACTGGGGCGCTTCCTACCTGGTCCATGATTTCTATCAGCGTTTCATCAACCGGACCGCCACCGAGAAGCACTACGTGTGGGTGGGCCGACTGGCCACCGTTGGCTTGTTCGTGTGCGCCGCGGCGCTGACCTTCGTCCTGGATACGGCCAAGGATGCCTTCGACATCATCCTGCAGATTGGCGCCGGCACCGGCTTGCTCTATCTGCTGCGCTGGTTCTGGTGGCGCATCAATGCCTGGTGCGAGGTCGTGGCGATGATCGCCTCTTTTGGGGTATCCCTGGTGTTGTTGATTCTCCATAAAAACGGGGTCGTCTTCACCACCTACGCAGGGCTGCTGCTCACCATCGCCATCACGACAGTCTGCTGGATACTGACCGCCTTTCTCGGCCCGCAAACCGATCGTGCGACCTTGATCGCGTTCTATAAGAAAGTCAAACCGTTCGGCCCCGGCTGGCGGGACATCCGACTGGCAGCGGGCGTCACCGAGGCCCAAGCCAGGGCGACCCATGAGAATATTCCAATGGCACTGCTCGGGTGGGTGGCTGGCTGCGCGGTGGTTTGGTCCGGCCTGTTCACCGTCGGCAGTTACCTATACGGCCGCATGACGATGGCGCTGTTCCTCCTGGGGGTGTTCATCGTCAGCAGTTCAGTTCTGGTTTACGTCATCAACCAGCTTTGGGCCAACACCAGCGGTGACGCTGTCGCGCTTCCGAACAAGAATGTGAACAAGTAATCGAATGAGCATGAAAATCCTTTTCATCGGCGGCACCGGCAACATTTCGACGGAGTGCGCCGCGTTGCTGCATGGCCGCGGTCACGAAATCCTTGTCCTGAGCCGGGGCCGAAGCGTCGTGCCGGCCGAATACCGGGCCATTCAGGCCGACCGCAAGGACGCGGCGGCCATGCGCGCCGCACTGAAAGAGGTGCAGCCTGACGTGGTGCTCAATTTTCTTGGCTACGACCTGCCGGACGTGCAGACGGACTACGAGTTGTTCAAGGGCGTCGTGCGCCAGTACGTGTTTATCAGTTCGACCGTCGTCTATGCGAAGCCGCCGCACCGGTTGCCGTTGACCGAGGCCGCGCCGGTTGGCAATGCGTGGTGGGATTACGCGCAGAAGAAGCTGGCCTGCGAACAATGGCTGCAGCAGTGCCATCAGGAAGCCGGCTTCCCGGTGACAATCGTTCGCCCCTCGCATACGTACTCGAAGGGCTGGATTCCGAACCCGGTCTCGAGCGGGAGCTTCACGTTTGCGGCGCGGCTGGAGCAAGGCAAGCCGGTATTCATCCACGACAAGGGCGAAAGCCCGTGGACGCTGACAGCGGCGGCTGATTTCGCGGTGGGGTTGGCGGGCCTGGTGGGGCAGGCCGAAGCCATTGGCGAAGCGTTTCACATCACCAGCGACGAAGCGCTCACGTGGAACCATATCTATGCTGAGATTGCGGCTGCGTTGGGCGCGAAAGCTCCCCAAATCGTGAAAGTCCCCACTGACTTCATTTGTCGGATGGCACCACAGTTGACCGGCACGCTCAAGGGCGACAAGGCACACCCCGGTGTCTTCGACAACTCGAAGATCAAGCGCTTTGTTCCCGAGTTTCACTGTCGCAAACCCTTTCGCGTCGGCGTTCGCGAATCGGTCGCATGGCTGCGGCAACACCCGGAGCAGCAGAACCTCAAGCCGGAACTCGACGCGCTGATCGAGCAGGTTCTCGGCGCATGGCAACGGGAGGGCAACAACCCGGTCGCTCCGGGGGACTTCGCAAGACGTTCTTGAGACATCAACTTCTCGTGGCGATTCTACCGCGCGGTGTGGGCACCCGGACCGTTTGAAACAAGGTTGTTCTCTGACCGATAACATGGAATCCTGACCCGCAAATGCCGGTTAAAGTCAAAATCTGTGGCATCACGAATCTTCCTGATGGAATGGCCGCGGCAGAGGCCGGCGCGGATGCGGTCGGCTTTGTATTTTACGACCATAGCCCGCGCTTCGTGTCGATCGAGGCCGCGGCAGGAATCATCCGCGAACTGCCGCCGTTCATCATCAAGACCGGTGTCTTTGTTAACGCGCCCGAGGAGTCGGTGCTCCGCGCGATCCGCGAATGCGACCTGAACCTCCTGCAATTTCATGGTGACGAATCGCCAGAGTATTGCTTGCAGTTTGGACTCATGAGCATGAAGGCCTTTCGCATCCGGGATGCCGCCTCGCTGGAAGCACTACAGAACTACCCAACGGAGGCATGGCTCCTGGATGCCTACAATCCGGACAAATTGGGCGGCACCGGCGAGAAGTTTAACTGGGATCTCGCCCTCGAAGCGCAGCGCTGGGGCCGCCCCATTTTCCTCGCGGGTGGACTGACCCCCGAAAATGTTGCTGAGGCGGTCCGTCGCGCCCGTCCCTATGCCGTAGATGTGTCCAGCGGCGTGGAGGCCACGCCCGGCAAGAAAGACCACGCCAAAATCAAAGCATTCATCCAAGCCGCCAGGATGGTTGAGAGTTGATGGTTGGGGGCGCAGCGAGCGGGCAGGATGTGACCGGAATCATCATTCGATGCCGGAACAACTGGAGTGCGAGTTTGAGTTTGTGCCGCGCCGGGACGGGGTGGCGACGGGGGATGGACAGAATGTGCGGCTGTTTCGGGTGGGGCTTGCGTTTGGGGAAACGCTGCCGAACTATCTGCCGAAGTCCTGAGTACTGGCGTTACAATCAGGGTGAGCGACGGGGGGCAGCCTCCGCTGACATTCGATTTGTCTCTGACCGAACCGGCTGCCTCCCGTTCGCCCCACCCTGCGGGTTAGCCCGAGTTGTTACCATCACACGAATCGCCTGATGGTGCCTGGGACTGAAGACCTCGCTCCGCCCGGGTTCAATCGTTGCTTTCTCACCGGCGCTGCTAACGGTCAAAGAACAGCCTGAGTCAGCGGTAATCGTAACTAAATATCGGCCCTTGTCCGTCGTGGGCATTCCTTTCGGCAGGCCTTCAAAAACAGGGACGTAGTAGAACTCTCGCTCACCTTTTGCCTGGAGAAGTGGCTGCTGCCACAAGATGGTCAGAATATTCTGCACCAGGACAGAGTCATCCTGGAAGTAAAAGTCGAACGCTAGGCAACAGAACCCGGGCTCCTGCCGCCATTCGGGTGGAGCCCACACCATTCGATAATCATGAGGAGTCAATAGAGCAAAGCGTTTAAACTCCAAGGGCCTGTCGGCCAGGAACACCCGTAAAGCCAGCGCCCTTTCGAACGCGTCCTTGGTGTCCGCGTTGACCTCGGTATGCCGCTCGTCAGCAAAGGCCTTCCAAAACTCCGCAACTGACCGCTCCTCCGGATTTAGCTCGGGAAACCAAACTGGAACCCTCAGTCCCACCTGGGATTTCTGACCGGGGCTTGGGACGTCCTGGCGGTAGTTGAACCGGAACACACCTCTTAAGGTCGCCCGGTTAGACGAGACAGTGACAGTAAGCTGCTCAGAGGCGATGTAGAGGCGGTCGCCCGCAATACTGGCAAGCGACAGGGGATTGGCTACTGCGATACTGCCGAACAGGACGTAGATGAGAATCGCGAGTCGCATGGGTAGGGCGCGGCTAACGATGAATATACGACGGCCCGTTCGTATATCGAACGATGCAGATCGGCCGGCAAACCCATTCATGCAACGAGGTTACGCTCGTTTAGCTCTCCAAGTCAATCCCCCAACAAAAAGAAAACACACCCTGCGCCACAGCCGATACTTGTCGCTGCGCAAACCTTGTTGTTCGTATATCACACGATGCAAATTCAACACGCAATTCGATTACTGCGAGAGGCTTGTGCCCTCCGACATCTCTCCATCAATACCGAAAACACCTACACCCACTGGCTTGGTCGCTACAGCGCCTTTCTGAAGGAGCCGAGGTTCAAAAACCTGACCACCGAAAAGAAGATGGCCGGCTTCCTCACCCGATTGGCTCTCTCCGGCGTCTCAGCCTCCACGCAAAACCATGCCTTCAATGCCTTGCTTTGCTTTTATCGTGACGTTCTCTGGAAGCACTACAGAACTACGGTGCCGTGCTCACATATCCTCCGGTCGTAACCCAATCCTTCGCGCTATCCTCGCCAGCATGTGCGGGCCAACCTCCTCTCCGTCATGAAAGGCGAAGACGAAGTCAGGCCAGCCCTCACGAGCCAGAACCCGATGAGAGCCGCCGGCTTGGCGCTTGATATACCACCCGATTCGGAGCAAGGCGGCCAGAACCAGCCGTGCCTTTCTGGCCCCCCCCACTGGCTCATGCGGCCACCGAGAAGACCTCCATCAACCGGGAATCGTTTCACCGTGCTCCAACCGGTCTGCCAGCACCCGCAGAGCCAACGCTTTCACGCGGGCAACAGCCCCCTCGCGACTCGTGCCGTAAACCATGACCCCTGGTAGTTCCGGGATTTCCGTCAACCAACGACCGTCATCTTCCTGCTCGATTTCAATGCGCATAGCGATGTTCCAATCATACGGCCATAGTAGCAGCCCTGTCGAATCCATAGCACGTTTTCCCGGAAAACAACCGGAATGACGGAGGCGTCGCCACGAACGACGCTGGGATGCGCAACCGAGGCGTTGCGGACGGTGTTCACGCCTTGGTAGCGCAGCGGCCGGGCCTTCGGAGGATGGCTCAGCCCGTATGCTACCCAGCAGAGCAAGGTGATAGCCAAGAGCGCCAGGGTGCCCTGGATGGCGGTTCTCTTTTTCATACTCAATAGACACCGATGCAGGTGGTTTTTGTGCAAAGAATTTGAAACAATGCTGTGCGCCGCTTAACGACGAAGGTGAGCGACCGCCGCCGACTTGGGCGGCTCGTCGGAGCTGGCCAGAGGCAGACAGCGAAAAAGGCCAGCAGCGCAATGGTTATCAAAACCGCTATGAATTTGCGGGTTCGCTGTTGCATCACGGCCAACGATGAGCGCAGCCACGCCGGGCCAAGGGCGTAGGGAAAGCACGGGGGCGCTCCCCCAGCGTTGGCTGACGCGACTGGGTAGCCACCAAGCCGTTTAATTGTCGCTTCGAGTCCACAAAACAAGAGCCCGACGAAAACATACCGCACCAACAAGGGCAGTCTTCCCATGAGCCTAAAGAGGGCATGGGGTGAATTATTGCCAGTACGTGGCAAGAGCGCAAGCAATGCTTGGCGCAAGCAATGCTGCCGCGAAAGCGCGAGAGCAAAAACTGGAAGCACAGAGAGAATTGACGCCGTTGTGAGATGTCCGGCGCTACGCAACCGGGCGGCATCCGGCAACGCGATGTCAGCGGCTATCATCGTCAGCGCAAACACAAGCACGGATGCAGCTAGAACGTGTTCCCGAGCCGTCAATCTTCGCAGGGCAATCTTCATGCGGGCTAACGGCAGAACTGAGCGATGCGGGCGGCCCGGCGCGCCCGAATCGGCAACCGGCGTCGCCAGTCCGCATTTGCTCCAGTGACCTCGTTAAGTGCTTGGGGTGCCACAGCTTCGTTTCTCAGTCAATCGGAGACATGACCTCCACACACCAAGCATTGGTGCCAACTCTGAGCCACACGACATCGTCCTGCATGCTGCTGCCCAGCATTTTCCGAGTCAGATGGAGCCCCTGTCGTGCTGCAAATGTGGCAGTCGGCGGGACCCTGCCAGCCGCGTAATGTGCCCTGTACCATCTCGGCACCCGAGGCGAGAAAGATGGAAGGACAAGAAGCACTCCCAGAAAATGTTGGCTGCAGGGAGCGGGTTCGGCCACGCTCGATCGCCAGCGCTTCCTAATTGTTCTGAGGCCATGTGTGTTGCAGGCACTCATCCGATCTTCCATCGAACTCGCGCACTGAAAACCGCTTCGCAAACTCCGCAATCGAACCTGGAGGATCCTCCCCCAGAACCCCGACCATCGAATTACAGAAGTGGTACGTGCTGTAAAGCCATCGGCCATTGGACCCGTGCCCAAGAAACAGATGGTCAACGAACCCGCTGTTATCGCCGTGCCGATAGACGTAAATAATACACTCACCGTTGGTCATAAGAAGCACGTGGTCCTGTGCCCAGCGGAAATCTGCGCTACCGGGTGGCACGGCCTGTACCTCATTGATCTCGCTGTTGATCTGCTCGTTGGTGACGGACAATCCAGCGAGGCACTCCAGTGCCGTTAATTCCCATTGGGCTCGCGCACGCGCAGCTCTGTGCTTTGCTACCGACCAAGCACCAACCAGCAAGGTGGCCAAGAACAATACCGCCGACAGGGAAACAGCAAGAATACGCATTGCCCGGCTCCGCTGCCTTGGCTTCTCGCTTTCTGCCGACGTGGGGCTCATGTGGCCGAACATTCAGCATCAGCGGTGGGAGCCAGCCGCCACTGATACACGTATTGCCACTGGCCTGAACGGCTGGCTCCCATCCGCTGAATGCTGTGGTTGGCCGTTCTCATGGTGTCTGCCTCCATACCTGCCGAAACTCCAGCCAGACCATCCATGCAGTTACTGCGACAGCAACCAAACCCGCAGCTATACACCCCCACATACCCGCACCCCAGGCGATCGGTCCCGCACCAAGCAAACATAGAAGATATCCAAAGAAGGGGATGGCACCGACGAGGAAGATGCCAAATCCACCAAGAGCAATGAGCTTCAAGTTGCGCTGAGAGGCTGGAGACAACCGGCTGATCCCAAACGCGACTATCCCACCCGCAACCCCGAGGAGCATCACATACAATAGTCGCTTCGGCTCGGAGGAGAAGTAACGAATGCCTTCGTTCGTGACGAAGAACTCATAGATGTCGTGAATGATCAAACCCGTGATCAGCACAAGACCGAGAATGAGCGGTATGCGGCGCATGACGTTCGATTACGGCCAACACCTGAACTCAGCGGCGGCGGGGCAGGGAGCAACGAATGTCCTACCGCAACCGCAAACTGAACGGACGGCGGCTGTCGGCTCAAGCAACTCGTTAAGCGGCGAGACGACGAGTGCTTCATGGGCGGTGACGGTCGTGTGCGTGAGGAAAGTTTCAGTCATGTTCCCATCGGGCCTTTAGATACGTGAAGTAGAGAGCAAGAAAAACACCAAGCGCCACCCGCAGAAACAACCCATAGCGCCACGCAAACGATACCAGCAGCAGCGCCGTTACCAAAGCCTTCGACCAATACGACGCTTCCGTGACGAAGACATACACGCCGGTGAGAGCGATTGAGGCAGCCAGCACTATTAAGGCGTAGGGCATATACGTAGGGCGCTGCTTAACGATAAGCGCAGCCAGGCCGGGCAACTGACGCCCGATGCGCCGCGAGACGGTCTCCCGGCGTTGGCTGCCGCGATTGGTTAAGCGCCATGTTCATAGGCGATCTTCCTTATCTTCCTTAGGCTGATGCCCGCGGTCAAGGCGCGAGCGGTAAGCCACCCACAAACTATTGCGAGGGGGTGAACCAGTAATGCGCTCTCCAGCTTTGATAAAGCGCCCGGCACGGCGAGCCGCCAGCCGAGCAAGCCGAGCGTTGCTGCCTCCATACTGAACAAAAGCCAAACGCGGTGCTCACGACGCATCGCGTCCAAAGACATGGTCCCATGAGCCATGGACAAAAAGGTAGGTTACGAGGGTCAACCAGAGCAAATGTGCCATCTGGAACAATGGCCGAAGTGAGGAGCAACAGATGCGGCTGAGCGGCGCGCTGGACTCTTGACGCGTGCCGCCGCGACTGCGATCTTGCCAATGTTTGGCGCAAGATTTAGCAAGCGCGGCGACAAGCGAATTATTCGCTCGAGTCTCGGAAACTCCCGCAGCCCAGTCCCTGGCGCGGCGTCTGGAGGATGGGGGTGTGTTGTCATTGGACGGCATCAGCGCCGCGGCTCAGCCGTTTCTGGCTGCTTTATTGCACCGTTTGTTTCCACAGCGACCCATCGTTCTGGTTACGGACGGACTTAGGACGCAGGAGAGCTTTCACCAGGACGTTACGACCTGGCTGGCCGGGCAGTCCATGGTCCACGGTCCACGGGCTGCCGTTGGAAACCCGAAGTTTGAACCTCAAAACGAGCCAGCATGCGTTGCCGGTCACCAGCCGCTGCCCAGCCAGCACGGGTCTTCCAGTCTCCATTCCCCAACTCTCAGCGAGCAAGCCCTTTTCTATCCTGCCTGGGAAACTCTTCCGCACGAAGCTCGTCTGCCCCACGCGGATGTTATCAGCGAGCGCCTGGAAACACTCGTTGCGCTTCAGCATCACGCATCACGCATCACGCATCACGCATCACGCATCACGCATCACGCATCACGCATCACGCATCACGCCCCGATCCTCGTCACCAGCATCGTGGCCCTGCTCCAACGCACATTCCCACGCGAGGTTCTGTCCGAGCGAATCCGCACGCTCACGCGGGGGGACCGCATCGATCCGCAGGATTTGATCCAATGGCTCGAAGAGCAAGGTTACGAGCCCGAAGCCCAGGTAACGCAGAAGGGCGAGATCGCGCTGCGCGGTGGCATCCTCGATGTCTATCCGCTCACCAGTCCGTGGCCCGTGCGCATCGAGTTTTTTGGCGATGAGCTGGAGTCGCTCCGCCACTTCGATCCGCTGACACAAATGTCACGGGAAGAAATCTCGCTGGTTACGATTCCGCCTGCCGGCGAACTGGGCCTCTTGAAGAAGTCCGAGGGGGCGGAATCTGAAATCCGAAATCTGAAATCTGAAATCCGAAATCCGGAATCTGAAATCCGAAATCCGGTGTCCGAAGTCCGAAGTCCGACATCCGACATCCGACATCTGAAGGCCGAGGGCTGGAATCTGGGGACGTTACTTGATTATTTGGCACCGGAGACGATTTTTGTGCTGTGCGAGCCTGAGCGGTTGGCTGAGTGCGCTGATGATTACGCGGCGCAAGTTCCTGAAGGGAACCCCTTCTTCATTCCGTGGGAGACGTTTCAAGCGCAGGCTGGGGAGCGGGGGATGACCCGCATGGAAGTCAGTGAAGCCGAGTCGGACCTCCTTGCTTTGGGAAGCGAAGCCCAGGGTGATGGGGAAGCCGAGGTTGATAGCCCCACCGCGCCTCAAGCCGTTAATGGGAGCGGCATCCCGCAATCTGGATTCCGCACTCCACACTTCCCGAGCCTGGAGGCTTTTCGCCCGTTGCCCGAGCGCGCGCCGGAGCCGCAGATTGCCGAAATGCAGCGGCGAGAATTCTTTGCCCAACTCCATCGCTGGTTGCGCCAGGGCTACGGTGTGCATCTGTTCTGCAACAACGACGGCGAACGGCAGCGTTTTGGGGAGATTTGGGAGGAATACGGTCTCTCCAAAGTAGGGCAGGCGTCCCGCCTGGCCCCGGAGTTCAGTCCTGACCAGGCGTCCCACCCGCCCAACAACGCGGATGCCAATACTTCGACGACCACCGGCGACGAAACGACGCGAGAAAGTCCGGCAGAGAGCCGGGACGCCTGTCCTGTTTTGCACCTCGGCGCCCTCGCCCGGGGCTTTCTTTGTGACGACGCCAGACTGGTGGTTGTTACCGACGCGGAGATATTCGGGCGCTACAAAGTGCAACGGCCACGCCGGCTCAAATCGCAGCACGCGCAAACCACGCGTTCCGCCCTCGACATCGACTTCACGGAGTTGGAGGAGGGCGACTATGTGGTTCATGTGCAGCACGGCATTGGGCGGTATGTCGGATTGCAGGTCTTGCCCATCGGCGTGGGCACCAAACCGATTGAAGGGACTGGCGCGAACGCACATTCCGGCCAGGAATGTCTGGTCATTGAATACGCTTCCAGCGATCCCGCGCAGCCGCCCCCCAAACTCTATGTGCCCGTAACCGAGGCGCATCTGGTCGGCAAATATGTGGGCACCGGCAAGGCGCAGCCGCCGCTCAACCTGCTCGGCGGCACGCGCTGGGCCAAGGCCAAGGCGCACGCCGAACGGGCGGTGCGCGACGTCGCCAGCGACCTGCTTGCCATTCAGGCCGCGCGCGAATCGCAGCCGGGCCATCCATTTAGTCCCGACGCGACATGGCAACGGGAGTTTGAAAGCGCGTTCATTTTTGAAGAAACCCCCGACCAGATGATCGCCATTGTCCAGACCAAGACTGACATGGAGCGCGCCAAACCGATGGACCGCTTGATCTGCGGGGACGTTGGCTTCGGCAAGACCGAGGTTGGCATTCGCGCCGCGTTCAAGGCCGTCATGGGCGGCAAGCAAGTCGCCATGCTGGTGCCCACCACCGTTCTGGCGCAGCAGCACTTCAATACGTTTCGTGAGCGGATGGCCGATTATCCGATTCGCGTGGAAATCCTCTCCCGTTTCCGCACCCGCCGAGAGCAGGACCGCGTCGTTCAAGACCTGGCGGGCGGCGCCGTCGATATCGTGATCGGCACACACCGGCTGTTGCAGGCAGATATCGCGTTCAAAGACCTGGGCCTGGTGGTTATCGACGAGGAGCAACGCTTCGGCGTGATGCACAAGGAGAAGTTCAAAATGCTCCGCAAGCTGGTCGATGTGCTGACGCTCAGTGCCACGCCGATCCCCCGCACGCTTTACCTTGCGCTGACCGGCGCGCGCGACATGAGCACCATCCAAACCCCGCCGCACGACCGTTTGCCTGTCGAGACCATCGTGGCGCCCTATGACGAGCGCGTCATTCGTGATGCCATCCAGCGGGAGATCAACCGCGGCGGCCAGATATTCTTCCTGCACAACCGGGTGATGACCATCGAGACGATGGCTCAGAAACTCCGCGCGCTTCTGCCAGAGGCCCGCATTTTGGTTGGGCACGGTCAAATGCACAGCGATGAATTGGAATCGGTCATGACCCGGTTCGTCAACGGCGAGGCCGACGTGCTGCTCTCGACGACGATCATCGAGAGCGGTCTGGATATTCCCAATGCCAACACGATCATCATCGACCGCGCGGACCGTTTTGGACTCAGCGACCTTTATCAACTGCGCGGTCGTGTCGGCCGCTACAAGCACCAGGCTTACGCCTACCTGCTGTTGCCGCGCCACGGCGGGCTGCTCACCGACGTGCGCAAGCGCCTCAGCGCGATCAAACAATACTCCGCCCTCGGCAGCGGATTCAAAATCGCCATGCGCGATCTGGAAATCCGCGGCGCGGGCAACTTGCTGGGTTCGGAGCAGAGCGGCCACATCACGGCGGTCGGCTTCGAGCTTTACTGCCAACTGCTCAAGCAGAGCGTCTCATCGCTGAAGGGCGAGCCCGTCAAACCCCGCATCGAGGTGCAAGTGCGACTGGATTTCCTGGCGCTCAGTCCGGGCGAGGGTGGACGGAGGACGGAGGACGGAGGGCGGAGGGC
>Ga0194044_10001059_pt1 | contig 14056 bp, 19 predicted proteins | sample JunL4417m_MetaG_FD_155460 | JGI IMG/M metagenome (GOLD analysis project Ga0194044, IMG submission 155460) | Anoxic zone freshwater microbial communities from boreal shield lake in IISD Experimental Lakes Area, Ontario, Canada - Jun2016-L442-17m | ecosystem: Environmental > Aquatic > Freshwater...
GTTCTGTTCTATACGTTCCTGTTTTTGCACGAGCTTATTGTCTAACAGATCGTAGATGATGCGCTCTTTTGCCTCGCCGATGGTTACGCCGTCATACCTCTTGTCTATTACGCGACCATCTTTGCCAATTACTTTTTTGAGCGGTAGATTGTGCTTTTTCCACCATCGCACGTCTTGCTTGTCGCCAAACGTGCAAATCATCACTGCCCCAGTGCCAAATGTAGGATCGACCGCTTCGTCACCAATAACGCCAACCGACTCATCGTAAAGGGGTGTTCGTACTGTCCTGCCGATCAAGCGGACATAGCGTTCATCATTTGGGTTCACCGCAACAGCGACGCAAGCACCTAAGAGCTCAGGACGCGTTGTAGCTATCTTGACTGATTCTACGTCGCTCCCTTGAAAAATGAGATGATAAAGGATCGTCGACCTTGAGTCGTAGTCTACTTCGGCAAATGCAATCGCTGTTTCACAGCGGGGGCACCAGTTCACGGGGTGCTCGCTCTTGTAAATAATGTCGTCGTGGTACATTTGCACGAAAGATTTCTGCGTCTTAACGTAGTACGCCTTGTCCATGGTCATGAACTCCTGCGACCAATCTATTGAAAAAGCGAGAAGTTGCATCGTTCTTTTCATCAACGCGATATTTTCTCGAGTCAAGTTTTCGCAAAGTCCTCTGAATTCTGTACGTGGGATCTGGTTTTTCGTTACGTTATAGGTTGTCTCGACCTTCACCTCAGTCGGAAGCCCATGACAGTCCCATCCCTGAGGAAACTTAACGTCGAAGCCCTTCATACGTTTGTAGCGCGCTATATAGTCAATATAGCACCAATTGAGGGCGTTTCCAAGATGAAAGTTGCCCGTCGGATATGGCGGTGGCGTGTCGATAATAAAGCGCTCTTTAATGCCCTCTCCGCGAAACCGATACATATCCACGTTCCATGCGGTAAGCCATTTTGACTCGATGTACTGATGATCATAGTTCTTCGGTATAGCCATACTCCCTCACAAACGTGGCTTTAGATGATTCGTTGGCAAAAGCGCCCCATTAGGCTCGTTGATAACGTTATTTAGAAGCGTTCCGACGCCTAGGATCTCCACCTCAACGATATCTCCAGATCTCAGCTGCCCGACACCCCGAGGAGTGCCAGTCGCTATTACATCCCCAGCTTCAAGCGTCATGATTCGTGATACAAACCTTACCAGAAAATCAACGTCAAAGATGAGCTCTCTTGTGTTTGAACTCTGCCGCAGTCGGCCGTTGACTCGCGTCATGATCTCGGCATTCAGAGGATCGAGATCAGTCGAAATAAACGGGCCGATAGGCGCAAAAGTGTCAAAGCTCTTTGCGCGAGTCCACTGACCGTCCTCCTTCTGAAGGTCCCGCGCGGTCACGTCATTGAAGCATGTATAACCTAGCACAACCTGTGCGGGATTCTCAACGTTTTTACATCTCTGACTTATAACCACCCCGAGCTCCCCTTCATAATCGACGCGAGCGCTAGAAGCCGGAAACACAATGCTTTCGCCAGGGCCAATCACACTCGTAGATGGTTTGAGAAAAATGACAGGCTTTTCTGGGACTTGTACGTCGAGTTCGTGTGCGTGATCAATGTAATTCAAGCCTACACAAACAATCTTGCTAGGACAGGTAGGCGCAAGCACTGTTATATCCGCTACGTCATATGTAGTGCCGTCTCGATGTACATACTTACCGTCAAAAGTCCCGAAAAAAACCTCCTCTTGGACCTTGAAGCGGCCGATCATAACTCCACCTTTCTGCCCGTCGCGTCGCGCATGTATTTCCCAAAATCGCTTTCGTCCAGTTGCTGTCCCGCAAAAACGGGACCGTCAATACACACGCGCAAACCTGAAGGATCGATACAACACGAACCACACAACCCAACGCCACACTTTATGTAACGCTGCAAGCTAAACTGACTTTGCAGGCCCGCTGCAACTGCATGATCTAGCACTTTTCGCATCATCTTTTCAGGACCACACGACACTATTTCACTATGACCTTTCGTGCAATCGAGCAAATCAATGGTCGACCCCTTGTATCCAGCAGAGCCGTCGTCCGTTGCTATCAAGAGCGGCCCTGCGCTCTCAAACCGCTTGCGAAACAACAATTCATCCTCTGTCCTCGCACCGAGAATGGTTGTGACCTTGTCTTTCAGTGTCTCAGCGAGAGGCGCCAATGGAGCGGCTCCAACGCCTCCTGCAACAAGCAGCGCAGGCAGCTTTGCTACATCGAATCCGTTGCCGAATGGACCTCTCATTCCGAGTGTGTCACCTACGCTTAACGCAAATAATGCCTCCGTGGCATCACCGACTTTTCTGACTGTGATGCCATTTGCGTACGACAAACTCATTGGTATCTCGTCAACGCCGTGAATCCAGACCATGACATATTGGCCTGGTACGAAATAAAACGAGCAATCTAAAAAGAAGGTCTTGATGTCCCTAGATTCGGTTTTGATGCCAGTTATTTCAACATTTCTGACATACATTGTTCCTAAAAAGGACGTAATACGTATTTTAAGTTTCTCCCGATCCGACACAATGTGTTAGGTAGGACTAGGCGCACTATATTCTCGAATCACGCAGACACCTACGCTTTGAGCGCTCTCGACTGTATAAAACGGCCACAACTCAAGAAGCCTGGAGCGTTGCTCAGGATAAACAGGATGATGTTTCGTGCAGAGGCAGGAAGTTACGCTCTCCTCGACCTACGAAACGATGTAAAAAAGACAATATCCGCCTTAGCAATATGGTTAAGTCCCTAAAGGGGCATCGATCATACAAGTAGGAGGCTAAATGGGGCACAGTGCAGAGATAATCGGCTTCGGGGCGCTTAACTGTGATAAGATATTTCAGGTGGATGATCTAGCACAGCCGGGACGAGAGACTGGCGTCGTTTCAGTCACAAGGCAGCCGGGGGGCTCTGCAGCGAATACGATTGTAGGGCTTGCTCGCTTAGGCGTCAGAACAGGGTTTATAGGCACGGTAGGCAGCGATAGAGAGGGCTCGCTTTTGCTAGATGATTTAAAGAGAGAAGGCGTCGGTCTGCACGGTATCACAAAAGCAAATGGAGATACCGGTGCGGCGTTGATATTCATAGACTCGAACGGAGAGAGAGCTATCTATATTCTCCCGAGCGTCAACGACATGTTCGTCACAGTGAATCACGATTATGCCAAGCAAGCCAAAATACTACACCTCACTTCGTTTATGGGTATCGATCAACTTAGAATGCAGATCTCATGTGTTCAACAACTTCGCGGATCACGAGCGAAAATCTCTTTCAGCCCCGGCAACATATATACGAAGCTTGGATTAAACGAACTAAAACCGCTAATTGAGCGGTCCTTCGTGCTTTTTCTCAACAAAGAAGAGGCCTTCGCCTTAACCGGCTCGCCTGACGTTGAAGACGTAGCATCTCTGCTTGATGCAGGGGTGCAGATAGTGGCCGTTACACTAGGAGATAAAGGATCTTATGTCGTAACGAGAGGCAAAAGCCTTGATTTACCCCCTTACAAATCGGACATAGCTGACACTGTAGGGGCAGGAGACGCGTATGCAGCTGGGTTTTTGTACGGACAGTTGAAGGGCAAAGACCTTCGTGAGTCAGGTCTTTACGGAAACTTTATGGCTTCGAAATCGATCGCGAAGCTTGGAGGGAGAAAAGGGCTTTTGCGAGATCTTACAGAGTTGAGCGGACGCTCAGACTGCTTGCAGCGCAGGCCGTAATCAGTTCCCTTTGCAGTGCAATAGCGAAAGCTGGAGTAGCGATTAAATAGCGCTCAGCATGCGTGCTGAGTGCCTTTTTTAACTTCGCTTTTCAAAAAAGAAAAGTAACTAAAGACGCTAGCTACTTTGCTACGGTTATTTCGATTGCCGAGACGTTTGTTTCGCCAGTCTCGGTAGGAAGACTCTCAGTAGAGATCGCTATGCCCTTTACGTCTACTTCTGTAAGGAACCGCTTTCGCGAAATTTCTGCCACGTCAACTGCACGTGAAATTGCTCTCCCTCGAGCTTTAATCAAGACCTCGTCGGCTCCGTTGTTAAACTGTGTTACCACGGCTAGCACGTAATTCATCACAGGTTTGTTGCCTACGTAGATTATGTTGTCGTCTGTCATACTGTGCCTCCCTTGAGGATCTAATAAACACAAAAGCATTATGATAGATAAAACTTTCTAACTAAATTTGGTCAGTTTGAACTAAACAATTGCCATAACGCTCTTTATTTGAAAAAAAGTTTCATCATTGCGGCGTCTTGTTCTAGGAGTGGTGATTCACATATGATCGTTGCATCGCAAGCTTTTTGCTTGAGCGCGTCAGCAAGCAGCTTAAACTGGTTGGGATCAACGGGCAAATGCCGACGCTCGTTGCCTTTCGAAAACTCAATTCCGGAGAAATGAATGTGTACGTGGTTTCGGTTACTGATGAGCGCCTCTAGCACGCGCGCGTAGTCCTCGACAGTGTGAAAGCATCCATCACAGCGGGCGTGCAAATGCGCGAAATCGATAACGGGGCGTATGTCTGGCAGTTCTTGTTGTAGTCTCTGCAACTCTTCCACGGTTCCAAACTGACTTTGACGACCCAGCAATTCGACACCGAGAAGCGTTTGCGTGATACGCTGGTCGCGCATGTAATCCAGTAGGCCCGCGCAAGCGTCTTTCACTAGCTCGAACGTCTCTTCCTTAGTATACTTCTTCGTATAGTAGGCCGAATGAAACACGACGATATGCGCTCTGAGCGCGTGCCCTCTGTCAACGGAGAGTCTTATCCGATTGATGCTTTCTGCGATGATCGTCGGATCTTCTGAAGCGAGGTTTATCATATACGGCGCGTGAACTGAGAGATCGATCTTGGCCTTGCTCGCTACGTTGCCAACCTCAAACGCAGTCTCTTCTTTCATTGAAACGCGTCTGACAAACTGTACTTCGAGCGCGTCGAGACCTATATTAGACAAGTATTCAATGCCCTCTCCGGTACTCTTCCCTTTGAGTGCCAGAGGGACACCCGCGATCCCGACCTTGATCATCGAACTCATGCACGCGTCGAACGCCTATAATGGTGACGCTATTGTGATAAGTCGGTTATTAACGATCGGTATTAAAGCATTCAAACGAAAATTAGAAGTTTGAAGAGTTACAGTGTATTGCTAGATAACATGGACGAAATTGACATAGCAGCAGAGAAACCTATGCAGTTTAAGAAAATAAACGAGGTTTCAATGAGTATGGGAACGGTAATTATTAGCGTGCGAAGTACTGACGAGTCTCTGGACAAGGTGAAAGATACCACGTTCGAAATCTTGGGCAAGGTGCAAGGAAAAAGCTCGGTCGAACACAACTACTAAGCAGACGCGCAGTCTCCGTACAATGATGCGGTCTTCTCTTCAGTAAGGCAAGTGGAGAGACTTGACGCCGATAGATCCAAAAACAAAAGCAGAGCTTGAAAAGACGCTAAGCGGAGTTACTGAGCTATCTGCTTTGTTAGAAGGTACCTTAGACCGATCCCTGACCGACCGCTATATCGACGCGAATCAGTACACAAAAAAGTACAATCACTTTCGCAACGATTTGTTTTTACTGCTGCCAGATGAAGACGTTGGCGAAATTCTGACAGAAATGTCGACGTACGTATACACCGGCGACGATGAAACCGACGTTGGAAACGTTAAACAACGCCTAGTTGAGGTCTACCTCAAAAACTCGCAGCTTATGGCGTATCTTCAGAATCTGCTCGAACTTAGCTGATAGCTGTCGTCAACTTGCTGCTAGGATAATATCGTACGCCGGGGTTGGGATTTGAACCCAAGCGATGCTTCCTCTATAAAAGCCCCACAGGCTTCTCTATGCAAGGCATCAACAGGTCTCGAGCCTGCCGCGTTGGGACTCGTTACCGATTAGTCCGCTCTGCCACCCCGGCACAGCATATCTATGTGCGTATTTCTTATAGCAAAACTTCTATAAAATTTGTTGGATGCCAAAAGAGCACCTCAGTGTAACCGTAGAGCTGAAAAGACAGAAACGAGTGGTAAATTTGCCCGCTGACTCTAACTATGAACAACTACTGAGCGAGCTCAAGTTGAATCCTGAAGAGGTCCTTATTTTTGTAGAGAATGAGTCAGTGCCGTTTGACGAATACGTACGACCAGGGACCGCGCGTGTGTTGAAAGTAGTTTCCGGCGGCTAATCACGCAGATCGTCCAGGCCCGTTTTTTTTACGTTGATTGTTTGTTGCTAGAAACTACCTGTCACGCGACCGGAGGCGACTGCTTAAATGCAACAGGCTAGCTTCAACGCAGCATTGTGTGTGTTACAAGCTTTCTGCCTGCAGGATCTTGTCGAGTTTAACAGACGTGTCAGATTGTGAGAAGAAGGGGATAGCGGCGATCGCACCAATAATGCCTCGCCCTTCCAAGCAAACCACGACTCCGGCTGCGTCAGCTGCCTCGATAGCCGCAGAATGCAAAACCTCACCCGATCGGGCTGCGTCGCCGTAGCTTAAAAGGCGTTCAGCGTCAAATGATTTCAAGACAGCCATTCCAGTCATATCTGAAAGCGACAGATCCTCCAAAAGCTTTTTAAATTTTTTGATTGGCTTGTTGTCGTTCAAACTCGCAAACTCGACGACGGTGGCCACGCAGTTTTTCGTCTTCGCTTTTACAGGATAGAGCTGCACAATAGCGTGGGAGACGTAGCGGAACGCTTTGCTGTCGACCATTGTGGCTATGTTGTTAACGAGCGCCCATGTCGCACCTTCTTCCTTGGTGTCTGTGTCATCGACTCCAATGATGATACGAGACCGTTTTGGCAATGTAAGCGTCCCGCTACTCATTTTACTCCCTCCCGCGGGAGTGAGATCATAATCGAGGACGTCGCGAGCCAACGCTCTGCACATAGTGGCACCTACGCCACCGCCCCCCAGCCCAGCGTACGTCACCTTCACGGTGTCTTTTGACAGTTCAACGGACTCGATGCCGCCGGCAGAGACAGACGCTCTAAGATTAAGATGCGACGTTCCTACTTTGATGAGGTAGCGAGTCGTGCTTCCCAAAGAGCGGCTCGATATGATCAGAGGACTCGTTTGAGAATAATGATATCGGGCCCAAGCAGCGCCACCATAACAGTTGGTTGTTTCGATTAACTCAACACAGTCCGTTCCTGCGATCGCAAGGATGTCTTTATATGGCACTATCCAAGGCAGTTGTCTGAACTCAGGCGCGACCATCAATGGGAACCTCACCCCTTCTTTACGCGGAAACGATTTAAAACTGTCCCAATCGTGTCCGCAACTGCAACGCTAGCTCTGCGCACCGAGGGACTCAAGCCGCTCCCAAAATCACAGTCTGCCGGTTGGATACCGATTACAAAAACGCTGGAGTTAGTTTCTGATTGAAGGTACGCGCCTAACATTGTGAGAGAAGCTCGGTGTGTTGTGATCTCGGGGCTTTCAAGGTCGTTCAGCTGAAAGATGCGAGCATTGCCAGGTACAGCGCCGAAATCTGCTGCATCTATAAGTACCACGCAAGTCGGCCTGAAACGTTTGACATACCCAGTGAAGTTTTCAGGGACGTTTTGACAGTTGAGCAACACGATCGAAGGGTCATCGACAAAAAAGCTAAGCCTATCGACAACGGCGAGTCCGACAGCATCATCTCGCCTAAGTTCATTTCCAATCCCTAAGATTGCGATGTTTGAACCGACACACCCCCCAACGAGGTGACTAACGTCAGACTCGAATTCATGCATTACGGATGCACCAATCGCCACTGGTCGTAAAATCTCACGACTTCTTGAACCACGAGCTTCGCATCTCGTTTTTTCAGATCATAGTCGTGACTAGCTAAAAACATATCGATGTCGTCGCGGTCACGGCTGCTTATCAGCCCTCTCAATTTAGCTGTCTTTAACAGTAAAGGAAAGTTTCGTTCCATGTAAAAGAAGCTCTTTGCTAGATTCAGCAAGGCTTTATTCGTGTCATTGTTCACAATCGAAGCTTTCGAAAGTAAGTACAAGGCAGCACGGATATTGACTAGTGGGTCAGATACGGGCGCAAAAGTTACTGGATTGTACGCTACGGCAACTTCATCGTCCGCTTCAATGACCCCTTCCTTGAAGCACTTGTAGATTTTACCGACTCCAATCATGCCGAAACTGTCGAGTTCCGAGGCACGCAGCGCCCCCATACTTGACCCGCCCACAACAGTTACACCCGACTTCATTACGCCTATAATCTCTCTGTGCGACACCGCAGCACGGTTATAAAAAACGCCGTCAATTAATCCGATGATCTTCACGCCTCCTTTCGCGGTTTTCGAGATATCCCCTCGCACTGCAGGAGGGCAACATTGAAGACCTCTATTAAGGGAAGTCGCTTCAGACCAAGTTAAGCTTGGGCCGGTGAATATTACACAGTCGTGCTTCGCCATTCTTTACCGCGCTTTCCTTTTCGTTCCCGATCCAAAAAAAAGACCTCAAAGCCTGGAATGATCATTCGAACAGCAGGAACGCCAATGGCGCTTACCGTTAGATCAGAGACAATAACGCGGTCAGCCACACTGTTCAAGCGATCGAGCACGACTTTGATGTCACCGTCAATCGACGTGGTTGCCGCTGTTTCAAGTGTGTCAAGATCGATCGTCTCGCGCGGTTCTTCGAGCCAGTGCTTGTTGAGCCTTTTCATCCGCTCATACCCGATCATCCGGGCCATCGATTCGCGATTAGTATCTTCGCGAGCGCCGTGAATCTGCGTAGCTCTCGATTGCGCGACTTCGGTAAGTGCCCTAAGAGCGGCAATTTCGGGATCCGTATGACTCCCTGCACCCATAACTAATAGAGCGGCATCTCGCATTTTTTCGTCATCAGAGGCTGCAACAACAGTCGGAACGCCTGTGTCAGTAGGAAGCCACCAGAGCCGAACGAGGATGCCTTGCAGCTCGAACTTGCTTGCTATATCGCCTACGCGAGTTTCATCTACATTGAGTCCAAGACCGGGATCTCGGTTAATCTCTGCGATGCTTACTGCGTCTCTCTCAATGACTTCCATCAGCCCGTGAAAGATCGCCTCCTCCATTACGTTACCTGATGCGAGACCGTTCGTATTGCTCCGAAAGAGCTGCCAACTACCTCGTACTGGTGAGTATGGGTGAAAAACAGCATTTGCCGGAACGAGTACCTCTTCATCATTCAAGAGATCCCAGCCTGAATACCACTCAATTTTCGTATCAGAGGAGAGATGGCCTGGTAATATGAGATCAGCGGGGTTAACGGCGCCATTGTCAGCAGAAAGATGTTCATAAGAATCAAACAACAACCGCTCCTTAAAATTTTTGACCTCAGCGGAGAACCGTTCGACAGCTTCCATTATTACTGAAACGCGGGCTTCCGATTCTGTCGTGCCCTTACCAGCGTAGACAGAAATCGCGCCGTCTGCTGCCGAAGGTCGTATCGCAGAAAACACTGGCAGCCCTACTCGATCTAGCCCAGAAATATCGGCTACCCGCGTTATTCCAACCTCAGGCACGGCCGATTTAATACGCTCTAGAGTTTCTGAGGGGGGCATCACCCTGTGAGTGTCAACGCAATATTTTTTTGGTGCAGCGTGTAGTTCAATTTTGCTCGTCATCGTGCCTCGCGCTGGTGTGGGAATACGCCTTTTGCTTCGCTTTGAAGGCCTTAAGCACACAGGTCTCCCGTGCATGACATGCTAGTGGCGCCTAATAAATAGATCGATGTCGCAGGCGTTCAGCATTGCTGCGAAAAAAGCGATAAGTGGGAGCACTTGCTAAGTCGCACTACACGCTTACAAATGTCATTGGTTGAATAGGGAAGCGAGACACGAAACGTGCTCAATCACCTTCATCAAGGTTCCCTTTGAATGTTCCCGTGTTTTTTAGGATGTTATACCAACGACGAGAGATGGAATAAGCGAAATCCTCGAACACGATATAGTTGATCTCCTTGAGAATCGCACCCTCGGCGATAGTCACAAACGTGTAGTCAAAATCAGAGGAATCAATCTTAAAAACGTCACCCACAGATCCCGATATTTCGTACGTCATCTCATCGTTATCTTTCGTCACATACTCCCAGCTAGGACCAAAACGCGGGTGAATTCCTAGTAGCTTCCAAACGCTTTTCGGACCTTCTATGACGAAGCTCAGTTTTTCCTTTGGACTCTGTATTGTTTCCACCACATTATTCTTCCTTTAAGCTCGCTAATACGTTCATCCCAACTTTGTCATACATGCTTTCAATCTCGCCTGTAAAAAAGCTTTGGTAGCCAAAATTAAAGGACCTGAAGGACGTTCTTTGCACGTTTCTGTCGATTAGCTGCACAATCGGTGAACTGCCAATGGGCGGTCCAGCCGCGATCAAGCGATTGTCGATACATAGAAGTAAGAAGAAGTCTCAGTACGTCTGATGTCTCCCGCCGCAGAAAAGGACACAGAAGAACAAAACGAGGACGTTTACGAGCTTGTATTACCTCCCGGCATTCCAAGCAAGGTAATAATTGCAGTGTGTAAAGAGTTTAACACCGACGTCGTATCAGCCTATGCTGATGTAGAAACTGGACTGGCTGACGTGACTTCTCGAGATCTCCTCGCGTTCAGGGCAAACAAAGAGACTATAGAAAAGATCCGCGAATTCGTGGAAGAAGAGACAAGAAAATTCATCGACGAGTGACGTTTGCACACAGCTCGAATGCGCTCGAGTCTCACCTAACGCGCAACGTGCGTCAACCGCCTGGCTCGTCAAAGCCTTCCATTGTCACGTGAAGCATTTCTCTTTTCTGATCCAAGCGTTTACGAAACTCTTCGAGAGATTGTGCCTCTCTGTCTGCCATTTCCGTTTCTTTACTGACTAGCTCGAGGTGTTTAGGATCGTAATAAAGATTGGTAGAGTCAATGAGTACCCACGTCTTGTCGCCATCAACTCGTAGCTCTTTTACTTTTCCGCGTGTGTGCGTACCAGCGTACTTAACGAAAGCACCTACAGTAATTGCGTTATTTTTCATGTCAAGAGCAACTTCATCGCCCATTTCGCGCCCTCCTGCAGAACATTCGCGCATATGTGTATTAATGCTTATTGAATCTGAACAATGACTGGACGTGTCTACCTTGTGGGTGCACGCATCCCCTTAGAGTAGTGCAAAAGCACGCACTGGAGAAGCATCAGCTCGTTCCAGTCTAAGCGGCATTCCAAAGAATAGCGCGCGCTTGCCCATCAAGAGCCGGAGATTGTTCGAGAGATTTTCAAAGATAACAATTTCATTTCGGAGGAGCTTCTTGTGCACCTCACTTTCAGCTGAGTTAAGTGGATCTACAGACATGCTGTCGATTCCTACTGCTTTGACTCGCTTCTTTATCAGCCAGTCCGCGAGAGCCGCATCGAGACATGTGCAATGGCGACTCGCTGAACCGTTTATCGTCGCCTCGTTACATCTTGTATAGAACAGCGCTATCTCGCCGTGTCGCAGGGGTGTGCCCGGCTCTAAATCATCTGGACAAATGCATGACCCAAGCGCTTTGTGTGTTAGATCGTAAGTCAGCGCGTTGCCGCAGAACGCTTCGAGAGGTAGTTCGTCAACGGTCTTACCGCTTTCTAGAAGATGATATGGCACGTCGACGTGAGTAGCAACATGTGCGCTCAAGACGATTCTTGTTGTGTTCGCTCCGCCTTTTTCGATCGTGCTGAGCACCTCGATTATAGGACTAGGATCGCCAGGATATGTCACCATATCAGCTGATATGGGTAGGGACAAATCCACGATTCTTTTGGCAGGCAGAAAGGGAGGGTCAAAGACTGACATTGGATAGGACAACTCTGTTGGATGAAAGATCGCACGTTCACTGATGCGGCACTTAAAAAAATAAAAAAAGAAAACGTGCTGGTTTTAAACCAGCCTCATCAACGGTGTGTTTTCCGTCTGCGGTTCGACTCCTAACTCTTTGGTGCTCTCCTCATTCATGATGTCGATCATCGCCATAGCGGGGAAGATGATCGTTGACAATTCGACCGGACCATACAAGAGATAGTCAGCGCCGACAATACCACAGATCATGTTTGCGCCGATACTACATGGTTCCCACACCTCTGGGTGGCCGGCCTTCCTGTATCTGCGCAACCACGTCCACGCGTCAGGGATGTTGTGTGGTCCGCCTCCGGTCGGGAACCCAAGCGTGCCCTTGAATGCGACCACCGATCGGATTGACTGTCCTGCGCCTGCGCCAAGAGAGAGCGAAGCGACATCGAGCAGCGGCCGCGTAATGCCGGAATCTTCACTAGACTTTAGGAGTCCCTGTTCCTGTCCTGTGCCGCCAACCGTAAGTATGTCGAGGCGGCCTCTCGGGCTCACGTCAGTCGGATTGAACGCCAAAACGATGGCTGAGTCGACATTTGTTTGCTTTATCGCCTCCCACTCTTCTGGCAGCGCACTTGCGTTGACGGAGTTATAAACGGCGAGTTTTCCCGCGCCGATTTCATCCGCGTATTTTGCCGCGTACATGCGCACCGCCGGCACACTCGAATCGACCAGGAAGGCGATGCCAGGGGCGATTTCCAGGTGCCAGTCGATGTACTTTTGCATCGCGACTTCGGTCTCAGCGATAAGCTGGTTCCAGTAGCCGAGCCCTGTCTGGTCCGACAGCTCAACCTGCGTGTTCCATTGCGTTTCGGCGAGTTCCTTATCAATTTCACCTTTCTGGGCGTCTAAAACCGCCTTGTGCTTGTCGTAGAACATCGAGCTGGCGAGCACGGTCGGATATTCTCCGGGCTGACCGCCAACGTGAAAACCGCCTATCTCAAAAACGGTTTGCTTTTTATCGTATCTAAACATGCTATATGAACCTCCTCACGTCGTCATTCATCCGAATAGCTTTAACAAGACCGACATCTGCTGCAGCGCGCTAAGCGCAATGTATAGAATTATGCCTCCAATGAGGCCATAGGCGATGCCTATGTCCCTACCAACGCGCTGTCCGTATCGCTGAGCGACTTCGGCCATTGCAAACTCCAATCGCTCTTCGACCGAGTCGAGTTTCTTCTGGAGCTCACGGTAGTCTGTTTGATCTACTATTACTTGGGGGATTTGCTTTGGCATATTCACACCTCACTTCAAGAAGTAGTAGAGCAATGGCAGTCCCGCAACAAGGCACGCGCCTGCGAAGCCCAATGAAAACCCGAGTATCGAGTTCCCCCCGTACGCGGAGTCAAGTTTGAGCGTTCGCGTCGTAAGTAGCGCGCGGTACCTTATGTCGTTCATGAGCGCATTCAACGATTCCATGCTCGGCGCCATGGGTTTAGCTATGCCCTGGTCGAACTCAATAGCTGCTGCGGGTGCGACCTCTTCGCCGGCTGCTGCCGTCTCCTCGCCGCCCCCTCCAAAACGTTCTGCTGCCATTTTTCACCTCAAGCTAGGGCTAGTAACCCTAAGATTCCGATTGAAATCAGCAGCCCGATCACAACACCCTCGACCTTTCCAGCGTAAACGCCGGCGGCGTACTTGTTAAAGTTACCGATGGTCTTCATGTGGAACTGCAGATGCTGCACGCGGGATTGTATCGCTGCTAATTCTGCTGCCATAGGGGCCTCTACAATGGCCTCCTCGGTTGTTTTTTCTTTAATCTCAACGACGACTGGAGGTTCCGGGTAAGCTCCAGGATCTCTTCCGACCAGCTCCTTAACCTTCGCGGATATCGCGCTGACATCCTCGTTGTTAATGATGCTGATGAATTCGACCTGCTTTTGGAACCTTTCAAGGTGCTCTTCGTTCAAGTTTTCGATGAACGGTATAGCTCCGTTCGCATCGATTATGCGTCCTTCCTTAACGCCGTTCTTGTATAATGCCTCGAGAGATTGCCCGGTTACGTGACCCATGATTTCTGAGCCGCAGAGGATCAGAAACCGTATGTTCGGATTCGAGATGATGTTCACTATAACCTTCTCGAGGCCGATGTTCTCGGTCTTCGCCGTGCCCTCGATCGCTGCCCCGATGTCAGTGAAGACTTTGCCGAAGTGAGACCCTAAGGTCACCAC
>Ga0194044_10001060_pt1 | contig 14050 bp, 9 predicted proteins | sample JunL4417m_MetaG_FD_155460 | JGI IMG/M metagenome (GOLD analysis project Ga0194044, IMG submission 155460) | Anoxic zone freshwater microbial communities from boreal shield lake in IISD Experimental Lakes Area, Ontario, Canada - Jun2016-L442-17m | ecosystem: Environmental > Aquatic > Freshwater >...
AATTAATACAGAAAGGAATGTATAAAATGTCTGGACTTAAAGGACAACACAAAGTTATCATCATCGGAACCGGCCCTGCCGGATTAACAGCAGCAATCTACACAGCAAGAGCTAATCTGTCCCCTGTGATTTTCGAAGGCTCACAGCCGGGCGGACAACTTATGATTACTACTGACATAGAAAACTATCCCGGTTTTGAAAACGGAATAGCGGGGCCTGTGTTAATGGACATAATGAGAAAACAGGCACAGCGTTTCGGTGCAACATCATATTTTAAAACAATAACAAAGGTTGACTTCTCGTCAAAGCCCCACAAAGTCTGGGCTGATGACGGTACGGAATACACTGCAGATACCGTAATAATCGCAACGGGTGCATCTGCAAAATATCTCGGAATAGAATCAGAAAAGAAATTTATGGGCGCGGGAGTTTCTGCCTGTGCAACCTGCGACGGTTTCTTCTTCAGAAACCAGAAAGTAGTTGTCGTCGGAGGCGGAGATACGGCACTGGAAGAAGCAAACTATCTGACAAGACACGCATCGGAAGTACTTCTCATTCACAGAAGAGAAGAATTCAGGGCTTCTAAAATAATGGTTGAACGCACACAGGCAAACCCGAAAATAAAGTTTGCACTGAATTCAGTCATCGAAGAAGTTGTGGGTACAGAAGAAGGCCTCAGAAAAGCAGTTACAGGCATTAAACTCAAGAATATAAAAACAGGCGAAACAGTATTGCACGAATGCGAAGGTGTGTTTATCGCAATCGGTCACCAGCCGAACACACAAATCTTTAACGGCATTCTTGATATGAATGATGTCGGATACCTCGAAACAGCAAAGTCTACAACAAAGACAAAGATAGAAGGTGTCTTTGCCTGCGGCGATGCACAGGACAGCGTTTACCGTCAGGCAATTACAGCTGCGGGAACGGGTTGTATGGCGGCTATTGATGTCGAGCGCTACCTGGAATCGATGGAATAATTGATATTAATATAACGCCTTTCTGCAAACCGGGAAGGCGTTTTTTATAACTTAACTCAGAACCCCCATGAGATACATACTTGTTTTAGTTTTATTCTCATTGTTAATTTACGGATGTACGGAATCAACAAACCCAGTTAACCCTGTACAGACATACTCTCCCATCTGGCCTATGCCGGGTTACAATGCAAGAAACACTTCCAGTCCTTATGCTCCAACCGTTGTAATGAATCCTGTCGTTAACGGCGCGCTTGACTGGTCGTTCACTTTTCCATCGGGTAATTTCAGCGACGGAAGTCAGTTCTGTGTTGACTCAAGAGGTTTTGTGTATTACCTGCACCAGATTGGAACTTTGGGTGCCTTGTACAAATTCACATCCGACGGAAAGGTTGTCTGGAAAAAAGACAGTCTTATGCAGAATAATTTTGCTGCCATCAGTTTAAGCAGGGATGAATCCCGCATATATTTAGTCGCTTATAAACCCGGAATAAATGATGCACTGTTCTGTCTTGATTCTGCGGGTAATTATAAATGGCATTTACCTTCTGCACTCGTTACCAAACCTGCAATCGGAAGTGACGGAATTATTTATTCGTTTTATAATAACAGCCTTACTGCAGTATCCCCTGACGGGAGTGTTTTATGGACTAATGCACTGGTCAAAGGGAGTGCGGCTCAAAACTATATTGCTCTCGACAGAGAAGGAAGTATTTACACTGTAAATTATCCTTCAACGTACGTGAAAGTAAGCAAAGAAGGAACAATAGTGTGGCAGTTCACCGCAGTCAATAATTTTTCAGGAATGGTTCTTGACGGGTATGGGAATGTATATTTCAACGGATATTCTGATGATAAACTTTATTGTCTGAACAACGCAGGTCAGTTAAAATGGACTAAGCCAAACATAAATGCCTATTTCTCACCTGTTATAACTTCTGACAACAGGATTGTTGTTTCATCAGGTATTAATTTGATTTCTTATGACACTTCAGGTAGTGAAAAATGGAGATGTCAGGGGTTTACAGGACAAATGAGTGTTGAAGGATTGCTGCTGGATAATGCAGACAATGTTTATTACATTGGCGATGTGAGCAGCGGAATTTATGCAGGCTCAGTTTCTTTCAATGGCACAAAAAGATGGGAAGTCAATACAGGTCTTCACGGTACTCTGCCTCCGCCTGTTCTGCTGCCAGGCGGAAAAATGCTGGTTGCACCAAAAAGAGCTTTGATAATTCAATCAGTAAATTAACGGATAAACATTTATATAACATTTAATGTTTACCTTCGTATATAAACAAGTTTCATTTTATCTTAAGGTTTTAAACACAACACTATGATTCAACTTAAAAACGTAAATAAATCTTTCAGCACTGTAAAGGCGCTTGACGATGTAAGTCTGGAGATTAACGGGGGAGAGTTCTTCGGACTGCTCGGTCCGAACGGAGCAGGGAAATCCACTACAATGAGTATACTCATTGGATATCTGGCTGCTGATTCGGGGAATATATTTATAAACGGTGAGGAAGTGAAAACCGATGAACTTAACTTCAGGAAAGAAATAGGTTTCGTACCCCAGTCTATTGCACTTTACGATGAATTGTCCGCAGAAGAAAACCTTAAGATATTCGGCTCTTTGTACGGCTTACCAAAACCGGAACTTGAAGAGGCAATGAACTCTTACCTTAACGCAGTGGGACTATACGACAGAAGAAAAGAAGAAGTTAGAAATTATTCGGGCGGAATGAAAAGAAGACTTAACCTTATAACTGCACTGCTTCATAAGCCTAAAGTGCTTCTTTGCGACGAGCCCACTGTCGGCGTTGACCCGCAGTCGAGGAATGCCATATTCGATTTTCTCGAGAAACTTAATGCAGACGGATTAACTATTGTTTACACTACGCATTATATGGAAGAGGCAGAAAGACTTTGTAACCGAGTTGCTATTATTGACTCAGGAAAAATTATTGCACTCGGTACTCCCGATGAATTGCTTCAGATGCTTCCGACGAGCGAGCACATATACATAACAAAGAATGATGCGACAGTCTCTAACGTAAACGTTTTTAAATCATACGGTGAGATTATTGATAATAACGATAGGTATGAATTGCGATTGAATAAAGAATCAAAACTATCTTCTTTTTTCGGAGCCCTTGAAAATGCAAACGTAAACGTGCAGAATGTTACGATTCAGAAACCGACACTCGAAGAACTTTTCTTAAACCTTACAGGAAAGAGGTTACGCGATTGAAAACAATATTACAACTTGTAAAGAAAGATTACAAATTATTTCTTAAGGATAAAGTTGCTCTGAGCTTAACCTTTATAATACCGATGGTCCTGATAGCATTGTTCGGAGCTGTATTCGGTGGTGCCGGAGATTTTGAAAAACTTTCACTTGGTTTTGTGAATCAGAGCAGCAGTAAGGTTGCTAAAACAATCGAGACCACACTTGATACCACAAAAACATTCAGGCTTATAAAAAGTTATAAAAACGAAAAAGGTGAAACTGTACTGTACGATTCCAATACTATAAAGACTGCAGTTATGTCGGGCAAGTTTTCTGCGGCAATAGTCCTTCCCGAAGATGCTTTTACTGATACTTCAAGCAGTTTAAAGATGAAGTTCTATTACGACCCGAAAAATGATATGGAAAGTCAGGTAATACAGGGTGTGCTTCAGCAGACAATAATGCAGAGTATTCCCGAAGTATTTACTCAGAGTATGCAGAAGAAATCGGAAAGTTTTCTCGGAAAAGATACAGGCAAGATGTTTAACTCGGAGATGAATAAAACCATCAGCAAATACTTTAAGGTTGATACTTCCGAAATCTATGGTAATATGAATAAAGGCACTACTAAAAAATCTACAGATACTACAAAGAGTAAAAAGGGCGGATTTAATATGTTCGATAATATGCTTAACCTTGAAAAGTATCAGCTAGTAGGCAAGCAGGTTACAAACCCGATGGCAACCAGGAGCGTTGGTGGATGGGCAATGATGTTTCTTCTGTTTTCTCTCGCAGGTGCTTCAAGGTCACTGTTCGAGGAAAAGCAGAGCGGTGTTATGATAAGACTGCTTTCGTCTCCTGTTACAAGGACACAGATTTTATGGAGCAAGTATCTTTACAATATGTCAATCGGGATAATACAGTTAGTTGTGTTATTTTTCGGAGGAATGCTTTTGTTTAAGATAGATGTCTTATCGAATTTCGCTAACCTGTTTCTGCTGATTATTGCATCATCAATAGCCTGTACTGCATTTGGTATGTTCCTGGCGTCATTTACAAAGACATCGGCTCAGGCAAACGGACTTGGTACTTTACTCATACTTACGATGAGTGCAGTTGGCGGTTCCTGGTTTCCTGTTTCAATGATGCCGGAAACGATACAGTTCTTCAGTAAATTTACGATAACATACTGGTCTATTGAAGGATTTCAGGCAGTATTATGGCGAGGTTCAGGATTTGTAGAGATTCTGCCATATCTCGGAACACTTCTCGGGATAGGAATAATCGTAAACGTCATAAGTTATATAAATTTTAAACGCGGGAATATTTTTCAGAACTAATTAATTTCGGGAACACTTTAAAGATATTATTGTTTAAGAAAGGTATCTCAAAATTAAATTAAAATACAGAAATGAATAAAGTAGTGTTGTTGTTCGTGCTTTTCCTTACATCGGTTAATTTAGCCTTTTCGGGTATTGATATTGATACCGTTAAGTTTGTAGAAGACGGTAAAGCAAAGAAGTACCACGTAGAAATAGGTTATCCTAAAATCCGCAATGCGGGTACGGAAGGGACACGCGGATTTAATAAAATGATAAGTGAATTTGTGGAAAGCAAGAAATCTGAATTTATGAAAGATGTTACTGCTGGTGATTATGACGACGAGAGACCTTTTGAGTTTTACGTTAATTACGACGTTAGTTATACGAATAAATATTTTGTGTCTTTAATAGTTTATACTTATTACTATACGGGTGGTGCACACGGCTCTACGATTGCACATGCTTTTAATTACGACCTGGATAACAACAAAAACCTGAAACTCTCTGATTTGTTTGAGGGCAAATATTTAAACATAATATCGGATTACTGCATTAAGGAAATACTGAAAGACGATAACTATGCCGATGAAAGATGGGTTAAAGAAGGTGCCGGACCAAATGCAGATAACTTCGGAGCTTTCACACTGACAGAAAAAGCACTGGTGATTCATTTTCAGCAGTACCAGGTATTGCCTTATGCAGCTGGGATGCCGGAGATATCCATTCCCGAATCAGTCTTAAAAAGTGTAGTCAGAAAAGACGGCCTTTTGATGAGGTAACTAAATTATGATTTATTAATAATTAAACCCCCGCCTTTTGCAGCGGGGATTATAATCAGATATTTATTTTACCAATACCATCTTCTTTACTGCCATAAAGTCTTTTCCTTCGTTCACGAGTATCCGGGAGAAGTAAATACCGCTGGCAAGGTTTGAACCGTTGAGCTCGGCTATGTATTTTCCTGCTGAACGGAATTCATTGTTCACGAGTGTCTTCATTTCTCTTCCGAGTATATCGTAGATAACAAGTTTCACTTTTGCATCTCTTGGAATATCATACGCTATCTTAGTCGTTGGATTAAACGGATTGGGATAGTTCTGGAAAAGTTCGAAAGTCCTGAGAAGCGATTCGTTGTTACGAATGGAAGTAAAACTACCGCCATTATTCGTTGTTTTTACGCCATTTTCACCGAATGCCCATCCAGTTTGATTATTTATAAAATCAATTGGACCCATAACCCCAATATGATAACTTGTATCAATTTCCTGATAGCCCCATACATCTCCTCCATTTGTTGTTCTCCATATTAAAGCAGTAGTACGTAAAGGGTAATATTTATAGCCACCTGCACCATATATTATGTTTTCATTCATTACATAAAATCTACTCATTCCTCGGTATATGTTTGGTATCCCGGGTGCCAGTGATTGATTTACCCAATTCAAACCGCCGTTTGTTGTTTTATACATTCCTCCACCACACACCCATCCTGTATTTTCATTGATAAATGTAATCTGGTAAAGATTCGTTCCCGGGCAAGCCACCTGAAACCAGTTATTCCCACTGTTTGTTGTTTTCCAGAGTGCACTTACATTATTTACCCAGCCGATGTATTCACCGTTTACTTTTTGGTTGTAAAAAAATACTTCACCTCGGGCTGCTTCTGTAGATTGAGATGTTAATGTTACTCCGCCGTTAGTTGTTCTCCATATTCTATACGACCCATCAAAACCTGTTACCCATCCCGTATCTTTATTAATAAATGAACAAGAATGAAATGCATAGTCCAATGGATATGCTGTTGACGTCCAATTTAATCCTCTGTTGGTTGACCTTAATACTCTGTCAATTATATCCCGTCCTCTTCCAATTGCATAAATAGTGTTAGAATCTATTTTTTCCAGATCATAAAATACAATACTTGTATCTACAAAAACCCAGTTCATTCCTCCATTAGTAGTTCTGAGCATTCCAAAACCAGAAGTGTAATTTAAAGTCAACACTCCCGTATTCTCATCGAAGAATTTCACGTCAGAAGTCTCCAGGTATGTTGGGAACACAGGCAGTGGATACCATTGTCCAAAGGAGATGCTTGCTCCAAACAACATTAACGCAAGTATTATTATGTATTTTTTCATTTCTTATAGAAAAAGTGTTCCGGGATTTCATATTTTGAACTTTATATTTCTCAATCCCTATTGTTATATTAACAATTGCACAAATATGCTGATTTATTTAATTACTTTAAATCACAAAATTTATTAAAGATGAGATTCTTCCTTTCGGTCTGCTTTTTTTCCCTCCTTCCCAAGCTCCTGAGGTTCTGTGAAAACGAACAATTATATTCTTGACGAGTTAAAAGAGTAATTAAAAACCGTTAAAACGGTTTAAGTATTATAAATATTCTTGTCCCACGGATAAATCCGTGGGCTGTATTTGTTTTCACACAGTCTGTGGAGGTTTAAGAGCGAACCACTTCGTGGTTTGGGAAGGAGGGGTTTATATATATTTTTCTATTTCAGTAAAATCATTTTTCGGGATTGGATAACTTTATTATCAACGATAAGCCTGTAGAAGTATATTCCGCTTCCGATGGTTTCTCCGTTGAATTTTATTTGATATGTGCCGGGAGTATGTTTTTCATTTATCAATGTCTGCAAGTTTTTTCCGAGAATGTCCAAAACTTCTATTCTTACGACAGAACTTTTTGATACCTGATATTTTATGTTTGTTTCTGGATTAAAAGGGTTAGGATAGTTCTGGAATAATGTATATTCTTTTACTACTGATTCTTCTTTGCTGATGGATGTGAATATTATTTGTCCGCCGCCATTTGTTGTGTGTAAACCATATTCTCCAAAAGTCCATCCTGTTTGTGCATTAATAAAATCAATACATAAAGACCAACCGAGATGATAGCTTGTATCTGTTAGTTGAAAACCCCAGTTTTGTCCACCATTTGTTGTCACCCAAATTAGTGCAGAGGGAATCATACTTGGTAAATATCTGTAACCTTTTACACCGTATAATAAATTACTATCAATAACTTTAAAACGAGTTATAGTTCGAACAATATTACTCCCGCCATCTGGTGCTAATGGCTGATTAACCCAATTTAACCCCCCGTTTGTGGATTTAAACATTCCGTTAATTCCATTACTCACCCATCCTGTATTTTCATTAATAAAAGTAATTTGAACTAAATCCGTTCCCGGGCAAGCCACCTGAAACCAGTTATTCCCACTGTTTGTTGTTTTCCAGAGTGCACTTACATTATTAACCCAGCCGATGTATTCACCGTTTACTTTTTGGTTGTAAAAAAATACTTCGCCTCCACCTACATTTGAACCTGCTTGAATTGTTAAGGTTACTCCTCCATTTGTAGTTCTCCAAATGTAAGGAACACCACTATCCCAACCACTTACCCATCCTGTATCTCTATTTACAAATGATAATTTATTATAACCAACACCAGAAAATGTTGAAACACTATCCCATGTTAAACCTTTGTTAAATGTCCTTAATAAAAATGGATAACCATTTGTCACAGCAATTGTATAGAAGGTGCTCGAATCTATTTTTTGATTTCCCGATGTATAACAATTCTTTATTTGTGTCCAGCTTTGTCCACTATTTGTAGTCCTTAGAATTACCGGGGTGGGGTTTGTCACTAATAAAATTCCCGTATTCTCATCGAAGAATTTCACATCAGAAGTCTCCAGGTATGTTGGGAACACAGGCAGTGGATACCATTGTCCTTTGCAATGTTCAGTCGTCAATGTGCATTGCAAAATTAAGAGAAACGACAAAGACAAAACTAATTTCTTCATAGTTAATTATGTTTACATTAAAATAGTATTCCTATACGATAAATAGTATATATTTTTACGTATGTTTGGTTATGTTTTATCAAATTTTCATCATAATTATTTATCTGCAAAATAGCTGCCGTATCATCAATGTGAAATCATTAATATGGCAGACAAGCTTTCCGGCAATAATCCTTATTTTATCAGCATCATTCTTTTCGTTTCCGAAAGAGTTTTGCTTGAACTATTACCGCTTAATTCTAAAGTGTCGTAAGAAAAGACGGACTTTTGATGAGGTAATATAATTAGTGATTATTAAAACACCTTTCTGAATCTTATTCGGGAAGGTGTTTTTGTTTAAAAATGAAATTCCTATTTCACAAAAAATACATTCTCAAGTTTTTCAATCTTCAGCAGTGTTGACATCATAAAGTCCATAGATGAGTCGGGCTTTAATAAGTCGTTCAGTATTATGAACTCAGCGGAAAACAGTGCATCCTGAACCACTTCTTCTATATGGTCGTTAAACGGTTTCCACGACGACTGCATCGTGTATCCCTTTATTCCCCACATAAGGTTCTTGTTTATGTTACGTATCCTTGCATCTATGGAAAGCGAGCCTTTGCCGTGCGAATTGTCCGAAAGGTCAACTCCCTTTATTTCGTATATCCTGTGGTCGTCTTTTAATATCGTAGAGTGTGCAATGCCTTCAAGGTAGAGGTTTTTGTAGCATTCCCATTTGATTGTGTCGAGTTCGTTTTCTTCCGCATCTATCTTTGAAATCAGTTCAATCATTTTCTTCACATATTTAATAAGCTCAACGGGTTTTTGTTTTTCAATAGAGTGAAGTTCAAGAAGTATATTCTTTCTCGAGAATGCCTTGTCCTCTTCTTTTAATTTTCCTGTAATAAAGGAGATTATAAGGTTGTAGTGGTTTGTAAGAATTTTCACTCCGTTTTGTATATCTTCGGGAATGTATTCCTCGATGAATGCATTGTACTTGTCCGCATCTATTCCTTTTCCGTCTTTAGACGTTGTCAGAAGGAGCAGATCCTCAATAGAATCGTGCATAACGGCAGTGGAACTATAATTGTATTTTCCTGTATCGTTCATCTTCAGCTGAAAAACGCAGGCGCCGACTCTGTTCAGGTGCGAAGATGCACTTATCTCGCACTTCCTTTTCAAATTCATCTGTGAATATAAGCCCAGTATCTTTCTGACGTAAGGCGCATACTCTCCGTAAAAAATCTCAAGAGCTTTTACCTCCGGTACTTTATTCAGCAGTATAGACGAATGTATTTTCTGATAATTAACGTCGTTTTCAACCTCTCTTCTTGCAAGTGCTATTTCCATCGGAGCATCGTCATTCGTTGCCCTTACAATCCTGTTCTTTAAATCAGCATTAACAAGGTATTCTTTAATGATCGCCTGGATTATCTTTGCCTTTTTACCGCCATACAGTTTTTCCAGCAGCGGTAAATCGGGACACCTGCCGTTTAATATGTCCTGCAGTATCGAAAATGCAGTTTTAAAGCTTTTTTGAGTTTTTAATAGTTCAATATCGGAATTTATCATCGCCTTTTATTATTCTTCTATGTTATCTATTTTATAAGATAATTTCAACTTTAAATTTAATCTTACTTTTATATAAAGCTATGAAAAAATATTTATTCATCCTGATGTTTCTTATCGCACCTGTCTTAATGTTCGCACAGGACGTGAACATTCCGAACAATGTTTACGATAAAGCAGACGATTACACAAAATCCAGGAAAGCATTCCAGCGTGAGCGCTGGTTCTTTGAACAGAGAATGTATCCGAACAATTTCATTCCAGAAGGTGCGTATCAGAAAGCACAGGATGAAAAAGCAAAACTCCGCAGGGATAAGGGGTTTATATATCCTTCAACGGTAAGCTGGTTTAACCTCGGACCGACACCGGGATATTACTTTTCCTACGGAAACATTTCTTCAAGAATAGTAACCGTTAAGTTCGACCCCGTTAACCCGAACACTATATACATCGGTGCTGCATACGGCGGTGTTTGGAAGTCAACAAACAGCGGTCTTAACTGGACTCCGAAAACTGATAATGAAATATCACTCTCTTCAGGTGCACTGGCAATAGACCCCGTAAACCCGAACATCGTTTATTACGGAACGGGTGAAGCCACATACAGCGGTTCTTCATACTACGGACGCGGACTCTTGAAATCGACAGACGGCGGAGACACGTGGGTGAATATTCGTGCAGGTTTCGTAACCGACACATATTTCTCAAGGATTGTAATAAAGCCGGGTAACTCAAATATGGTGTTTGCAGCAGTAGGCACTTACGGATTGTATAAAAGTACTAATGCAGGTATGAACTGGACTCAGGCAGTAAGCGGAAGATGCGACGACATTGTTTTTTCACCCGACGGCACAAAAGCATACTTAGTAGGTTCAGGCGTGCAGTACCGTTATTCCACTGACGGCGGTGCAACATTTCCCTCACTGAGTTTTCCTCCGGGAATGGGTACCAGAAATCATATAGCAATATGTAAATCTGCACCTTCTGTACTTTATATCTCAAAATATTCAGGAACAACAATCTCTATCTATAAATCGACTGACGGAGGACTTAACTATTCACAGATATCGGTAGGAACAGATTTTAACGGCGGTCAGGCGTGGTACGATTTTTATATGCACGTAAATCCTTTTAACCCTGATGTAGCCTACGTCGGTGCTGTTGATATATGGAGAACCACAGACGGCAACACATTCGTAAACAACACAAACGGTTACGGCGGTGGTAACGTACACGTTGATAATCATAACATGGACTTCCACCCGACCGATTCAAACGTATGCGTTGCAGTAAGCGACGGCGGTGTGTGGTATTCATCCAATAAAGGCGATACCTGGATAAACAGAAACGCAGGATTAACACTCACACAGTTTTACAGAATGACATCCGACCCGAACAATGCAAGTCATCTTGCAGGCGGTACACAGGACAACGGAACACAAAGAACTCTCGGAACATCCAACTGGACAGCGGCATTCGGCGGTGACGGAGGCGAAGTATGCTTTTCACCTACAAACACAAATTATATATTAGGCGAAACACAGAACAACGGAATGATGCGCTCCGTGAACAACGGCGCAGGCTGGTCTAATGCAGTAACAGGATTAACAGGCTCAGGTGCGTGGGTTGCACCAATTGTAGCACATCCTGATTCTGCAGTGGTATTTTATACAGCACGTTCGCAGGTCTTTAAAACAACAAACATCGGTGCAAGCTGGACAGCAATATCATCAGGTACTACAGGAACTATCAGCCAGATGGCAATAAGTAAATCCGAACCGATGATTATGTACGCAACATCAGGGGCAAACGTATTCAAATCAACCGACGGCGGAAACACGTTCTTTGGTTCAAACAACGGCGTTCCCGGTAAAACAATAACGGGTGTATATTTCCATCCCGACTCTTCAAAAGTAGGAATACTCACTCAGTCAGGTTTCGGCGGAAACAAAATTCATAAAACCATAGACGGCGGGTTAAACTGGTTCAGCATAAACGGAGATTTACCCGACTCTCCGATTAACGACGGACTGATTTACTATCCTGGACATTCCACAAACGTGATACTCGCAGCAACAGACGTAGGTGTGTTTATGACGACTAACAACGGCACTAACTGGACAGAACTCGCAAACGGACTTCCTAACACTGTGGCAATGCACCTCGATTACAATCAGGCATCGGGTAAACTCAGAATAGGTACACACGGACGCGGAGTGTTTGAACTTAGCGGTCAGCTTATCGGAATCACGAATTACAATTCAGATATACCAGATAAGTTCACGCTGAAACAAAACTACCCGAACCCGTTCAACCCTACTACAAGAATATCTTTTGGAGTAGTAAAGTCAGGATTCGTAAACCTGAAGGTGTATGACGCACTCGGAAGGGAAGTCTCAAGCCTCGTAAGCGAAAACCTGAAACCCGGCAACTACGAAGTAACCTTCCGCGGAGACAATCTTTCAAGCGGAATGTATTTCTATAAGTTGTCAGTAAACGATTTTACAGAAACGAAAAAGATGTTGATGGTAAAGTGACGGGAGTCACTTTACCGGAAATCCCGATTCTCTTAATCGGGAATGTTCATTAAATAGATATAGATTAATATTTATTTATATCAAGCCCGCTCATCGAAGCGGGCTTTTCTTTTCCCTTATATAGCATCCCCTCGTTCCTGCAATTTTCTTAAGCAGTAACCTCTCATTATTACATTTTTGCAATTAAATATTATAATTATATTTGAGTAGTCAATCTCAACTTAAACGGAGTGAGGAATGAAGCTAAGAATAATGTTTTTTGTATTAGTGTTTATATTAATAAACATTACATTCCTTACTGTTAATAGAAAATTATCATATTGCAATACATACCATTCAACATCTTTGCCCGATACTACAAAACCCGTAATTACACATATACCCATTAATTTCTGTCCAAGATACGGATGGCCTGCTTTGGTCAGTACGGTTGTATCAGACAGCAGTGGAATAGATTCTGTCTGGGTGAAATGGTATAAAAATAATCCTTCTACGATGAACCGTGAATTCAGACTGAATAACACAAGCGGTAATAATTATTCTCAAAGGTTCAACTCGTATTTCTCGGATGTATATTATGATGATATTATTTACTACAGAATATTTGCTCAGGATAATTCTGCTAATCATAATAGAGATTCTACACCGATTTATAATATATTAATTACTTCTGCCTCAGTTTGTCAGGTTGGAACAGGAACTGACTCCTCAAAATTTCCCTTCTCTACTTACTGGATGGACTGCAGATCACAAATGCTGTTTAACTCTACTGATATAAGTGCATGTGGAACGCATAATGGAAATATTACAGGAATAGGATTTAAAGTGTTTTCAGTTGCTCCACAGATTATGAACGGTTTTAATATTAGGTTCCAGACTACAACTCAAACATCTTTAACGGGGTTTGTTAATTCAGGCTGGCAAACTGTATATTCGGGAACTTATGCTGTACAGGATACAGGCTGGCAATTTATTAATTTCCAGAATCCTAATTTCTGGTACCAGCAAAACACCAATTTATTAGTAGAAATATGTTTTCACAATACTTCTTACACTGAATATTCTTATGTTTATGCAACTCAGGCTATCGGAATGACCTGGGGATACTATATGGATAACATACCGGGTTGTACTATGACGGGAGGAAGTATGCAGACTAAAAGACCAAATATAATATTTTTTATTAACCCAATTGTTGGTGCTAACGGAAACAGTAATAATATTCCGGATAAATATATATTGTATCAAAACTATCCGAATCCGTTCAATCCTGTCACAAAAATAAATTATAATATACCCAAAAATGGTTTTGTAAGTTTAAGAGTTTATGACATGCTCGGAAGGGAAATCCGCACTCTTGTAAATGAAGAGAAGCCCGCAGGCTCATATTCCGTAGATTTCAACGCCACTGAATTTTCCACAGGTGTCTATTTCTACAAACTGGAATCAAAAGAATTCACTGACGTCAAAAGAATGCTGTTGATTAAGTGATTCCTAACAAAAATTGTGTTTATAACCAAAAGCCCGCTCATCAAAGCGGGCTTTTTTATTAGCAAAAGTTTTTATAAAAAGGGTCCGGATTCTTAAGACTAATCAGAGA
>Ga0194044_10001061_pt1 | contig 14029 bp, 10 predicted proteins | sample JunL4417m_MetaG_FD_155460 | JGI IMG/M metagenome (GOLD analysis project Ga0194044, IMG submission 155460) | Anoxic zone freshwater microbial communities from boreal shield lake in IISD Experimental Lakes Area, Ontario, Canada - Jun2016-L442-17m | ecosystem: Environmental > Aquatic > Freshwater...
ACACCCCCGCAGTCTATACAGCTATCGTGCCATTCATCGCCGGAGGCATGTTTCGGACTGCCACCATGCTCTCGTTGAAGATCAAGAATGTTCATCATCGTCATTATCCCGAAGGTAATTTTCAACATCTTCTAACTTTTCAACTGCAATTTTAAAACGATTAACCGAAGCAACAAAAGTCTCATGGATTCGGAATTTTTCAAGATTGACAGTTCCATCTTTTGATAATTCATTCCAAGAGTTATCAATTCTGTCTTGTGTATCCTGCAAAAACTCATTCGCCGCTATCTGAAAATTTGCCAGAATTTCGACTTCTTCAGTGAAATCGCCTACTGGTGTTTGGTTTTGCTGTGATGCTGCCAAGAAATAAATTTCTGCAATTTCTGTCAGTAACGTTTTAAACCGTTCTTTATTCTTGCTCATTTCGCTATCCTTTGTATGGGTTCCCCCCGCCCCGTTCAGGAGCAGGGGTTCAATTCGATTACACAAGCCAGCCCATCGGCCCCTCCCGGTGATAACTGATCACATAGTTGTCCCGATGAAACTCAAGCATCTCGATCTCCTTCAAACTCAAGCCCTGCCTGCTTGCATCTTCGATTCCTTCGAGCAAATCCTCAGAACGCCGCAAACGTTCCCTCGTGATTCGATCCTCAACCAGCGATCTGACAAGCAACTCAGATTCAAGCCTGCGCTCATGCGCATGTTTTTCCGCCTGCCATTGTTCGGTTGTCTGTGGTGCTGCGGCTGCCGGTGCTGCTGTCTGCCACGGCATAGTAATTCTCGCGTTTTCTTCAACCGTCTTCCCCGTGTCCACGCTGCTGCACTGTGTACACAAGCCACTATTGGCAAACTTCAAACCGGCCTTTTGTATCTGAACCAAATCCGGCCTTAAATATTCCGTACATTGATGACATACGAAATTTGGTTCATGTTCCGGCACTTCACCAATAAGCCCGAAGTCAAAACCATCGGGATCAACGCGCCCGCCACAAATGTGACATGAAAAACTAACCAATAAATTATTGTAGAAAAGTGTCAAATTGTTTGCTATAGTCATTTGTAATGCTCCTTTATATAAGGTGATGGTTCCCCTGCCCTGCAAGGCAGGGGGATAAGCTGGTTACATTACCTCGAACGCCTCGATTGCATCGGCTAAAGCGCCGTGCTCTTTTTTGAGTTCGGCAAACTCTACTGGTACTTCGGATGTCCGAACGTACTCACGCACAAAGTATTGAAGCGCGTCAATGTTGTTGATGTTCAAAGCTGCACGGATAACCTGCATTGCCAAAATCTGCGCCTCTACGTCGTACTCAAGAACTGCTTTTTCATCGGATAAAATCATTCTACTTTTCCTCCATTAATTGTTCATAAATAAAACAAACTCGCTTACCGTTTTCCAAAAACACAAGACAAAAGAAAAGTCCTTCGATCTTGTTACTGCTTTTCTGCTGAACCACCTCCTTTTCATTGTTAAAAAAAACATTCATCCACCCCCAAGGGGAGGAAATGGAAAAAGTATTTCCATCCCCTTTAGGGGATACAAATTTTCCAGTAATTTCCTTAATAATATCAACAACTTATAACTGGAAAATCTTGTTATTGGAAAATAATATTTTCCAATACTTTATCTAATGATTTCACCACTTTATATTGGAAAACTGTTTTTTTCCAGTATTTTCCATTATCCAGTATGTTACTTTTCAAACTTCATTTTCCAAATTCAGAGAGTAAATTAACGATCTCCAGCCTCGCCCTGGCGGCTTGTTTTCCAACAGAAAATTATGCTCCACGAGATATGAAAGAATCGGTTTTATATCCTTTGAAACAGTAATCTGCGTTAAGTTCCCCTTTATTTTTTGAAAGAGTTCTACTGGCAATCCTTTCTTTAAATCACGCGCTGATGCTGAACTTCCATACTCTCTGAATGCTGACAAGAAACCCATAGCAAGGTTCTCAATTCTCACCAAAGAAATTGGCTGGTATGTTGGAACACCCGTTTCCTCATCTTTTTTGAAATATAGAGATGAACCTAATTTTGCCGATCCATTGGATTTGACAACATCCAGTTTGAAATAATGTTCTGGATTTTCTAAACCGTAGTTGTTGGCTTCATCGGCTGTAACTTCGGAAAGCGCCATCCCAAAACGAACACCATCAATGAACCCGGAGGCGCCCCTTGCCATCCCCTGCTTTGCCTTCGTTTGGTTGGCTGCGTCTTTATTGGCGTGATGCGAAACTACTATATTGATTCCGAACTCAATTGATAGTGATTCCATCGCTTGGATAAACGCTGTCGCGTGCTCGTTTTTGTTTTCGCTCATTCCATACAACCGGCTCAGCGGATCCAAAAACAACACGTCAAGCGGCATGTGTGCTGCAATTGTTTCCCTCAACCAGTCGTACCATTTACTTCTAACAGGATTTTCGCCATTCATTTCCATTAACGCCTGTATCTTTCCACTCATTGAAACGGCATGAAGATTTATTGGAAAATCACCTTTTCCAATAATCCACAATCTTCTGTTTGTCTCGTCTGTATCATCTTCCGCGCCGATGAAAAGCGTTCTGTAAGCCTGTTCTGGTTCAAAACAACCCCATCGGTTTCCTGATGAAAGTGCATAGGCCAAGCAAAGTAGGAAATACGTCTTTCCAAGCCCACCCATCGAAATAAGTAAGCTAACAACACCCTGGCGCATGAACGGAATGCCACGGCATGAAAGGATGAATTTTGGCTGTGGAGGCTCTGATGTTAGATACCGGCAAACCTGCGTTTCAGCCGGTGTTAGTGGCTTGGGTTTATCTTCGTCAAGACAAAAAGAAGAGTCTTGTCCTTTGTCCTGTCCGTTGCCGTACTTCTCTTCCTCGATTTTGACATCCCGCAAAACCTCAGACAGGATGTCTTTAATCGTCCAACTCTCACCCGCCAACATGCTAAACCGTCCCGATGAGTGCCCGAATTTCCGACTCACGCCAGCCGGAGCATCGCTGCGATAGCTTAACCTGTTTTGGATAGCGCCCTGATCGAATCCCGGCCCACCAACATGACTTACTGACTGGAATTATTGGCAAAATGCCGCGTTTTTTATCGCCGATGATGTCCCAAATCCTCAAATAGCGTTCTGGCTTTGTAGGGATTTCAGGAGTTTGCGGTTTGGTTTTCATGAATCACCTCCTTCTCAGGTACGGGGGTGATTCGGGAGACGGCCCAATCAACGTAGGATTTCTTGGGATAGGCTGTTTTCCTGCCGATCATCACCCGATCTTTAGGCCCGGTTCCAGCATTGTCAAAATTGCTCATTACCCCTGGGGAACAACCGTCGATCTCTTGTCGGATTTTCGATCTGCGGAAAACGTTTGGAACATTGCCTAATGCGGACTCAATGCTACTGCGGATTTCTGAAATATTTGCTGCCATTCATGCTCGCTTTCGTCGGCACAAAAAAAAGGACGCACGCCGACTGTGACAAAAAACTTACAGTCAAACGCCGTCCTATGACAGCACTAAATTAGAGATTTAGGATGCACTCTCACATCCTGAATACTATGTTTGCACAATATAACGGAACATGTCAAGTAAAAAAATCAACATACAGTGTTTTTTTCTACTATTTTCTTTGAAAACCCTTATGGCTACTAAGGTTCAGCACTAAAATAAATAAAAAAAGCCATGAAAGTTTTTGCTTTCACGGCTTCATGAACACTATTTGTCGGGATATTTAAGCGGCTTTTCTAAATGGTACAATTTTGCAACCAGCCTTCAAACCGAATAAATAATCGCTCCAGGTTTGCATCATGCGTTTTCTTTCCTCAATATGTGAAGTTCGATTATAGGCCCGTCCGTTCGTGTCTTTGACTGTATGGCTCAATTGGTGTTCGATCAAATGGGGAGCAAATTGTAGAACCTCATCAAGCAGAGTTCTGGCTGTTGATCTGAACCCGTGCGCACACATCGTGTTTTTATACCCAAGAGTGTTGAACACTACTGCAAAGGTGTTGTTACTCATGGTTCTTTCCCCCGTTTTTATTGACGGAAAACAGTAACGCCCGCTCCCTGTGACTTGATGTAAAGATTGAAGGATTTCAACAGCCTGTCGGGATAGCGGTACAATGTGCGGCTGTCGCATCTTCATCTTTTGCGCCGGTATCGCCCAAAGCCCCGTCTTGAAGTCAATTTCTGTCCACTCCATGTGTCGTAGCTCACCCGGCCGTGTGAATACCAACGGCAAAAGTTTAAAAGCGTGTTTAATTATAAACGTCCCGTGATACCCATCTATCGCCCGCAGAAGCACCGCAAGCTCTTTCGGATCAATAATTGATGGAAAGTGTTCCTTTTGTTTTTTTCGTAACACATCTTTTAGCGTCATAGATGGATCAGCCGCCGTCAGCCCGGAGGCTATTCCAAATCGAAAAACCTGCCCACAAACCTGGCAAGCTCTGTGCGCCGCAAAGCCTCTGCTTTCGATCACCCGTAAAGCTGCCAGAACATCACCCGGAGCAATTTTGTTAATGGATTTCTCACCGATGAACGGGAATATGTCTCTTTCAAGCATTCGCCATGTTGTTCCTGCATGTTCCGGAACCCATGTATAGGAAATTTTACTAAACCATTCACAAGCGACGTGTCGGAATGTATTTATCACATCGGCCTTGCCTTCTTTACGTTTTGCTGATGGATCAACTCCACTGGCAACTAACCGTCGGGCATCTGTCCTTTTATCCCTGGCTGCTTGCAGGGTAACATCTGGATATGTCCCAAGCGAAATGCCCTTTTCTCGGCCATCGAATGAATAGCGAAAACGCCACCACCGGCCCCCATTCGGGTTCACAAGCAGGTAAAGCCCTTCTCCATCATTTAATTTATACGGTTTGTCTTTGGATTTTACATTCTTGATTTTCGTGTCCGTAAGCGCCATAAAACCTCCTTGTGCCATGAATTGGGTAACTTTTAAGAGATACCCTGATTTTATTTCTTGATACCCGTTAAGTTACCCTGGATAAATGCGGATGTTAAGGAACTCTCTAACACCTTGAAGAACCAATGGCAAGAGGAAAATCGTTTGTACATGAAGGTTTATGCACTGCGTAGAATTGCCCTGGATTCTGATGGGATAGATGGTTAAGCTCATGCATGGTCAAAATCAGGGATGCAAGCCACGGCCTCCCTCTCTGCTGCCCAGGGCGAAGCGGTTGGTATGCGTGAAGTATTTCTGATGCTGGTATCCGAATCCGGTCGAACTGGTTTCGAACCGTCATGAACACTTCCCCTGGATGCTCCCTGAACATCCAGTACGCTGCGCGTTTGCCTGCTTTGTCAAACTCAATACCCATGCGGATTTCATTGCCGTTCGGGGCTATGGTATTGTAAGTTTCATCCAAGTGATCTGCTTCCAATATCTGTAATTGCAGCGGCACTAAAAGACTTCCCGACCGCTTCGGACAAAACCGGATAAGGACTTCTCCGGATTCAATAATCGACCTGGCTATAAGGGACTGTAATCCGTAAAAATCAAGCAGCCCACCTGCGTCAGCTTCCTGCGTCCAGTCCGACCAGAGTTGCTGTATTCTCTTTTTGAGCTTGGAGTCAGATAACTGCCAGCGGGGGGAAATCCCCATCCCAACAATATTGGACACCAAACAATCAAGCGCTCCGCATATCTGAGGATCATTGCGTGATAACTCACGAGACCGCGAACGTAAGCTGCCAAGCGAGGAAAAAAGCGTGCTGTTCGGTCCAGCAGTCGATGTGCCCCAGTTCGACAGCCGCCGACCATTTCCCGCACCCTCAAAAGGGCGTGACGACATTGCTCCGATAGGGCGTGACATCGCTTCACGAACAGTATGAGCGCGGAATTTGCTTTTATTTTTGTTTTTATTTTTGCTTTTATTCATAATTCAGCCGGCGCTCTTGTGTCGGCTACAAGAGCGTAATTCATAATTCTCTTTTAAACCCCTTTGCTCGTTGATATTCGGAAATGTCGTGGTTTACTGTTCAAGGTGTTTATCTCCGCTACGAGGCTGGACTTGTAATCCTGTAGCTCCCCAAGCTTGGCTTGACCATATTCAGCCATACGTTCACCGTTCGAAATACGGATTATGCGCTCCCCCGACATCAACTTCGCAATGGCTTCATCAACTGCCGCCAGTAATGTATTCAACTTTGTTGTTGTCTGTGCCATGCCGGTAATAATGAAGGATTTTTTCAGGAACGCAAGTTGAGTACAGTACACAGTTCGCGGTATTCGTTTAAAGATGGGGGATATGAAAAAAAAGGATTAGCCGACACAAGATCGTTCGCTGTACGCGGTAAGAGGGCCTGAAATGTTTCATGCGGTCTCAGGTACACGATTTAATTTATTTGTGAATAAATCTTGTGTTAACGTCAAAAGGCATATAATTCATATTCTTTCATCGGTGTCAGCAATGACACCACATAGAAACGGATTGATAACCATGGCATGATCGCACTTAATATGTAACATCTTCTGAAATTCAATAAAGACGAAATCGACCCGTAAGTGCGGGCTGACAGCGTGGCTGAACACAGTAATAAGGATTCAATGATAACGGACTACCATGCCAAGTATTATGCGCATGAATTGAGCCGGGTTGGCGGCAGTGGTGTTGACCGCCTCGACCGTGCGCTGTTCGATGCCTGCGTGGATTTAAATCCTTACCAGATTGAGGCTGCACTTTTTGCTCTTCGTTCTCCAATCTCCAAAGGTGTTCTCCTTGCCGATGAAGTCGGACTTGGAAAAACCATCGAAGCCGGTCTTGTACTTTGCCAGTATTGGGCGGAGAGACGGCGGCACATTCTTGTTATTGTTCCTGCATCGCTTCGCAAGCAGTGGGCGATAGAGTTATATGAAAAATTCAATCTTCCTTCCATCATTCTTGATGCAAAAACGTTCAAGGATCAGCAAAAAATTGGGAAACCCGATCCTTTCCGGAACAATCAAATCATAATCTGTTCCATGCACTATGCCTCCAGCAAGGCCGAGGAAATTAAAGAAATCGCCTGGGATATTGTGGTTATTGATGAGGCGCACAAACTGCGCAATGCATACCGCCAGAGCAACAGAATAGGCCAGCATATCCGATGGGCGACTGAGGATCGAAAAAAACTTCTTCTCACGGCTACGCCACTTCAAAACTCTCTGTTGGAACTGTACGGTCTGTCAACTCTTATCGATGAACGTCTTTTTGGTGACCTGGCATCGTTCAGAACCCAGTACATCAATTCCGGTGGCGATACCTCAAGTCTCAGAGAGAGATTAAGCAACTTCTGCTGGCGCTCATTGCGTAGTCAGGTGGTTGAATTTGTAAGTTATACAGAGCGCAAACTCATTACCCGTCCTTTCAAGCCTACAGATCAAGAACACAAACTTTACGAGGCGGTATCCGGCTACCTGAAACGCGACGAAACGTATGCGCTGCCATCCGGTCAGAAACATCTGCTTATCCTTCTTGTTCGAAAAGTTCTCGCTTCTTCACCTCATGCTGTGGCCGGTACCTTGCAAATAATGCGGGAGCGACTGCTAAAAATCAGGGTTGAGGCCAAGAAGAATACGAATGCGCTGGAATTGCTCATCTCTGATGAAGAAATTGACGACGATCTCTTGGACGAGCTACTTGAAAATGAAGAGGACAATCTGATCAATGAAGAGACGGTGGCAACCGAACCCGGACCGCAAACCACACCCAAACCTGTTGATCTGAAGAAACTTGAGGCCGAGATCAACGAGCTGGAAGATTACATCCGCTGGGCCAGAAGCATCGGTATCGACACCAAGACCAAAGCCCTCTTGAAAGCGTTGGAAATTGGCTTCAACAGAATGGAGGATATGGGGGCTGCCAGGAAGGTTGTTATCTTTACCGAATCGCGGCGCACTCAAGCTTGGTTAAAAAATTTTCTTGAGGGTAATGGATACGCCGGCCAGGTACTGACTTTCAATGGTACCAACAAGGATGATGCCACAGGTCAGATATATCAGGAATGGGTGGTCGCCAACAAGGACACTGGCCGGACCACTGGTTCTCGGCAGATCGATATCCGTGCTGCTATTATTGACCGCTTCCGGTTACATGCCAGTGTATTGATTGCTACCGAGGCCGGAGCCGAGGGGCTTAACCTCCAGTTCTGTTCGGCAATCGTGAATTTTGACCTGCCATGGAATCCACAGCGCATCGAGCAGCGTATCGGTCGCTGCCACCGCTATGGCCAGAAGCACGACGTGGTGGTTATCAACTTCTTGAATGAGCGCAATGAGGCCGACCGTCGAGTTCAAGAGTTACTCGAGCTGAAATTTAATCTGTTCACGGGCGTTTTCGGAGCCAGCGACGATGTTCTGGGTTCGATCGAAGCTGGTGTGGACTTCGAACACCGGATTCTTGAAATCTATCAGGAGTGCCGAAGCGAAGAAGAAATTCAGGCCGCCTTTGAAAAGCTTCAATCTGATTTGGATGAACAGATTCAAACAAAGATGCGCGACACCCGCAAGTTGCTCATGGAGCACTTTGACGAAGATGTTCATGACCGCCTGAAGGTCAATGTTGTAGGAACCCAGGAAAAACTCGACCGGATAGGCAGAATGTTCTGGGGTGTGACAAAACACGCACTTGATGGGAACGCCAAGTTCGATGACAACGGCTTCACTTTCAGGTTGGAAAGAAGTCCGACATCTGGGGTATCGACCGGCCGTTATCACCTTATCTCCAAGACACAAGAGAACACCCCAGGTGAATATCTTTACCGGCTAAGCCACCCCTTGGGGGAGCATGTTCTCAATCAAGCCAGGGATCTCGTCTGTACACCCGCAGAAGTTACATTCGTTATCACTGGGCATTCCACCCGTATTGCCGTGGTGGAACGGCTCAAAGGAAAATTCGGTTGGATGAGTTTGCAGCGCTTGCGAATTGATTCCTTCGAATCCGAAGATTTCCTGCTCTTCTCCGCCATGGATAACCAGGGCAAAAACATTGATCAGGAAACCTGCGAGAAGTTGTTCAACTGTTTTGGCAATTCTGGCGACGCAGTTACCGTGCCGGAGGATGTTGAGCGCCGGCTCAGGGCCGATGGGGAGCGCCATATCCGGGCCACAATAGCCCGCAATCTTGAAGAGAACAACCGCCATTTCTCCGAAGTCCGTGACCAGCTCGATAAATGGGCTGAAGACATGGAGATGGCGGCCCAGAAGGAATTGGATGACACCAAACGTCAGATCCGCGACCTACAGCGTCGTAGTCGTCAATCTCCTACCGTGGAGGAACAGCACAGCTTCCAGGAAGATATCGCCAAGCTGGAACGAAAGAAGCGCACCTTGCGAGAGCGGATATTTGACATCGAAGACGAGATCGCAGAGAAGCGCGACCGTCTGGTGGAGGCGCTGGAAAAGCGTATGCAACAGAAAACAACTGCTTCACCGGTTTTCACGATACGATGGAGAGTGATTTAATAATCAGGAGATAACCATGCCATCTGCCGAACAACTTCGCAGCCGCCTTTTGAAAAAAATCAAGGAGCTGTTTCAACTTGACCAACCGGATCTGGATTTCGGTTTTTACCGTATCATGCACGCCAAGGCGCAGCATGTTCAGGATTTCATCGACAAAGACCTGTTGAAGATTGTAGCGGATGCCTTCGGTCAGGTGGATGACATCCGCAAGGATGAATTGCAGGTCACTTACGACAAAGCCATTCAGACCGCCAGGGATTATGGCGCTGCCGTTCCTGAGGAGACCGAACCGGTTAAGAAGGCCAAGGCCGCCCTTGACTCGATCAAGGATGCCGCAAGCCACGAGGGCGAAATATACGACCATCTTTATCGTTTCTTCGAACGCTACTACGATGACGGCGATTTCATTTCCAGGCGCTACTATACACGGGAAACGGCAGGCAAGGCTGCTCCTTTCGCCATTCCCTACAACGGCGAAGAAGTAAAGTTGCACTGGGCCAACGCTGATTTGTTTTTACTCTTCGATAGATATGCGCCACCCAATGCAGGTACTGTTGTCTGGGATAAAAGAAACCCCATGAATGGTGGACGAGGTGTAGCGAATCAGCATGAATATATCATATGGAGATCAAAACAAAGAGGGCCTATTTATCTGCAAAATAAGAGCATTCTATCAATGCTTGCAAAATCGGAATATTTAATTAAAAACTCAGGTGGGATCAATGACGAAGTCAGGCAACAGTTCTCAGTATGGGTAAATTCAAACAGTGAACTGAGTGGTGGAGAAAAAGCTTATAGATACATTGATGAACAAGGTCGGATATATCAAAGCGTAAGTCTTCGTGCTCCCGAACCAAGACAAGATCCAAAATTCCATCAGCCATTAATTCATCCTGTTACAGGGAAGCTCTGCGCCATACCTCCAAACGGATTTTCAAGAACCCCAGAAACCCTGCAAGTCATGGTTGAAAGGGGCGAAATTCTGTTCGGACCAGATGAATCAACACAGCCACGCCAGAAAATGGTTTTAACTGAAAATTCCAGAAGGCAGATGCCATCCTTGATCCAGGATGCCCAAAAAGGTAAAGCATATACAGATGCGTTAGGAATTAGTTTTCCATACTGTCATCCTGTTTCACTCTATGAGGGGTTAGTTGGGGCCGTTACACACGAGAAGAGTTCTCTCATCCTCGACTATTTCGCCGGTTCCGGCACCACCGGACATGCCATCATCAACCTCAACCGCGAAGACGGCGGCAAACGCAAATACATTCTGGTAGAAATGGGCGACTATTTTGATGCTGTACTTAAGCCCCGCATCGCCAAGGTTGTTTATTCCGAAAGCTGGAAAAACGGCAAACCCACATCTCGCCATACCGGCATCTCTCACTGCTTCAAATACCTTCGCCTTGAATCCTACGAAGATACATTAAACAACCTTCAGTTCGACGAAAGCCCAACGCGCAATAAAGCACTGGCGGCAAATGCTTCTCTGAAAGAGGATTACATGCTCCGTTATCTACTTGATGTGGAGACAAGGGGCAGTCAGTCACTTCTGAATATCGATGCCCTTGCCGACCCTACTGCCTATACCCTTCAGGTCAAAAAGCCTGGCTCGGATGAGTATTTCACCAGGAACGTGGATATCATCGAAACCTTTCACTATCTGATCGGTTTGCGCGTCGGACACATCGCTGTGTCCCAGACTTTCAATGCCGCCTTCAAGCGCATTCTTGACCCGGAACTCCCGGAAGATCAACGCACCAAGCTGCTGGTTGATGGCAAGATCAGACAGGACGCTGAAGGCCCTTGGTGGTTCCGCAAGATCGAAGGCTGGGTTCCCAAAGATACTGCTAATCCCAACAATGGTCAGCGCGAGAAGGTGCTTATCGTTTGGCGCAAGCTCACCGGCGACCTTGAGAAGGACAATCTGATGCTGGACGAGTGGTTTCAGAAAAACCGCATCAGCACCCGCGACTTCGAATTCGACACCATCTACGTTAACGGCAGCAACAACCTGCCGAACCTTCTGCAGGAAGGTGACACCTGGAAAGTTCGCCTGATTGAAGAAGAGTTTATGAAACGTATGTGGGATGTGGAAAGCGCGTAAGGAGAATCAACATGAAGATAGAAAGCATTCGACTTAAAAATTTCAAGGCATTCCAGGATGTGGAATTAAGCAATCTTCCTAATTTTTGTGTGTTTGTCGGTGCCAACGGGACCGGTAAAAGTACAATATTCAGCGTTTTCGGCTTTTTGCGTGATGCCATGACAAGCAATGTCAGTACCGCCTTGGCAAAATTAGGCGGAAATCGTGGATTCAAAGAAGTCAGAAGCCGGAATTCCGATGGCCCCATTGAAATTGAACTTAAGTTCAGAGACCAACCCGATACGCCTTTGACAACCTACTTCCTGCAAATCAATGAAAAACAAGGACGGGCTTATGTAAAGCGGGAAGTTCTTAAGTACCGGCGTGGAAGCAGTGGCCAACCCTGGCATTTTCTGGATTTTTCCAGCGGTAAGGGCACTGCGGTTACCAATGAACTTGAGAAAGTCAACGATGTAAAAGATTTAAACCGTGAAGAACAGATTTTGAAGTCAGCGGACATCCTTGCCATCAAAGGACTGGCGCAATTCGAGCGTTTTCCGGCCGTCGTTGCGTTAGGTGATCTTATTGAAAACTGGCATATTTCTGACTTCCATATCAGCAGAGCCAGACCAGAACAAGACGCGGGGTATGCCGAGCATCTGTCTTGTGAAGGAGAGAATCTGTCGCTGGTAATCCAGTATCTTCACGGCCGCCATCGTGATAAATTCGAGCAGATTCTCAACCTGTTGAAGATGCGCGTTCCCGGCATCAATCATCTGGAATCGAAAACCACGGAAGAAGGTAGAGTTTTGTTGAAATTCCAAGATGGGGCTTTCGAGGACCCGTTTCTCGCCCGTTATGTTTCGGACGGCACAATAAAGATGCTGGCATATTTGACGCTTCTTTATGACCCTTCACCACATCCTCTTCTTTGCGTGGAAGAACCGGAAAACCAACTTTATCCAAAACTGCTCTGGGAGCTTGCCGAGGAGTTTCGTTCTTACGCCAATCGTGGCGGGCAAGTGTTCGTCTCCACACACTCCCCTGATTTCCTGAACGCAACACGGGTAGAAGAAGTTTTATGGCTTGTTAAAAAGGGAGGATACACACAGATTCGCAGGGCTTCCGATGATCCGCAGATTGTAGCCTATATGCGGGAAGGGGATCAGATGGGATATTTGTGGGGACAAGGATTTTTCGAGGGAGCTGATCCATGATGAAAACGATCGTATTCTTTCTCGAAGAGCCTTCAGCCAGGGAGATGCTGGAAGGGCTTCTCCCACGCATCCTGCCCCCTGATGCCACGCCTCGTTATATTGTTTTCCAGGGCAAACAGGATTTGGAGAAAAATTTGGTCAAGCGACTGCGGGGCTGGCTGCTGCCAGAATCTGTGTTTGTTGTCATGCGGGATCAGGACGCTGGTGATTGTTTTACGGTCAAAAAAAGACTGGTTGATCTTTGCTTGCAAGCCGGAAAGGAAGATACCCTGGTTCGCGTAGCCTGTCGAGAGTTGGAAAGTTTTTATCTTGGCGATTTACAAGCAGTCGAAAAGGGGCTTGGACTGAGGGGAATTGCTTCGGAACAAAGAAAAAGCAAATTCAGAAATCCAGACGAGCTTGGCAACCCGTCCGAGGAGCTGTCTAAACTGACCCATGGAATCTATCAGAAGAAACCTGGATCACGCGCAATTGCGCCCTGTCTCGATCTTTCCGCAAATAAATCACATAGCTTTAACGTCCTGTTGGCGGGAATCAAAAGGCTGATTGACGATAAGGATCATAATGGCAAAGCGTAAACCCAGAGGCCCAAAACAACACAGTTTTCGCAATAAGCTGGTTTTAAATCAATGGCTGTTATCCCTGTTCGGTATTGATCCCCTGGCCAGGCATACAGTAAACGGGAAAAGTGTCCGCTCTTTCCACCAACTGGCGGACCCGATCCGTAATTCACGGCTGGAAGGGTTGGATAAGGACAACTTGCATTATTTTTATCACTATCTTGGAGATAGCCGTTTGTTCAGTTATGCCGATCCCACCGCCGACATTTTCGGCTTTCGCATCAACCGGGATATGCTGCTGACCTACGAGCAAAATATAGTCCGCCACACCCAGTCCATCAACGAAAAACGCCACCGGACGGTGGTATGGAAATACTATCAGTGGCTGACGCTGCTTTTTGTGGAAATCTATCTGGACCGGTTTTTCAGCAATCGTGAGGGCTTGTTGTCGGAACTCAACGCCTTTGTGGAAGGCTTCAACCGGCATTGGACGGAATATGCTGATGTGCCCCTTTACAACGAAGACGATCTGAACAAGCTCTGTCTGCAAAACGCCACAGGAAGCGGCAAGACGCTTATTATGCACGTCAACCTGCTGCAATACAGGCATTATGCCGGCAAACATGGCAAGGACAAATATCTCTCCCGCGTTATTCTGTTGACGCCAAATGAGCGACTCTCTGAACAGCACATTGCCGAGTTCAGGGAAAG
>Ga0194044_10001062_pt1 | contig 14027 bp, 9 predicted proteins | sample JunL4417m_MetaG_FD_155460 | JGI IMG/M metagenome (GOLD analysis project Ga0194044, IMG submission 155460) | Anoxic zone freshwater microbial communities from boreal shield lake in IISD Experimental Lakes Area, Ontario, Canada - Jun2016-L442-17m | ecosystem: Environmental > Aquatic > Freshwater >...
GTGCGATAGTCGCCACTATCGACTCCGAGGGAGGACGGCTTGAGCCAGGCTTCCACAGCGAACGGGCCGTAAGGATTGAGTTCCAGCGCATACGGAATCGTGATGCGCGCTCCGTTTGTGACCACGACGGCTGCGTTGGTTTCATGAGGAATGCCGGTTGGCGCGCCAAAGGTGAAAACGCCAGGGGTATAGGCGCCCGCTCCAGTGGCATCATAGGCCCCATCGAAACTGCCGGCAGCGTCCACTGCCGTAGTGCTGCCAGTCGGTTCATCCAGCCGCCAATAGCCTGACGGATGGTCGTTCATAACCACCCTGGCGTAGCCTGTGATGGGCACCGGCGTGGGCCTCGGCACCACGCTCAACATGGCCGAATCACTGTTCGTCGAATGCCATGTATTGCTGACCTGTGCGTAATAGATGGAGGAATCGTCGGAAAGCTGCACGCTGGAGAGCCACAGCGTTTGTTCGGTGGCTCCCGGGATTTGGTTGGTGATCGTGGCAGTGCCCTTGTACCATTTAAACGTCATTGGCAATGCGCCGTCAACCCCAACTCGGAAAGCCGCCACGCTGCCGACATTGCGGGTGATCGGGGCAGGGCTGGAGCTTAGTATCAGGTCGGTCAGGACGGTGAGCGCCGCCGGGGCGCTGGTCGCCGCGCCATAAAGATTGGTGACTACCACTTTATAGGTCGCATTATTGTCGGCGTAGGCGCAATTGAACGTGAGTGTGTCGCTGGTTTCGCCGGCCAGACGCGTGCTGCCTTTGTACCATTGATACACTAACGGAGCCGTGCCGTCCGCCCCCGTCACAAAGGAAACAGATCGCCCTGCGTAGTTGGTCGCCGGACCCGGATCCGCGGTGACAGAAGCGCCGATTGGACCGTTGTAGAAGTTCGTCAGGCCCACCTGGTAGTGCAAGTTGATCTGCGCCGAGCTCAGCGCATTGGTGTAAATCGCCACCTCATCCACGTTGCCGTCGAAGTACCATAATTGTCGGCCCGCTGGCCGATACAAAACGGCCTGCCTGAATTGGGGGCAGCCGTGGAAGCGTTCGCCGAACCACTATTAACCCCGTTCACGTAAAAGGTGACAGTGGTGCCATCAAAAGAGGCGGCCAGGTGATCCCACTGGTTCTTCCTTATGGGAACACCTCCAACCCAGATCCCGCCGCCTTTCTGCACCCAGATCCATGTGGAAGTGGGCTCCGCGGGCGATTGATAGAAAAACCAGCCCGAGGCATCGCCCCATCCGCCAAAGTTCCCGACCGGACTGCGCCAATTGTCTCCCTTGGCCACGCTGGTCGGACGAGCCCAGGCTTCAACCGTGAATGGCCCCGCCCGGTTGAGGTCCGGCGTATATGGCACATCGATATAAGAGGTTTGTGGAGTTCCGCCCTCATCGGTATATGGGTGAAAACTGACGGAATTGGAGCCAACACCAGGTTGCTCCAGCTTCGGCCAGAGCCCAGAAGCATCAAAGTTGATCGTTCCCGGATAGGCGCCGGATGAGCTGCTGTCAATGACGGTGCCCACGCCGACAGGGTCTTCAAGGCGGTAATAAGCCACCGGGTTGTCCGCCAGAACGGTTGCGGGGTAAGACGCCGCGCCGGCAGCGGCGACAGATAGAAGCCAAAGCATGGCTGTTAAAGACAGGAACAAGGGCTTACACGAGGTGTGTTTTATTCGAGATTTCATACGGATACTTTCATGATTACATGTTATGATTAATGATCGAAACGGCAGACGGCAATCAACTGTGTCACACAATCCACCATTTGCCTGCGTACTATGGGGGTCTTCTGCCCTGCAATCAAGCCCTAATTCCGCCCTAATTCCGCCTTTCCACTTGCTGGGAAAGCCGCCTGGAGACACGCGGCTTGCAGGCTGCTGGCCCGCTGGCCACCACCACCACCACTAACGCCAGGGCCTGCAGTCCCCTGAAGTGCGCATCTCAGATTTTTCGGCCTTGCCAGAGTCGTAGCGCAGGTTTTCCAACCTGCCGTATCGCCGACTTTCAGTCGGCAGACCGTCCGAAGGCTCCTCGCCGTGTTCCTTCCATCCTTGGCCACTTTCGGTTCGTCAGCAGGTTATCAACCTGCGCTACGGCAGCCTGTCACATGCGCTGCTGCCTCCACGCGCAGGCAGCCGAGCAGAATAATTTGAGATGCGCACTCCCCTGAACCCGGGCCAAAGTGGGGCTTGACCCAGGACTTGCGCATGCTAACCTTTCGTATGCAGCAGAGCTGGAACCAATGCCCCTCCAACCGTGGAGGTTCACGCCACTTGCGCCCATGCCGCACAAGCGGCTTCACGCTGATCGAATTGCTGGTCGTCATTGCGATCATCGCGATTCTTGCTGCGCTGCTTCTGCCTGCGCTCAACCGCGCGAAGTTGAAGGCCACGGGCATAAGTTGCATGAACAACCTGAGGCAGCTCCAAATGGCCTGGTTCATGTACGTGCAGGACAACAACGACCGCCTGCCCGGCGTCAGCGGCGGAGGCTATGCGAGCTCGAACACCTGGGTTTCCGGCTGGCTCGACTTCGCAAGCAACCATTCGGACAACACCAACACGCTCTACTTGACTGATGCGCGCTTCTCTCAGATCGGTCCCTACGTCAAGTCGTCGGCCGTCTATCGGTGTCCGGCCGACCGCAGCACGGCGCCCTTTGGCACGCAGTCATTGCCGCGCGTCCGGAGCATGTCCATGAATTGTTGGATGAACTACCTCTTCGACGTGGACATCGGCCAGGACCAATACATCATCTTCCGGAAGTACACCGACATCCAGAGGCCGTCGCCCTCCATGGCCTGGGTTCTGATGGACGAACGAGAGGACAGCATCAACGATGGCCTCTTCCAGACCGATCTGAAAGATCGCGGGGCCAGTGCCCGCATCGTGGATTATCCGGCCGGCTATCATGGCCGTGCCGCCGGCATCCTGTTCGCGGACGGCCACGCGGAGATCAAACGATGGGTTGACGTTCGGACCACGCCGCCGCTGAGCCCCAACGTGCTCATCCCCTTGAACGTCGCCTCGCCAAACAATCTGGACGTGGCGTGGCTCCAAGATCGCAGCAGCAGCCACAAGTAGAGTAGGATGCCCCACCGCCGAAAACCTGGCCCCGCCTGCAACTGGACGATGCTGGTGTCGTTCGCCGCAGGGTGGATTCAAGAAACCGTAGCCGCCGACGGCAGTCGGCGCTGATCTCCGTAAATTCGAGAAAGTGCGCCGACTGCCGTCAGCGGCTACAAATCTGTGGGTTCTTGAATCCGCCCTGCGCTCGCCGAGTGACGGGAAATCTTCGTTTGACAGCCTGCTCCCCAATCGATACCTTTCGACTACGATGGGGATGAGCGGAAACCTGTTCTCCCTCACCCTCGTAGCGCCAAGTGCAAGTGGGCGCGTTAAGAACCAAATCTGTATCAATTATTATGAGAAAATCATGGCTGCCGATCCTCTCCACGCTCGCAATCCTGGGACCAATCTCCCTTTGTGCCGCCACAAAGGTGCTCTACCCTGTAGTCGTGGATGGGCGCTGGGGATTTGTGGGTATTTCCGGTGAACTCGTCATCAATCCCCAGTTTGACCGGGCCGAGGCTTTTGCAGAAGGACTGGCCGCCGTTCGTATCGGCAAGTGGGGCTATGTAGATGTTGCGGGGAAAGTCCTGATCAATCCGCAATTCGACAAGGTCGATGTTTTCAGCGACGGGTTGGCCGCAGTCAGGCTCGGCGGCGGCCCAGGCCCCTTCAATCCCTTCGGGGGCGGAGGTCGCTATGGCTACATCAATCCGGAAGGCAAATATGTTGTCAATCCGCAGTTTGACGACGCCGGAACGTTCGCCGGGGGCCTTGCGGCTGTCAAGTTGGGTGGCCGTTGGGGTTTCATTGACAAGACCGGGAAAATTGTCATCAACCCGCAGTTCGACGAAACCGCCGCCTTTTCCGATGGACTTGCTGTCGTTAAAATAGCCGGCCGTTTTGGCTACACAGACGGCAGCGGCAAAATTGTCGTCAACCCGCAGTTCGAAAGGGCACAATCGTTTTCCGAAGGCCTCGCCGGAATCAGGACCAGTGGCCAGTGGGGGTTCGTTGACAAGACCGGGCAGATCACCGTCAATCCGCAGTTCGATGAAGTGGGATGCTTCGTCAAAGGCCTGGCGCCAGCCCGCCAGGGAAAACGCTGGGGTTACATCGACACCGCCGGTAAGTTCGTCGTCAATCCGCAGTTCGACGAAGCCGCGTCATTTTCCGAGGGCCTGGCGCAGGTCCGCCAGTCGGGACGGTGGGGTTTCGTGGACCAGGGCGGCAAGTTCGTCATCAACCTGCAGTTCGACGAAGCCTTCTCCTTTATCGACGGCTTGGCCCGAGTCAAGATGAGCGGCCGAACCGGTTACATTAACGCCACCGGAAAATTCGTCTGGAATCCTACCAAGTAATTGCCGGACCTGGACAGGCTTCAGTTGACTTACGTGGCGTTGGGTCTGTTTAGTGGCCATTATTTACGGTTGAAAATTCAATCAACCCATGAACCAATCGGCTCTTAATCCCACGTCCCAAGGTGAAACGCTCGCTGGCAGTTTCACGCTCGCGATTCTGCTCGGTGCTGTCTGCCTTCAGGGCCATTCCGCACGGGCGACGGCCCCGAACGCAACTGATGTGCGATGCGTTGAAATCCCGGCGGCGGCGGGCACGCACCCGTTTTATGTCGGGAACCGGGAGCCGCTCCTCCCCAGCCCGCTACTCAAGCTGCCGATTGGCAGCATCACTCCGAGAGGTTGGCTCCGTGGTCAGCTCGAACTGGAAACGCAAGGGATGACCGGCCGACTGCCGGAGATTTCCAAGTGGTGCAAGTTCGAGGGGAACGCCTGGACCAATCCGCAAGGGCAGGGCCACAGCGGCTGGGAGGAATTGCCGTATTGGCTCAAAGGCTACGCGGACCTCGGGTATGTGCTGAAGGACGAGGTAATCGTTCAGACCGCCCGGAAATGGATTGACGCCGTGCTTGCCAGCCAGCAGCCGGATGGCTGGTTCGGTCCGCGCGCCAACAAGACCGGGCTCGAAGGCAAGCCGGACCTGTGGCCGCACATGGTGATGTGCAACGTTTTGCAGTCCTTTTACGAATACAGCCGGGACGAACGCGTGCTGCCGTTCCTCACCAGGTACTTCAAGTGGCTCAATACGCAGCCCGCGGAGAACTTCGGCGCGGGTTATTGGCCGAAGATTCGTTTTGGCGACAATATCGAAACCCTCTATTGGCTTTACAATCGCACCAGTGATCCCTGGCTGCTGGAACTCGCCAAAAAGATCCACGCCAACATGGCGCGCTGGGACGGCGGTGTCATCGACTGGCATAACGTGAACATCGCGCAGGGTTTTCGCGAGCCGGGCGTCTATTATCAGCAGGCGCGCGACCCGAAATTCCTGCGCGCCGCGGAGAGCAATTATGAGACGGTGATGGGGCTTTACGGGCAGTTTCCCGGCGGCGGGTTTGCCGGGGACGAAAATTGCCGCCCGGGATACACCGATCCGCGGCAGGGCTTCGAGACATGCGGCATCATCGAGTTCATGCACAGCTTCGAGATGCTGACGAAGATTTCGGGCAACCCGCTTTGGGCGGACCGTTGCGAGGACATCGCGTTCAATTCATTGCCCGCCGCCCTCACCCCCGATTTGAAGGCGCTGCACTATTTGACCTGCGCGAATCAGGTCCAACTCGATAAAGGGAACAAATCCCCGGCGATCCAAAACGGCGGCAACATGTTCTCTTACAGCCCGTTTGAGGTCTTTCGGTGCTGCCAGCACAACGTGTCACATGGCTGGCCATACTACGCCGAGGAACTGTGGCTGGCGACCGCCGATCGTGGCCTGTGCGCCTCGCTTTACGCCGCGAGTGAAGTGAGCGGGATGGTCGGCAGCGGGGAGAGCGTGAAGATCACAGAAGCGACCGAGTATCCCTTTGACGACACGATTGCCCTGACAATATCCGCAGCCCGGCCGGTCAAGTTTCCCCTCTATCTGCGCATTCCTCGATGGTGCTCGGGGGCGTCGGTCAAAATCAACGGCAAATCGATTCGGCTCAAAGCCAAACCTCTTTCTTACGTGGTCCTCGAACGCGAATGGAAGGAAGGCGATCGGGTGACGCTCAGGCTTCCCATGCAGATTTCGCTGCATAAATGGGAGAAGAACAATAACGCTGTGTCGGTGGACTATGGTCCGCTGACATTCTCGCTGAAGATCGGCGAACGGTATTCACGTTGCGGAGGCACGGACGCCTGGCCCGAGTTCGAGGTGCTGCCGACCACTCCCTGGAATTATGGCCTGGTGCTCGATGAGAAGCATCCGGGCAAATCGCTCAAAGTGGTGAAGAAAGCCGGACCACTCGCGGCTCAGCCGTTCACGCCTGATGCCGCACCAATCGAGCTGCGCGCGAAAGCGAAGCGAATTCCTGAGTGGAAACAGGATGCGCTGGGTTTGGTTGGCAAACTGCAAGCCAGCCCGGTGAAATCCGAGGCGCCAGTCGAAACCGTCGCGCTGATTCCCATGGGGGCTGCGCGGCTCCGCATCGCGGCTTTCCCGACCATCGGTGACGGCAAGAACGCGCGCGCGTGGCCGACCGTCAAGGCGTTGCCGGTTTCCGCGTCGCACTGCTTTGAAAACGACACTCTGGAGGCCTTGATTAACGGCAAGCAGCCGAAAAGTTCCAATGACCAGAGCATGCCCCGCTTCACATGGTGGGACCACCGGGGCACTGCGGAATGGGTCGAGTATAAGTTCGACAAACCACGGAAGATTTCGACAGTGGCGGTCTATTGGTTCGATGACACAGGCGGCGGAGGTTGCCGGGTGCCGCAGTCGTGGCGGCTGCTCTTCAGGCGGGAAGGGAATTGGGAGTCCGTCCAGGGTGTTGCGGGATATGGGACGAAGACGGATACCGATAACCGCGTAGCGTTCACGCCCGTGGAGACGCTCGGACTGCGCGTGGAGGTGCAACTGCAGCCAGAATACTCGGGGGGGATTCTGCAGTGGAAGATCGGGGAATAAAGACAGGAAAACAGGCATCGCGATTCATCTCTCGCCTCGATTGCGCCGCATGGAAACCATTCAATGGGTCAACGTTGCTCGCAACTTCGTCACATTCAAAACATAGGGCCATGCACTTGACTCAACTTTGGCCATCCGTGGTGCTGCATAGGCAACGAGTCCCACAACCCCTTGGTTGAGTGATGTCCATAGTTCTATTAAAACAATCAAGATTCGACGGAAGCAAGTTCTGCCCATCCCCATTTATCTTGTCGTTGATTTTCCTGTCTTTTTTGCTCTTGTTCGCGCATAAATCGCCTGGATTGTTATGAAACTGAATATACTGGAACGGAAAGCATCCACAATGGCGATGCTTATACTCGCGGGTCTTCTGTCGATTCCGCTGTTTGCGCACGCTTGGGAACCTGCCGCCGGCCCGCTCAAGACGCGCTGGGCCAAGGATGTGTCGCCCGCTAACGCGCATCCCGAATACCCGCGTCCGCAAATGGTGCGCCAGCAATGGCTGAACCTCAACGGTCTCTGGGATCTGGCGATTACCAACAAAGAAGGCAAACCGACCGAGTTCCAATCGCAGATTCTTGTGCCGTTCCCGGTCGAGTCCGCCCTGTCCGGCGTCATGAAACCGGTCAGCGAGAACGACCGGATATGGTACCGGCGCAGCTTCGAGGTGCCGCAAGGATGGCATGGACAGCGGGTATTGCTCCATTTCGGCGCGGTGGACTTCGAGGCAACGGTTTGGGTGAACGGCCGGGAACTTGGCCAGCATCGCGGCGGATACGACGGATTCAGTTTCGACATCACCGACGCCTTGAACAGGGTCGGGGCAAACGAGTTGATGGTTGCCGTCTGGGATCCGACGGACTCCGGCACCCAGCCCCGCGGGAAACAGGTGCGCAAGCCAAACGGAATTTGGTACACTCCCACCAGCGGCATCTGGCAAACGGTTTGGCTGGAGCCGGTCTATGCCGCCAGCATCATCGACCTGAAAATCACCCCGGATGTGGATGGCAACGCGGTAATTGTCCGGCCAATCACAACCGCAACCCTGGGCGGTTTCTTGCTCGAAATCACCGTGCGCGACGGAGCTCGGAAGATCATCACAGCTTCCCTCACCCCGGGCGGACAGGTCACGTTGCCAATCAACAAGGCCAAGCTTTGGACCCCGACAGATCCACATTTGTATGACCTTGATGTGACCCTGAAACTTGGCCACCGCACCATCGACAAGGTCCAGAGTTATTTTGGTATGCGCAAGATTTCCCTGGGCAAAGACGAGAAGGGCTTCACCCGTCTGCTGCTCAACAACAAACCGTGTTTCCAATTCGGCCCGCTCGATCAGGGCTTCTGGCCCGATGGCCTCTATACCGCCCCTACGGACGCCGCGTTGCGCTACGACATCGAGATGACCAAGACGCTTGGCTTTAACCTGGCGCGCAAGCATGTCAAGATCGAGCCGGACCGTTGGTATTATTGGTGCGACAAACTCGGCCTGCTGGTCTGGCAGGATATGCCCAGCGGCGACAAATTTATCGACGGCAAGGCGGCGGATATCACCCGCACGCCGGAGTCGGCAAAGCAATTCGAGGCCGAACTCGAGGCGCTCATCAAGGGCCGCGGCAATCATCCCTGCATCGTGATGTGGGTGCCCTATAACGAAGGCTGGGGCCAATGGGATACGCCGCGCATTGCCGACCTGATCAAGAAGCTTGATCCGACGCGGTTGGTCGATAGCGCCAGCGGCTGGACCGACCGCGGGGTGGGGGATGTAATGGACATGCACAAGTACCCCGGACCCGGCGCCCCCGAGCCGGAACAGCAGCGCGCGAGCGTGCTCGGCGAATTCGGCGGCCTCGGTTTGCCGGTCCGAGACCATACCTGGCAGTCGGAAAAAAACTGGGGCTATCGCAGCTTCACTGACGCGGAGTCGCTGACGACCGCCTACATTGATTTGGTGGCAAACCTCTTGCCGCTGGTTGACGGGAAAGGATTGTCCGCGGCGGTCTATACGCAGACCACCGATGTCGAAATCGAGATCAACGGCTTGATGACCTACGATCGCGAGCGGGTGAAAATGGACATCGTGAAGGTCTTTGATGCGAATCACGGAAAATTCCCGCCTCGGACGAAGGCCGCCAAGCTCGACCATTAAAAACCGAAACCCAGGAGAAAACCAAATGGCATTTAGAATCAAGAACCAGGCCGATGATGGCTGTCGCAGTTTACGCGTTTCAGAACCAAAAGCCTCTGCCGCTACCTTCCTGTCTTTAATCGTCCTGTTATGCTTTGCGCCGTTGGCCGGCGCCGCTGAGCCCGACACTTGGTCTGTGCGCGATTTCGGCGCTAAAGGTGACGGTAAGACCGACGATACCGCCGCGTTTCAGAAGGCGCTCGATGCGGCGGGCAAGGGCGGTGGCGGCGTGGTTTATGCCCCGCGCGGCAATTACTTTTTCGCCGGCCATCTCAGCGTGCCCAACGCCGTCACTTTGAAAGGAGTTTGGGAATCCGTTCCGTCACACGTCGGGATTCGCGATGGCGGCTCGCCCAAACCGACGGACGATGGCACGACTTTTCTGGTCACGGAGAATCGTGGAACCGAGGCCGGCCCGGCTTTCATCACCTTGAACAACAACAGCACGATCAAAGGGGTGGTCATTTATTACCCAGAGCAGGATCCCGGCGAGGAACCGAAACCCTACCCCTGGACCATTGCCATGCGCGGGAAGAACCCGGCGGTGCTGGCCGTCGAGTTGCTCAATCCGTATAACGGCATCGATGCCGGGAACAACGAGCGGCACCTGATCCGCGATGTGCAAGGCCAGCCCCTGCGCCGCGGAATCCTGGTGGATGTCATTTATGATATTGGGCGGATCGAGAATGTGCATTTCAACCCCTGGTGGAGTATGAAGCCGCGCCTGTTCCAATGGCAGCAACAGCATGGAGAGGCGTTCATCTTCGGACGCAGTGACTGGCAGTATGTCTTCAATACCTTTTGCTTCGGCTATAACATCGGCTACAAGTTCGTCAAAACTTCCGCCGGCGTCTGTAACGGCAATTTCCTGGGCATCGGCGCGGACGATTGCTTCACCGCGGTGGTCGTCGAGGACTCGGCGCCGTTCGGTCTGCTCATCTCCAACGGCGAGTTCGTGTCGTTTCATGGTCCTGACCCGACGATGGTGCGCGTGGAAACCACCAACTCGGGCAGCGTCCGTTTTGTGAACTGCGCTTTCTGGGGGCCCTGCAATCAAATCGCAAAAATCGCAGGCAAGGGCACGGTGGGATTCAGTGATTGCACGTTCGTGCAATGGGACTCGAAGAACGAGGGACGTCACGCCTTGGACCTTGCCAGCGGGACGGTCCTGGTCCGCGGTTGCGAGTTTCAGGCCAACAAACCGCAGATCGAGATTGGCGAAAAGGTCCGGCGCGCGGTCATCTCCGATAATATTATCAACGGCAAACCGCGCATAACGAACCACAGCAAACTTACGGTGAATAACAGCAGCAACGCCAGTGACTAACCTGGTGCACCTCGATTCCACAATGATGACTCGTTTTTGGCTGTGCGCGCTGCCGATAGCCTTTCTGGTCGGCTGCGTTAGACCCGGCACACAGACCTCGACTCCTATAGCCGCCCCCAGCCCCGCGCCGGGTGTCTTCTTCGTTGCCACCAACGGCAGCGACCAGTGGTCCGGAACGATGCCTGCCGCAAACGGGAAAAAAAGCGATGGACCCTTCGCGACTCTGCCGCGCGCGCTGGCTGCCGCTCGCGAGTTCAAACGACAGCCTGGCCATTCTCAGCCGCAGCCCGTAACCGTCTTTATCCGCCGCGGCGCTTATTTCCTGAGCGAACCGCTCGTCTTGAAGCCGGAGGATTCTGACCTGGCCCTCGCGTCATATCCCCGGGAAACGCCAGTCCTAAGCGGCGGCCGCCCGATTGCTGGCTGGCGTGAAATCGCCCCCGATGGCAGGCGAGTTTGGGTGGCGGATATCCCCAAGGTGCGCGATGGCAAGTGGTCTTTTCGGGAACTCTGGGTCAATGGCCGAAGGGCGACTCGGGCCCGCCACCCGAACAAGGGCTACTTCGGGGTCGCTAATCTACCCGACCGGGCTGCGGAGTGGACGCAAGGCAACTCGCGCTTCCGCTTTCGGCCAGGAGACCTGCAATCCTGGAGCACGGTGAGCAACGCCGAAGTGGTGGTGATGAACCGCTGGGTCGAGTCGCGCCTGCCAATCATCAGCGTGGACGAAAAGGAATGCATCATCAGCTTCGGGAAGAGGTCTGTCTTCGAGCTTGCGGCTGGCGACCTTTACTATTTGGAAGGAGCCTTCGATTTTCTGGACGAGCCCGGCGAGTGGTATCTCGATGCCCGAAATGGCACCCTCTATTACATGCCTCGTCCCGGCGAACGGCTGGATCAGATGAGCGCTATCGCGCCGGTGCTCGCGCAGGTCCTTCGTTTCGAGGGCCAACCCGAGGCCGAACGATTCGTGCAGCGCGTTGTTCTCCGTGGCCTTACCTTCGCGCATGCTGAATGGCATTACCCCGAGGGCCCTCACAGTGCCCCGAGCAAACCCGCCGCCGGTTCGGAGCCGAAACTCGAGAGCGGCGGTTTCTCGCAAGCGGCGGTGGGCGTGCCGGGCGCCGTGTGGGGCGAAGGTCTCCTCGACTGTATCTTTGAGAACTGCGCGTTTTCAAACGTCGGCAACTACGGCTTGGAACTGACGCGCGGTTGCCAGCGCAACCGCATTATTCACTGTGAGTTTTCGGACCTGGGCGCTGGCGGCTTGAAGATCGGCGAACAGGGCATTCGCGATCGTGCGACGGAACAAACCCGCTCCAACGAAATCACCCGTTGCCACATCCACGACGGCGGAATGATGTTTCCCAGCGGCATTGGCATCTGGATTGGGCAATCGCCCGACAATCGTCTGACGCACAATCTCATCCACGACTTCTATTATACCGGCATCTCGATCGGCTGGACCTGGGGCTACGGCCCGGCCCTGGCGACCAACAACACTGTCGAGTTCAACCATGTCCATCACATCGGCGTGAAATCGGATGGCGACGGCCCCATCCTGAGCGACATGGCGGGTATTTATACCCTGGGCAAGCAGCCGGGCACCACCGTCCGCAACAACCTGTGGCACGACATCGCGGGCCTCCGCTACGGCGGTTGGGGTATTTACTTCGATGAAGGCAGCAGCGGAATCCTGGCGGAGAGCAACGTGGTTTATCGCACGACCCACGGCGGTTTTCACCAGCATTACGGCGAGACCAACACCGTTCGCAATAACATCTTCGCCTTCGGCCGCCACGCTCAGGTTCAGCGCACCCGCCCGGAACCGCACCGCAGCTTCAGCTTCGAAACCAATATCGTCTATTTCGATTCCGGCACTTTGTTGTCCGGGGACTGGACCGGCGACAACTACCAGATCGATTGGAATCTCTATTTTGACGCACGGCCGGCGGCCACCCCGGCTGCCATGCGGTTTGCCGACGCGACCCTGGACCAATGGCGCGCACGAGGGCACGACCTGCACTCGATCATCACGGACCCGCACTTTGTGGCTCCGCAAAACAACGATTTCCGCCTGACAAAAGACTCGCCCGCTCTCAAGATTGGATTCCGCCCGATTGACATGCGTCAGGTCGGCCCCTGACATAAGTCAGATGGAAAAACCCTGCCCATCCCCGACTACGCTGCGGAAGTGCAGGGCGTGAAGCTCAGCGGCGTCCGCGCCGGTGGACCAGCGGACAAAGCGGGCATCAAAGGCGGCGATGTGATCGTGGAGTTCGCCAACACCAAGATCGCCAACATCTATGACTACACCTACGCCATGGACACCGTGAAGATTGGCCAGCCCGTGAAAGTAGTCGTGCTCCGCAACGGCGAGCGGGTCAGCCTGAGCCTGACCCCGGAGGCGCGGAAGTAGGCGCGGTTCAGGGCGGCAACCCGACTTAAGTGAACGGTTGTCCGTGGAAATCCAGCCCCGGGGCCGCAGCCTGGCAAAGTCACGCGCCTGGCGGTGATTGCACTTTGGCGCCATTCGCCCCCTTCACTTTCGCGGCAATTCCGAGATAAGCCTCCTTGACCCTGGGATCACCAAGCAGTTCCTGGCCAGTGCCGGCGAGGGTGATTCTACCGGTTTCAAGCACGTAGGCACGGGAGGCGATGCGCAGCGCCTGGTTGGCGTTCTGTTCCACCAGCAGGATTGTGGTGTTGGTCCGGTTGATTTCCTGGATAATGGCAAAGAGCTCCTGCACCAGGCGCGGCGACATGCCCATGGACGGCTCGTCGAGCAGCAACAGGCGCGCCCGGCTCATCAGGGCCCGTCCCACCGCCAACATCTGTTGCTCGCCCCCGGAAAGCGTTCCGGCGGGCTGGCGAAGGCGTTCCCGCAGGCGTGGAAAAGTGGAGAGGACCCGCTCGAAATCCGTTTCGATGCCCCCAGGGTCGCGGCGCTGCCAGGTTGCCAGGCGGAGGTTTTCCTGCACGGTCAGGTTGCCGAAAATACCCCGTCCTTCCGGCACATGCGCAACACCCAGACCCACAATGCGGTGGGCGGGAACGTGTCGCAGATCCTGACCCTCAAAGGTGATGCTGCCGGTATAGGGTATCAGTCCGGAAATGGCTCGCAAGATCGAGGTCTTGCCGGCCCCGTTGGCGCCGATCAAGGTCACGATCTGCCCTCGGGAGACCTGGAACGACACGCCGTGAAGGGCGTGAATGCCGTCGAAATGCACGCGCAGGTTCTGGACTTCCAGGTGAGGTGGCGACAGTTCCATCGGATTCTGGTCCAGGGTGGTTTGTTTCATCCGGCCGAATCTTCACCCAGATAGGCCTTCATGACCGAAGGATCGTTCTGGATCACCTCTGGAGAGCCCTCCGCCAGGGTTTCGCCAAAATCCAGCACCTTGATGCGCTCACAAATCCCCATGACGAGTTGCATCTGGTGCTCGATCAGCAGGATCGTCAATTGAAAC
>Ga0194044_10001063_pt1 | contig 14024 bp, 13 predicted proteins | sample JunL4417m_MetaG_FD_155460 | JGI IMG/M metagenome (GOLD analysis project Ga0194044, IMG submission 155460) | Anoxic zone freshwater microbial communities from boreal shield lake in IISD Experimental Lakes Area, Ontario, Canada - Jun2016-L442-17m | ecosystem: Environmental > Aquatic > Freshwater...
GCAAAGGAGGTCGACTACGTGGTGGTCGGCTATCACTGGGGGCTCGAGTACGAGCACTACCCCTGGGGTGCGCAGACCAGCGCGGCGCATGCCGCCATCGACGCCGGCGCCGACCTCGTGATCGGCCATCACCCGCACGTGCTCCAGGGCTTCGAGACCTACAAGGGCCGCCTCATCGCCTACAGCCTCGGCGACCTCGTGTTCGACCATTTCAGCATCGCTACCGGCCAGACCGTCCTGGTCGACGCCGTGCTCAGCCCGGACGGCGTGAAGGCCACGCTGGTGCCGGTTTACGTGTCGAGCAGCGGCATCCCGGCCGTGCAGAAGGGCGGCGACGCGACGACGATCCTCAGCCTCGTGCGGCAATACTCCAAGGCTCTCGGCACCAGCGTCGTGATCAAGGGCGATGTGGCGACGGTGCGCGCGGGGAAGAAGTGAACGGCGACCACGGGACGACCGGCAACGAGCCGTCGTCGAGCCTGCCCACCGCGACGAGCTTCGTGCGCACCACCGTCGAGCGCGCCGCGATGTCGCCGATACGCTGGTTGCTCGGCGTGGCCCAGATCACGGTCGCGCCGAGCACGTAGAAGAACGGCAGCCAGTCGACGACGCGCAGCAGGTTGCGCACAAAGGCGCCGCCGCTGCCCAGCCTGGCGCCGTCGCGGCGCACCACGCGCAGGTCGCAGAGGCGCTTGCCCAGAGTCTGCCCCCAGACCGCCTCGCAGCACCAGAAGTAGATGAAGGCGCCGACGAAGGCCGCCACCCACAGTGGCCAGGAGGACGGCTCCTTGCCCACCTCCGCAAAGGAGCCGCGACCGAGGAGCACCACAAAGATGATGAGCGAGGCGAGCAAGGTCACGGCGACGACGACCACGAAGTCGATGAGGAGCGCGAGGCCGCGGATCCAGACGCCCTGGCAGATTCGCACGCGGTCCATCTCGCCGCGCTTGAACGTCGCGATGCCGGTGCGCGGGTCGGCGCCGCAGTCCGGGCAGCGCGGCGCCTCGGACGTGACCTGCCTGCCACAGCGTGCGCAGTCGATGAATCCCACGAAGCCACTCCCCCCTTGCGGTGCCCGGAGCCGTTCGGCGCAGTGGATTCTAGCAGGCGGTAGAATGGACTCTGGAAGGCGATGGGTGACGCGCTGCACCCGGCACGGCTCGATCCGATGCCTGCAGGGTACAGAGAGTGAGGCTTCGATGCGAGATGGCTTGCGGTTCAGGGCACGCGGCCCGGCTCTGACCCTCGTGCTGGCGATGGCGGTGGCGGTCGCGCTCGCCGGCTGCGCCGGGCGCACCACCGCCACGACGAGCCCGTCGCCCGGAACGAGCGCGAGCGCGGGCGGCGTCAAAGTGGACAGGATCGCCGTGGTCACGCCGGAGAAGGCCAACGACTTCGGCTGGAACCAGCAGGGCGTCGCGGGCGCCGAGGCCGCCGCCGCTTCCGTGGGCGCCGAGTGCATCGTGCAGGACGGCGCCGGCTACGGCGACATCACGCCGATCCTCAACCAGCTGGCCGGCGCGGGCCCGCAGCTCATCCTCGCGTGGGCGAGCGGCTACAACACGGTGGCCCCGCAGGTGGCGCGGCAGACCGGCATCGCGACGGTGATCGTCGGCGCCGGCGGTGACTCCGCGAACATCCCCGGTCTGGTCAACGACCTGGAGACCGATGCCCAGAATGGCGCCTACCTGGCCGGCATCCTCGCGGCACGCATGTGCAGGACCGGCGTCGTCGCCATCGTGGTTTCGGCCGAGGACGAGAACTGGACGAAGATGTCGGGCGGATTCATCGGGGGCGCACGCTCCGTGACGCCGCACATCAGGATCCTCTACGCGCAGATCGGGCAGGCGGGCTACGCGGACGCGGCCGGCGGCAAGCGCGTCACGGCAAGCGCCATCGCCGGGGGGGCGGACGTCATCTTCGGCATGGGCGACGGTTCGTCGTTCGGCATGATGCAGGCGTGCGAGACCGAGCCTCCGCCCGCCGGCGCCGACAAGGTGTGGTTCATCGACGTGATCGGCGACAAGAGCGCGCTGGACAAGAAGGGCATCTACCTTTCGTCGGTGGTGTGGGACTTCACCGCGATCGACGAGCAGGCCATCGCGGAGGTCGAGGCCGGCGCGTTCGGCAGGGCGACCTACCGGCTGGACCTGGACAACGGCATCAAGCTGCTGCGCACCAGGTTCATCCCCGCCGAGGTCTGGGACGAGATCGAGACCGCCAGGCAGGGCATCCTGGACGGCAGCATCGCGGTGCCGCTCACGACCACGGGGAAAGAGGTCAAGGCGTACCTCGGCTCCGGGAACTGACGATGGGGTCCGCCATGGGCGGCGCCGGCGGGGTGGGCGGGCGCGGTGACCTTGCCACGCCCGCCCGCCCCGGCGCCGCGACCGCCGCCGACGGGTCACCGGACGCGGTCGTGCTCGAGCTTCGCGGCATCACCAAGCTCTTCCCCGGCGTGCGCGCCAACGACCGCGTGGATCTCCTCGTGCGACGCGGCGAGGTGCACTGTCTGCTCGGCGAGAACGGCGCCGGCAAGTCGACGCTCATGAACGTCCTCGCCGGCATCTACAAGCCGGACGAGGGCGCCATCTGCATCGACGGCCGCGAGGTGTCGATCTCCTGCCCGCGCGACGCCATCGATCTGGGCGTCGGCATGGTGCACCAGCACAGCAGCCTGATCCCCGACTTCACCGTGCTCGAGAACCTCATGCTCGGCCAGGGCCACGGCTTCCGGCTGAGCGTCGCCAAGGCCCAGGCCGGCCTGCGGCGGTTGGCCGACACGCTCGGCGTGGCGGTGGACCCCGGCGCGCAGGCCGGGCAGCTCTCGCTCGGCCAGCAGCAGCATGTGGAGATCATCAGGGCGCTCTGGCAGGGCTCGCGGATCCTCATCCTCGACGAGCCCACGTCGATGCTGACCCCGAAGGGCATCGCCGACCTCGAGCAGGTGCTGATCCAACTGAAGCGGCAGGGCCTCGCGGTCATCTTCATCACCCACAAGCTGCGCGAGGCCTTCGCCATCGGCGACCGGGTCTCCGTGCTGCGCCAGGGTCGCCTGCAGGGCGCCATCGACGGCGAGACCATGAAAGCCGCGTCGGCGACCGAGCTGCAGCTCCTGGTGGTCGAGCTCATGTTTTCCGGCGAGGCCGAAAGCCTGGCGCACGTCGCCGAGCTGCGCGACCTCGCGGACCTGACCGACCTCCGTCGCAAGGCCGCCGCGGGAGAGCCCCTTCTGGAGCTGGACCAGGTCGTGGTCGCCGGCAAGCGCGGAGAGATCGGCATCGAGCAGGCGATCTCGTTGACCGTCCATGCCGGCGAGGTGCTCGGCGTGGCCGGCGTGGACGGCAACGGGCAGCGCCCGCTGGCGGAGGCCATCGTCGGCCAGCGCCCGCTGGCCGGAGGCGACGTCAGGCTCGCCGGCGCGTCGCTGCGCAAGCTCAGCATCGGCGCCCGCCAGCGTCGCGGCCTGCGCTACGTCACCGACGACCGGCTCGGCGAAGGCATCGTCGGGTCCATGAGCGTGGCCCTCAACCTCGTGAGCAAACGCCTCGGCAGGGCGCCGTTCTGGGTGCATGGCCGCACGCGCCCGGAGGTCATCGCCGCACACGCCGTGGCTCTGGTGCGCGAGTACAACATCGCTACGCCGTCCATCCATACGCCCGCCGGATCACTCTCCGGGGGCAACATCCAGAAGGTTCTGCTCGCCCGTGAGCTCTCGCTGGACCCCAGGGTCGTCGTGTTCAACAAACCCACCTACGGGCTGGACGTCAAGACCACCGCGGCGGTGCGCGCCCGCATCCGCGAGCTCGTCGAGGGACGCGCCGCCGGGGCGCTGCTCATCTCGACGGATCTCGAGGAGCTGCTGGCCCTCAGCGACCGCGTCGCGGTGCTCTCGCGCGGTCGCCTCATGGGAATCGTGCAGAACCGACCCGGCGCGGAGCAGGAGATCGGGGCTCTGATGATCGGCGGGCAGCACGGTGAGTGACGCGGCCAGAGGAACCGCGTCCGTCGCCGGCGCCCTCGGGTCCGTCGCCGGCGCCCCCGCGCCCTCCGCCGGAAGACGCTGGGGCAGGGCGCTCCTGCGGCGCGCGGCGCCCGTCGTCTACGGCCTGATCGCCGGGGGGATCCTGCTGCTCCTCATGGGCAAGAACCCCGTGGCCTTCTACTGGACCACGCTCGAGAGCGGCCTGCTCACCTGGTCGGGCCTCGTGCAGACCATCATCCGCCTGGCGCCGCTGCTGCTCATGTCCGCCGGGTTCATCGTCGCCTTTCAGGCCGGCCTGTGGAACATCGGCGGCGACGGCCAGTTTCTGCTCGCCGCCGCCGTCGTGGCCGGCCTGGGCGCCCCGGCGCTGGGCGTCATGCCGTTCTGGCTGGTCCTCCCCCTGCTGTGCCTCGTCGGCTTTCTGGTCGGCGGCGCCTGGACCGTCGTGCCCTCGCTGATGAAGGCCTACTACGGGATGAACGAGATCATCACCACCCTGATGATGGCGTTCATCGGTATCAACCTGGCCAACATCCTCATCAAGGGTCCGTTTCTCAGTCACGAGACACTGGTGCCGCAGACCGCCGTCATCCCGTTTGTGTACCTGCTGTGGTACATCCCGGGCACGCACATCCACGTGGGCATCGTCATCGCCCTGGTCGCGCTGGCGCTCGTACACTTCGTGCAGACGCGCACCGCCTACGGCTTGCGGCTGCGCATCCTCGGCGCCAGCCCCAGGGCCGCCCTGCACGCCGGCATCAGCGTGAAGAGAGACATCGTGACGGCCTTCGCGCTCAGCGGCGGGCTCATCGGGCTCGCCGCCGCGGTGGAAGTGCTCGGCGTGTGGGGCTACGTGCGCGCCGACTGGAACCCCGCCTTCGGCATGACGCTGTTCGCGATCGTCTTTCTCGCCGGGCTCGACGTGCTGGTCGTCATCCCCTTCGTGTTCTTCTTCGCCGTGATCCAGATCGGCGGCCACGAGGCCGCCCGCCAGGCGGGCCTGCCCAACGACTTCCTGCTGGTGCTCATCGGCCTCATCCTGTTCTTCATGGTCCTCACCGAATGGGCGCGGACGCGCGGCTGGCTCGGCCGGCTGCGCGGACGGCACGCCGGGAGCGTCGCGGCGGCTCCCGAGGAGGCGGTGACCGATGGATAGCATCTTCACCGCCGACTTCTTTGCGGCCGTCATCTCCGGGGCCGTCCTCGCCGGCATGCCGCTGCTCCTCGCGGCGCTCGGCGAGACCATCTCGGAGCAGGCCGGCCTGCTCGACATCGGCCTCGAAGGCGTGATGCTGCTCGGCGCCTACGCCGGCTTCGTCGTCACCGACTGGACGGGCTCGTACTGGGTCGGCTTCCTGGCGGCCATCCTCGCCGGCATGGCGGTGTCGCTGCTGATGGTCGTCTTCTGCGTGCGCATGGGGCGCGACCAGATCGTCGTCGGCATCGCCATCCTCCTCTCCATGGAGGGCCTCACAAGCCTGCTGCACGCCGCCCAGTTCGGCGAGAGCTACCCGCGGCTGGACGGCGTGCCGAGCGTGCCCATCCCCGGACTCAGCGAGATCCCGGTGCTCGGCCCCAGCCTCTTCACGCAGCCCTTCATTGTCTACATCGGCGTCGCCCTGGTCTTCGTCGTGGCGTGGCTGCTCTCGCGCACCGACCTGGGCCTCGACATCCGCGCGGCCGGCCGCAAGCCGGTGGCGCTGGACAACGCCGGCGTGGACGTGACGCGGATCCGCACCATCGCCTCGCTGTGCACCGGCGCCCTGGCCGGGCTCGGCGGCGGGTACATGGCCATCGTCACGGCGGGGATCTTCGTGCCCTTCATGACCGGCGGCCTGGGGTTCATCGCCATCGTCATCGCCATGCTCGGTCGCGGCCGCCCCGTCTGGGTGCTCATCGGCTCTCTGCTCTTCGGCGTCGCGCTGTCCATCTCCACGGCTCTTCAGCTTGCCGGCGTCAACATCCCCACCGACGTCGTCCAGATGCTGCCCTTCGTCACCGTCATGGTCGCCCTGGCGCTGTTCGCACGGCAATCGTATCTGCCGGCGGCGCTCGCCCAGCCGTTTGTACGCGGCCGGCGGTGACGGCTCGGGACGCGCTCCCGGGCACGCCGACCGGGTGACTCCGGGGCGGCGATGGCGGCCGCCGCGAGGCGCCTGCGCCGGGCATGCTAGAATCGTCCGAGTGGCTGGACAACCGCATTCCCTCTTCGTCGGCGTCACCGGTGCGAGTGGCGCTCCCTACGTGCTCCGCCTTGTGGAGCAGCTCGCCGCCAAAGACCGCCGCATCCACCTTTGCATCTCCAACGCGGGTCTTGACGTCGTCGCCTACGAGCTGGCTCTCGCCGGCGCCGACAGACAAGGCATCACGGCGGCGTTTCTTGCGAAGGCGGGCGCCGCGCAAGCGACCACGGTCCATCACCCCGACGACCTCGGCGCGACCTGTGCCAGCGGCTCGGCCTTTCCGGACGCCGCGGTCATCTGCCCGTGCTCGCTCTCGACCGCCGCGGAGATCGCCGTCGGCAGCACGCGCACGCTCATCCATCGCGCCGGGTCAGTGGCGCTCAAGGAGCGCAAGCCGCTGGTCCTGGTGCCGCGCGAGATGCCGCTGTCGACCATCCATCTGCGCCGTCTGCTCGAGGTGAGCGAGGCCGGCGCTTTCGTGGTGCCGCCCATGCCCGCGTTCTACAACCACCCGCGGTCGTTGCAGGACATCGTCGACTTCGTCGTCGGCAAGATCCTCTCGGTGCTGGGCATCGAACAGGATCTGTATCCCGCCTGGGGTGGCGAGGACCGGTGAGCGGTGCGCCGGCGGGCGCTCTCGGGCGGATGCGCCTCCTGCCGGCCGCTTGACGCCGCGCCGTCCGTCGGGGAGCCCTTTGTGGTGAGCGCTCCCGCTGACACGGCGCTGGATCCGCCGGGCATGAGCCGCCGGCTGGTGGTCCTGTTCGCGGTCGCCACCGGGCAGGCCGTGGCGAGCAACTATCTCGTGCAGCCACTGCTGGATACCGTCGGACGTCAGTTCCACGTGACCACCGGCGTGGCCGGCCTGATCGTGACCACGGCCCAGGCCGGCTACGCCGCCGGGCTCATCCTCCTCCTGCCGCTCGGCGACCTGTTCGAACGGCGGCGCCTTATCACCGTGCTCGCGCTCATCACGGCCGTGGGCCTGGCTGCCGCCGCTCTCGCGCCGTCCGCCGGACTCTTCATGGCGGCGGCCGGTCTCGTGGGCCTCACCTCGGTGATGGCCCAGATCCTGGTGCCCTTCGCCGCCACGCTCTCGCCCGATGCCGAGCGCGGCCGCGTGCTGGGCGCCGTCATGAGCGGGCTGCTCCTGGGCATCCTGCTGGCGCGCACCGTGTCGGGTCTCGTCGCGGAGGCCGCCGGCTGGCGCACCGTCTACTGGCTCGCCGCCGCTCTCATGCTCGTGCAAGCCGTTCTGCTGTGGGTCAAACTGCCGACGTACCGCCAGCACGTGGGCCTCAGCTATCCGCAACTTATGGGCTCGGTGCTCAAGATCGCGCGCGCCGAGCCGGTGCTGCGCCGGCGCGCGCTGTTCGGGGCGCTCTCGTTCGGCGCGTTCAGCGTGCTGTGGACGACGCTGGCCTTTCTGCTGTCGGGCCCGCCCTATGGTTACGGCGAGGGCGCCATCGGGCTGTTCGGTCTGGTGGGCGCGGCCGGCGCGCTCACGGCCTCGGTCGTCGGGCGCTTCACCGACCGGGGCTGGTCGCGTCGGCTCACCGGCGTGTCGGCTCTGCTCCTGCTCGTGGGTTACGCGCTGCTCTGGATGGGCGGCTCGTCGCTGGCCGCGGTCCTCGCGGGCATCGTGGTGCTCGACATCGGCGTGAATGGTGTGCACATCACCAACCAGAGCGAGATCTACCGGCTGCAGCCGGAGGCGCGCAGCCGTGTCAACGCGTTCTACATGACCTCGTGCTTCGTGGGGGCCGCCGCCGGTTCCGCCGTGGCCGCGTTCGTGTACGAGCGCTGGAGCTGGGACGGCGTGTGTGCGCTCGGCGTGGCCATCGGGCTGGCATCGCTCGCGCTCTGGGCCTTCGGCGCGCGCGAGCGCACATCATCAGGCGACCCGGCGCATTGATGCGTCCCAGTCCGCGCGAGAGAATGTGTGCTGCCGGCCACCGTTCCCGCACTGACGAAGGAGAACCGCTGACATGAGATTCGTCGACGCGCACCTGCACACCGACATGATCGAGGACGTCCAGCTGCAGAAGCTGGTGATGATGGGCATGGCGGCGGCGGTCATCCCCAGCCCGCACATGTTTCTCGGCAGTCGCGACGCCGACGCGGTGCTCCAGCTCTGGGAGCGTTTCCTCACGCTGGAGGTGAACACGGCGACGACGCTCGGCTTCGAGGCCTACGCGTCGCTCTCGGTCCCGTTCTTCGGGGTGACCGCCAGGGACGCCGAGAAATGCCTCGAGAGGCTCCCCGGCTTTCTCCAGCACGAGCGCGTGGTGGCCATCGGCGAGATCGGCCTGGATTGCGGGACAGACTTCGAGGTCTGGCTGTTCCGCGAGCACCTGCGCCTCGCCAAGGCTCACGATCTGCCGGTGATCCTGCACACGCCCATCCGCCTGGCGCCGCAAGGGCCGACCATCACGCCGCGGATCCTCGAGATCGTCAACGAGGAGAGCTTCCCTGTGGAGAAGTGCGTCTTCGATCACGCCGGCGAGGAGACCATGGACTTCCGCATGACCACCGGCGGTATGGTGGGCCTGTCGATCTGCTGGGACAAGATGCCGCCGGAGGTGGCGGCGCGCATCGTCATCGACCACCCCGACTGGCGCGACCGCCTCATCATCAACTCGGAGCTCGGCGGCCAGGGCAACGACTACTTCATGGCGCCCCGCGTCATGCTGGCGATGCGCCTGATGGGCCTGGACAAAGCGACCATCGACGAGGTCTGCTACCAGACGCCCAGGGACTTCTTCAAGCTGCCGATCGAGTAACGTGTGGTGCGCCCGCGGTGGCCGGCGCCCGTCGGCGCGGCGGCCGCCTGCGTCAGGCCTCGGACTGGAGCTGCTCCTCGAGCACGGCGATCTTCTGCGGGACCACGTCGCTGGTCGCCCACTTGACGGCCTCCTGCAACTCGATGGATTCGGCGAACTGGTAGGCGTTGGCGGCACGGTCGAACTCGATGAGGACGGTGATCTGGTGCTCCTCGCCGACGGTGTGGAACACGCGACCGCCCCGCGAGCCGAGCCGGCGGCGGCGCTCCAGATCGTCGAGATACACGTGCTTGAAGGTCTCGTAGTCCGCTACCCTGAACTGCTGGAGCACGTAAGCCATGATCTCCCCTCTTGCTGCCCTCCGCCAAGATGAGGATAGCACCGGGCGAGCGCCAAAGGGAGGCCGCCGTTGGCGCGGACAGTCGGAGGTCGCGAGTGAGCCGCCGGCCGGGCGCGCTCAGCCGCCGAGCCAGCGCGCTGCCACGAGGCCCCCGATCACGGCCAGGCCGTTGAGGGCGGCGTGCGTGATGGCCGGCGCCAGGACGCTTCCCGAGCGCCGCCGCAGCCAGCAGAAGACCATGCCCGCCGCGCCGGTGGCGAGCACCGTCGCGGCCACGCCGGCCGCCTGCGCCGCCGGGGACGCGAGGACCTCGCCGGCGGCGTTGCTCTGCACCGACCCCATCGCCGTGATCACGTGCCACAGGCCGAACGCCAGCGAACTGAACAGCGCCGCCTTGAGAAACGTGTGGCGGCGCAGGTACAGCCCGAGCAGGGCGCCGCGGAAGATGAGTTCCTCGGACAGGGCGGTGCCCAGGGGGATGCGGATCAGCAGCTCGTACAGCATCTGCAGCGTGCCGAGATGCGCGAAGCGCGCCTCGACGAAGAACTCGCGGGACACGGTCAGCGCGACGCCGGTCCCTACGACTGCCGCGATCGGCAGGACCGTCAGGAGCCCGAGGCGGAGACCGCCGCCCAGCTTCTCGCGGGCCACGCCGAGATCGTCCCAGCCCGCGCCGCTTCTGTGGACCAGCGCGACGGCCAGGCCGGCGGCCGCCAGGTTGACCGGCACGTAGGCAGCCGCGGGCACCAGGCGGACGATCACGTAGCCGTAGGCCAGGACGGCCGCGGCCGCGCCGACCTCGACGGCCAGCGGGTACTGCTTCGCCCAGCCCGGCGCGGCCTCAGTCACGATGAGATCGTCTGCTGGTCCGCCACTCTACCGACAGCCTCCAGCCTATTCGATCCGGTAGTTGTCGATGGCGGCCTGCAAGTCCCGCATCTTCTGCGCCGTCCAGCCGGGGGGTGGCGCGATCGCCGACCACGCATCGACGCTCATGTTGCCGTAGTTGTGCCCGTAGCCGTTGGGCACGGTGGTGCCGTAAAACTGGTCCACCGTGACCTGGAGGAAGGTCACGACCGGGAACCAGGTGGTGTCGGGCGAGACGTCCGGGGCGCGCGGTTCGCTGAGCCAGCCGGGCCGCTGCAGAAAGAGGTGCGGGCTCCACCACACCACCGGGTCCGAGCCGTGCTGCAGGTAGAGCACCCGCGGGTCGTTCCAGGGGCCCGCCGGGCGGGCAAAGTACCTGGGCGCCGCGGCGAAGCGCACCGTCGTCCCCTCCTCGTAGATGGGCAGCCACTCGGGGCTGGCGGCATCGCGCGTATCCTCGATGGTGCGCCACGGCTGACTGAAGTTGGGCGTGCCGGCAAAATAGGCGCCGTCGGTGCGGTCGCGCAGGTCCTGGGCGCTGGTGAAGGCCGCCTGGCAAGCGTAGGAGCCCAAGCTGAGGCCGTAGGCGATCAGTTTGGGCCGGCTGCCGGTCGGCAGCTTCGACCACTCGGCATACACGGCATTGAACAGGGCCTTGCCGGCGGACGTCGCTTTGGCCTGGTCGGTGATCATCGCGATCCAGCTCGGCAGGAACGAATACTGGATCGACACCTCCGCGGTGTCGCCGTTGTACATGTACTCCGGCGGGTCGGCCGACTGCGGCTCGATCCAGCCGGTGCCCGTGCAACCCATCACGACCAGAAGCTTCCGTGTGAAGGCGTCCGTGCGTTGTAGTTCACGGATGGCCAAAGCGGCGCGCGCCTCTGCCGTCGGCGCGCTCTCGAGCCCGACGTACACCCTGATCGGCTCCTTGGGTGGGCTTCCGTTGAAGGCCTCGAGCTGCGCCACGGTCGGCCCACGGCCGACGAAGCTGCGGCCCTGCATGCCCAGCGACTCCCACGAGACAAGCGAGGCGCTGCTGCCGGAGCGCATGGCGCTCTCGGGCTGCACGATCCCCTCGGCGGTCGTGTCGTTCGTCTTGCTGTAGATGTCGTTGGTGAGCGCCTCGAACCCCTTGAACGCGGCGACAAGCAGGACGACGACGGCCAGCGCGACGATGACGCCGCCGATGGTCAGGCCGGCCCACTGCGGCAGGCGGCGCCCCAGAAGGCGACCGAGGCCGCGCGTGGCGGCGCGCAGGGCGCGGCCGACGATCAGGAGGAGCGCGGCCATGAGCGCCGCCACGGGGATCGCCTGCAAGGGGAGCGTCCACGTGATGGGCGCCATCGTGAGCAGGCGTCGGACCTCGTTCTGCCACGCTGTGCCGGCGAGGTCGGCGGCGACGATGACGGCCACCGCCGCAACCAGCACGACGATCCAGGCGATGCGCCTCACGCGAGGCGCCGGCTCCCACTTCGTCAGCCGGCGCACCGCCCACGCGGCGAGCACGCCGATGCCGTAGCCCAGCGCGACGCAGATGCCGGTGATGACCCCCTGCATCAGAAAGGGGCGGGGCAGCAGCGAAGGCGCGAAGGACAAGCCGACCGGCACGAGCCCGGCGGCGAGCCCCACGAGGCTGGGCGGCGAGAGCATCTTGCCGCGGCGGACGGGTTTCTCGGTCATGCCAGGTTCCTCCTGCGAGGCGGTGTCGCGACGGTCGCGGTGCAACCATCGGGCGCGGAGCCGATGGCGCCGCGCCTCTGTTGTTCGACACATCTGCCCGTAGATTACCTTCGTCGGAGACGCCGCGCGAGCCCGCGGGTACGAAACGCTTGACCAGCATATGCCCAAAGCGTCAGTCTGACCTGGCGCGAGCGCACCGCTCGAGCGCAGAGGAGGAGAGATGAGTGAACCACGGGAGACGGCCGCCGAGGTCGAGGAGGTCGTGGAGGGCCTCTTCCACTGGCGGATCCACAACAGCGGCATCGGCGGCAACGTCTCGAGCTCGCACGCCCTTGTAAGCGGCGACGGCTGCGTGCTCATCGACCCGGTGCGCCTGGCGGAGGACGCGCTGGCGTCGCTGCCGCGTCCGACGGCCGTCGTACTGACGGCCAAGTGCCATCAGCGGGCCGCCTGGCGCTACCGCCGCGAGCTCGGTATCGAGGTGTGGCTGCCCATGGACGCCTCGGCCGCCGACGAGGAGCCCGACTGCCGCTACGCGGACGGCGACGTGCTCCCCGGCGGCCTCGTCGCCGTGCGCACGCCCGGCCCCGAGTGGCCGCACTACTCGCTGCTGCTCGAGGGCGACCCGGGCGCGGTGTTCTGCTCGGACCTCGTGATGAACCCGGGTGACGGCGCGCTGCGCCTGGTCCCGCCCGAGTTCCACGAGGATCCCGCCGAGACGCGCCGCAGCGTCCACAAGCTGCTCGGGTTGCCGTTCGGCATCCTGTGCTTCGACCACGGCGCGCCCATCGTCGACGATCCCAAGGCGGCGCTGCGGCGGCTGCTCGACGCGCCGGCCTGAAGGGCCGACGCCGCCACCACGCCGCCGCTCCGTCAGCCGGCGTCGGCCGAGCGCGACTCGCCGTCCAGGGTGAAGAGCGGGCCGTACAGACCCGGACGCCGGTCTCTGCACACCGCCCAGTCCTCGCGGTAACGGCGTACCTCGTCGAGATCGACCGTCGCCGTGATGACCTCCTCTGCATCACGCGAGGCCTCGGCAAGCTTGGCTCCGGTGTGATCGGCGATGAAGGACGAGCCGTAGAACCGGATGCTGGCGTCCCGCCCCATCTCCACGCCGACGCGGTTCGCCGCCACGAGTGGCATGAAGTTCGCCGCGGCGTGCCCCTGCTGCACGCGCTGCCAGGCGTCGCGGGAGTCGGCCTCCGGCAGTGGAGGGTCCTGCCCGATCGCCGTGGGGTAGAGCAGCACCTCGGCGCCCATCAGCGCCATGCAGCGCGCGCTCTCCGGGAACCACTGGTCCCAGCAGATGCCCGCTCCCAGCACGCCGGCACGAGTGGGCCAGACCTTGAACCCGGTGTCGCCGGGGCTGAAGTAGTACTTCTCCCGGTAACCGATGGCATCCGGGATGTGGCTCTTGCGGTACACGCCGAGCACCGTGCCGTCGGCGTCGACCATAGCCAGGGAGTTGAAGAACACCCTGCCGGCGCGCTCGAAGAAGCTCACCGGGATCACGACCTCCAGCTCGGCGGCCAGCCGCCGCAGGCGCGCGATCGTGGGGTGGCCGTCCGCCGGGCGCGCCAGATCCAGGTGGCGGCCGTTCTCGTCGATGCAGAAGTACGGGGTTTCGTACAGTTCCTGGAGCAGCACGACATGAGCCCCCCGGCCGGCCGCGAGGCGAACCAGCTCCTCGGCCTTGGCCAGGTTTGCCTCGATGTCCCAGCTGCACGCCATCTGTGTGGCGGCCAGTGTCACGCTGCGTGTCATGCGGTCCTCCCGGTCGTCTGTCGTGCCGCTAGGATACAGGCAGCCGTCGCCCGCGGTCTCTCGCGGCCGTCCGGCGGTCCGGCCGCGCTACTCCAAGGAGACCAGGTGAATCCGACCATCGAGCTGATGAATGCACGCAGCTCCACGCGCTCCTACGACTCGGCGCCGCTCAGCGACGAGGAGAAGCAGACGATCCTGCACACCACGATGCGCGCGCCGACCGCGGGCAACCTGATGCTGTACTCGATCATCGAGATCGAGGATCAGGCGCTCAAAGACCGGCTGGCGGTGACCTGCGACGACCAGCCGTTCATCGCCAGGGCGCCCTGGGTACTCGTGTTCGTCGCCGACTACCAGAAATGGATCGACCTCTTCGCGATCGCGGGCGTGAGCGAGATGCCGGGCGTCAGGCATCGCAC
>Ga0194044_10001064_pt1 | contig 14017 bp, 12 predicted proteins | sample JunL4417m_MetaG_FD_155460 | JGI IMG/M metagenome (GOLD analysis project Ga0194044, IMG submission 155460) | Anoxic zone freshwater microbial communities from boreal shield lake in IISD Experimental Lakes Area, Ontario, Canada - Jun2016-L442-17m | ecosystem: Environmental > Aquatic > Freshwater...
TGTCCTGCCTTCGATGGGTTTGCCCTGCTCATCCTGCACTTCAACCTGAATCGCCCCGGCGGCGGACGTCGCGTAGTTAAGAATCAGATGTTTGCCCGTGAATGTCAGTGGTCGCGTTGTGAACTCGCCGCCCGCCGCGCCGGCGTGGACGGAGGCAAAGCCGTGCCGGCGCACCGTGATCCGGCGCAGCCGGTGGTCCGGCCACTCGTAATGTTCGGTGATGTACATCGAGAACTCGGCTGGATCGAGTTGCACAATGCCCCACGCGGGCATGTTGCTGCGCTGCGTCCAGTTGCGGCTGTCCAGACCAGGCCGCACCCACGCTTCCAGGAAACTCCGGTCCCAGTCCACCCCGTCACGGCTGCTCAGGAACACCGCATCCGAGACGCCCATCTCCTTGTAGTCGGCAAATTTCTTGCGCTCGGGAACAAAGCGCTTGGGGAACGACAAATAAATGTGCGGCGCGCCGGGACATGGCCGCGTGCCGTTCGTGTAGAAATGTTCCTTGGGCGGGCGTCCAGGATAGCGGTTCGGCACCGGGTCGGTCCAGTGAACGAAGTCCGTCGAAGTGCAACTCTGAATGGCCCGCACGCCGTCATCGCCGTATCGGGAGAAGCAGCGATAGTTCTGGGTCCGCTCATCCCAAAACGAGAGGTTGAGTGAATCGAACGCGCCCTTGGTCATCACCGGGTCGGCTTGCAGCTTCTTCCAATGGATGCCGTCAGACGACACAAACGCGTAGAGCTTGCTGAGGATGCCCGCCAGCGCCTTGTAACGCTCCTCGGGTTTGGCAGCCGGATTTGCGTCTCGGAACGGCGCGAAATTGTGCGCCTCGATCCCCTGGTAAATAATGTTGTTCTCCTTGGAACCTTGGAATTCAACCAACCCAAGGTTGGGCCGCGTGAAATGAATCCCGTCCGTGCTTTCTGCATAGCAAGTGACCTGGCCGATCGAGGTATCGCCCGCCGGCACAATGCCACGATAATAAAGCCGCACCAGCGGCCCATCCTGGAATACGGTGAAGTAAGCGCTGTCCGGCCCTTCCCACGGCTTGTCGGTGACCAGCACAATCTCGCGCTTCGTGGGAGACTGTAGTTGGAGTGACACATTGCCGGGAGAACGGTTCAAATCAATCAGCCAATGATCGACAAACATCTCAACGCGCGACCCAATCGCGACCGGCTCTTTACCCGACTCCGCCGCCGCCACCACCGTCAGGGGCGCGGCACTCGTTGCCAGCCCAATGGCGGCTACCGCAAGAATAATACGTTTTGTCATAAGTTTGTCATAAGCTTCGGACTGCCGAGAAGCGATGCTGCCAACCAGTAAAAGACTGCGACGTAAGCCGGCTAAAGCCGGCGCTCCGGTGGTGCTGCCCACAAGCGCCCACCGGGCCTGGCCCCGAAATGAGGCGGAAATGGCCCAGTTTCGGAATCAACTGAAAGCAATCAGGCAAAATATGAAATTGGGCGGCACAGTTTGGACCTGGGGGCAACATCGCTTGCCATTCCTGTCATGGCTGACTTGCTCACCGTCTTGACTGGCTCTCGATGAGTTTATGTTCCGATCCGCCATTGAGACGTCCCACTTGGCACGCCTCGCCACCAGCAAAGTAAAGATGTCGCCCGCCGACAAGCATAATTCTTAAAGAGCCAGGCTTGCTGGCAATCGTTATTTTTGCTTCATTAGTGCCGAAGCGTAGCCAGTGGTAGGCCTCAATGCCGGGCGCGAACTCAAATAATGAAGAACAAGAACAAGAGCATGAAAACCAAATCACGAACAATGAGCAGCGGCCTGTGCGCTCTGGCGATCGGGGCCGTCGTGGCGGCGCAGGGGGCGGCGCCAGTTATCACTGACACCGCGCTGGTGCCAAGGTTTACCATCCAGAGCGATCTGGGGGTCACCAACCAAATTCAATACAGCACCGACCTGAGCCAGACCAACTGGGTGGTGTTGACGAACCTGGTGGTGGCGCAAAACCCGTACTGGTTTGTGGACGTGGACGCGCCGCCAGCGCCGCGTCGGTTTTATCGTGTGCTCGCGCTCGGGACGAACAGTCCGGTGCCACCTGGCATGGCGATCATCCCGGCCGGCCCGTTCACGATGGGGGACAGCTTGGATGGCGATAGCTCCGCCTTGCCGCTGCACACCAACCAGATCAGCGCGTTTTACATGGACAAGTGTGAGGTGACGAAATTGTTGTGGGATTGGGTTTACAACTGGGCGACGAACCACGGTTACAGTTTCGAGACTGGGGCGGAGGGGAAGGGGACCGATCAACCGGCGCAGAGAATGACATGGTATGATGCGGTGAAGTGGTGCAATGCGCGAAGCGAGCAGGAGGGGCGGACGCCGGCCTACTACACCAGCGCGGGGCAGACGACGGCGTATCGGAGTGGGCAGACCGCTGTGCAGACCAACTGGGTGAAGTGGAGCAGCGGCTATCGGTTGCCGACGGAAGCGGAGTGGGAGAAGGCAGCGCGGGGCGGAGCCAGCGGACAGCGGTTTCCGTGGGGCAACACGATTTCCGAAAGCCAGGCCAACTACGCCGGAGCTATCGGCAGCTATAGCTACGATTTGGGACCGAATGGCTACAACGCAGTCGGTCAGATCGGAGGGGATCCCTACACAAGTCCGGCGGGTTATTTTGCGGCTAACGGGTATGGGTTGTATGACATGTCGGGGAATGTGTGGGAGTGGTGTTGGGATTGGTCGTCTGTTTCGTATTCAAGTGGCTCGCAGACCGACCCGCGTGGTCCCGCTTCAGGCTCGGCCCGCGTGATTCGGGGTGGCGGTTGGTGGAGCAACGCGTTTTACTCCCGAACGGCCCTTCGCAACGGTAACCTCCCGTCGAACCGCGACAACGGCATCGGATTCCGCGCCGTCTTGTCCCCAGGTCAGTGAGCTGAACAGCGGGTGCAAGAAAGGGAAGCGTGTGCGAGTGGAAAAAGAGAAGCCCTCGCAGCGGTCGAGATTATTTGCGGAGCGCGGACATTCTTGTCCGCAACCGTGCGCGCACCGGCATGGAGCGCGGACATTCTTGTCCGCAACCGTGCGCGCACCGGCATGGAGCGCGGACATTCTTGTCCAATGCCTGGTTAGGATTTGATTCTCAAGAATACCCCCGAAACCGGTCCAAGCCTTTGTCCCGGAGGGACATTCGAGAATAGCCCAACGTTTCAACGTTGGGAACCAGCGCCCGCAGCACGATAAGTCCTGAAAGGACGACTGACCGATCTTGCAAGGGTTCAGCCGTCCCTGTCGGGACTTATGCCCCTCTAAACCCGCGCACCCAACGTTTAAACGTTGGGCTATTGTCGGCCATCCCTCCGGGACGAGGAGTCTCAAATCCTAGCGGCATTGGACATTCTTGTCCGCCTGCCGGTTGGGCGCTTTCGCGAGTCCGTGGTGCTCTGGCGGAGGGCCGGTTTCCAACCCGGCTTGATAAAATCCTACTGGCCGCCCGGGACAAAGGACATGATTACCCCACCCTGCTGCGACTGCATCGGCTCAAAAGAGGACTTTTCCGCGACATCAGTTTATCCCAAAATGATGCTTATGAAGTCGAAACATCTGGCTCTGGTCTTGCTCGGATGCGCCACCTTGGCCGCCGTCGCCGATACCGCCACCAACGCTCCGCGTCGCAGCCCCGTCACAAACCTCGCCGAATGGAAAGACGGCGTTCCCGCCGCCCTGCCAGCGGTGCGGCATCCGAAAGTTGAAGGTGTCTATCTCTATCGGCCTGAATCCCAATGGACCTATTCTCACCATCCCAGCCTGACCTTTTTCCAGGGGCGCTTTTTCGCCATCTGGTCCAACGGACGCACGAATGAGGACGACCTGGGCCAACGCGTGCTTCTTTCCACATCGGAAGACTTCGATCACTGGACCGAACCGCGTCCGCTGGCAGACTCAATCCGGGATGCGAAGGGCGCCGAACGAGTGCTGACCGCGGCCGGATTTCACCAATGGCAGGGCACGTTGGTCGCTTACTTCGGCAACTACGGCCTTCACAAGGAGGGAACCCGGCTGCAAGCGATGACGACTACCAACGGCCAGACTTGGAGCGCCATTCGCGAAATCGGCGTTCCGGTTAATCCCAATCACGGCCCCCAGGCCACCCGCTCTGGGCGACTTATCATCGCCGGCAACATCTCCTTTCCCTGGTCCGATGACCGGAGCGGGCTAAGCGGGTGGCAGATGAGCGGCATCTATCCCGCCAGCATGAACAGCACGATCAAGGACGATCCGGCCTCGTTCCGGGAAGTCGCCACCTGGCAGGACTGGGCGGCGGCACTTTGTGAGGGCTCGTTTTATCAGACTGACGACAACACGCTCCAGATGCTGTTGCGCAATGCGGGCCAGAGAAAAGGCTCGTTAGGCCATCGCCTGTGGATTACCGAGAGTCGGGACGATGGTGCCACATGGTCTGAACCGATCGAGACCGACTTCAGCGATACCAATGCCAAGTTCCACTTCGGTCGCCTGCCCAACGGCCGCTTCTACTACGTCGGCAATCCGATTGGGCAAGGCCGCACACCGTTGGTTCTCTCTCTGTCTCGCGATGGTGTCCGATTTGGCGAACACTTCATCCTTGGCGATGAACATTACTCGCAACGCCGCCCGGGACATGCCAAGGGGGGTGAATATGGCTACCCCACCTCCCTCATCCACGACGGGTGGCTGTATGTCATAGTGTCGCGCCAAAAGGAAGCGGTTCAGGTTCTCCGAGTCCGACTCGCTCAGCTCGGTTCTTAATTGCCGGCTATAAATTTCGCAGCGCGCGCCGGAGATACTTCCCGACGCTAGATTTTGGGAGGGAATCCCGGAAAACAACCTGCCGCGGAACTTTGTAGGCTGCCAGGCGACCGCGGCAGAAAGTAATGATCTCATCAACGGTGGCTGGGGCGCCGGGTTTGAGGACAACGAACGCCTTGACGGTTTCACCACGGTACGAATCGGGCACGCCAATCACGACCGCCTCCAGAATCTTCGGAAACTCCCACAAAACCTCCTCCACCTCGCGAGGATAAACATTGTAACCGCCTGCGATAATCAGATCTTTCTTGCGGTCAACAATGTAGAAATAACCGTCGGCATCTTTCCGGGCAATGTCGCCGGTGTAGAGCCACCCGTCGTGCAGCACCCGAGCGGTTTCCTCCGGCTTGTTCCAATATCCTTTCATCACCTGCGGACCGCGAATAACAATCTCGCCGATTTCACCGTCAGCCACCTCGCAAAGCCCAGTTTCGAGATCCATGATCCGAGCATCTGTATCCTCGACCGGCAAGCCGATGCTGCCCACCTTGGGCGATCCTGAAGGCAGGTTGATATGGGTGACGGGGGAGGCTTCGGTAAGCCCGTAGCCTTCCACCAGTTTCCCGCCTGTCAGAGCCTCGAACTTCTCCCGGACATCGACCGGCAGGGGTGCCCCGCCGCTCATGCAAATGCGCATCGAGTTGAAGCCGTAGCGTTCGACATGGGGCGTTTGGTTGAACGCGACGTACATCGTGGGAACGCCGTGGAAGATCGCAGGGTGATATTTCCGGATGACATTCAGGGCGGCGCGCAGCTCGAAGCGTGGCAGGATTACCACGCTGCCGCCACTCAGGACCGATGAAATCATCACGCAGGTCATGGCGTAAATGTGGGACAAGGGCAGCGCGGCGACCACGACCTCCGCTCCACACTGGCCCATCGCAAGCCAGTCACTGGTCTGGCGAGCGTTTATCGCGAGATTGGCATGTGTCAGCATCGCCCCCTTGGATGATCCGGTCGTGCCGCCGGTGTACTGCAGACAGGCAACGTCGGATGGGATCGAATCCTCCGGGCGTGGAGCTTGAGCCATTGAGAGCAGTTCTTCCCACGAGTGAATTGCCGGGGCCGTGGTCTGAGCCGGACCGCACGACGCTGATTTCGAGGCTTTGAATTGCCTCCTCTCCGGGGATACATTCAGCGACGCGCATAGCTCACCGAATCGATGCGGGTAGTACTGCCTCATGCCGATAAGCACGATTCGCGGCGTCGTGGCCAGGCTGGAAAGCGCGGCTCGGACAACGGGGAGCCGTCGGCGGTCGGCGATGACGACCTTTACGCCGGCATCGTTCCACTGGAGGGCTGCCTCTCGCGCGGTGTACATTGAGCTGGTCGCCGTCACAATCGCCCCAGCCCGCAAGGCGCCGAAGTAACTGATCACAAACTGCGGGCAGTTGGGCATCATTAACGCCACGCAGTCGCCCTTCCCGACTCCCATCGCCTGCAGCCCCGCGGCAATCCGAATCACATGGTCCTGCAATTGCCCGTAGGAAATCGTTGCGCCAAAGTAGATCAGGGCTGCTGCGCCGGGCCGCCGGGCCGCGGTCTGCTCCAGCAGTTGCGGAAGTGTGGTGGACGGATAGGTCATCTGGCTATGTGACAGAGACAAGGGCGGGAAAGCTGCCGAGATCGCATAAACGCTTTGCGATGCGACGGCGCAGGGCCACCCCATTCAAGGGGGGCCAGCGCAGCAAGCGCCGCACAATTCCGAGTTGGGTCCGCAGCTCGTCACCCTGCGAAATGGCCGCCAACGCGCCTCGCGCCTGAAGTTCCAATCGGCCGACAGCGTCGTTGGCGAACACCAGCGCCAAATCGGTCATCACCGGGGCAACACCGGTGACCGCGCGCGCTTTGAGCGTTCGCAGGAGTGCGCTTTCCGCAAGGTAAATATCCACAATCATGTCGCTTAAGCTGGCGGCCACCTCCTGTTCTTCAATGAGTTTGTCGCCGTATTTCTGGCAAGCCACGCCCGAAACCAAGAGCACGAGCTTCTTGGCGTTCGCCAGGAGCGCCCGCGCGCTGAGCAGTTCGTCTCCGCCCGCGCTGTCCTCAATCGGCGGCAGTTCCAGTAATTCCTTGCTGACCTTCGTGATCGCCTGGTTCAGCGGGATGCGGCCGCGTTGCGCCCGGCGCAGGAGCAGCCCGGGTATGAAAAGGCGGTTGATCTCGTTGGTGCCTTCAAAAATTCGGTTGATTCGTGAATCCCGACACGCGCGGGCCGCGGAAAACTCCTCCGTGTAGCCGTATCCGCCATGAATTTGCAGGGCTTCATCCGCCACATCATCCAGGATTTCGCTGCAGGCGATCTTGATGATGGAACATTCAAGGGCGAACTCGTCCAGGCCGCGGGGAAACGGCGGGTTCATCGAATCCATCGTCTCATGGGTCTCGAGCACGGCTTCGATCATGGCCGCCGTCCGGCAGACAGCACTTTCTCCCGCAAAGATGCGCGCCGCCATTTCCCCAAGCTTCTGCTGAATCAGACCAAACGAAGCGATGGGCCGGCCAAACTGCTGCCGCTCGATCGCATACCGAGTGGCATTCTTGAGCGATTCCTTCGCAGCGCCGATTGCGCCGGAGCCGAGTTTGAACCGGCCCGAGTTCAAAATATTGAAAGCGATGTAGGCTCCTTTCCCGGCTTCGCCCAGGAGGTTTTCCACAGGCACCTGAGCGTCCTCCAGAATCAACCGGCGGGTGGAGGAAGACTTGATTCCCAACTTGTGCTCTTCTTTGCCGGTTGAGACGCCCGGAAAGGTCCGCTCGACGAGAAAGGCGGTGACATGTTGGCCATCCACTTTGGCGAAGACCGTGAACAAGTCGGCCCAGGCGGAATTGGAAATCCACATCTTGGTTCCGTTCAGAATGTAATGGCTGCCGTCCGAAGAAAGCGTGGCCTTTGTGCGCAGGCTCAGCGCGTCGGAACCCGAGCCCGCTTCGCTTAAAGCGTAGGCCCCCATCCACTCGCCCGTCGCCAGCTTCGCCAGATACTTCTTCTTCTGCGACTCCGTGCCAAAGAAGATCAGCGGCTGGGTGCCGATGCCGCTGTGCGCGCCGCAGGTCACCCCAAAGCCGCCCAACCGCGCCATTTGCTCTTCTACCCCCAAGGCGCTCGTCTTGCCCAACCCCAGACCCTCGTAATCGGTCGGCACCTCCATCCCGAGCAATCCCAGCTCGCCAGCCTTGCGAAACAGTTTCGGCGTCAGACCCTCCTCCTGATGCTCCAGCGCCTCGAGGTTCGGAAGGACTTCTTTATCCATGAATTTCTCGGCCGTTTGCGCCATCAGCCGCTGGTCTGATGACAGATCCTCCGGGGTGAACACGAGGGTGTAGTCCGTCTCCATGAGCAGAAAATTTCCCCCAATGAGATGGGTGGGCAGCGGCTTCAATTCAGACATATCGACGAAAACAGTCGCCTCTCGTGCCAGGTTTGACAAATAGTTTTCGCAGACGGGTCGCGTGGTGTTTAAAACATGAATCCGTCTTGCTTTGGAGAGCAGCGTCCGGCAGACCTGTTGATCTGCCGGTTGCGGGGGATCTGGCCGCGCACGGAGTCGGAGACTCCGTGGACTGGCAGGTCGGGGACCTGCCCTACACCCGGGAGCAGCGTGGGGCAGATCTCTTGCTCTTGCTCCTGCTCTTACTCCTGCTCTGGCCCTGCACGGAGTCGGAGACTCCGTGGACTGGCAGGTCGGAGACCTGCCCCACGCCCCGTCAAAATGAATTGCTGCCCTGCCCGATCCCGCACTTGACTTCGGGAGCAATCTGGTCGATTATTGCTTTGCCGAACTGGGGGCGTACTGGTTTCGACTTGGTAGATACGCCAGAGGCGGCATGCCGAGGACGGTTCGTTGGCCTCGTTAATCCTCGAACCAAACATTAGTTGCTAACCAAGAATTAGCTCTCGCGGCCTAAAGTGTCGCGACGTTCGCCGGTGGACACCTGCTACGCCGAACGAACGCCACAGCAGGTTAGGCCCGGCGTGGCGCCTGCGCGCGTTGGGTTGAAACTCTTATCCTGCGGGCTAGGCTGGGCGACTCGGTGTCAGGCCGTTATTGCCCGGTAGAAAACTCTCTCCTGACTAAGCATGTAGTCGCGGCTGGCACATTTGCTAAGGACGCGGGTTCAACTCCCGCCGCCTCCACCATTTGTTTTCCTCGATTTCCATCAGAAATCAGAGGATTTTTCATTTACGTTCCCGTGTTGGAGGCCAATTTGCGCCCGAGGCAAGGCGATCAGAAAGCACCGAGAAAACGTGGATTTCTTCATTAACGAATTCCTGCTTTATCAGGAGACCAAGAAACCTGAAGAGGGCATAGACGACATCGACGAGTTTCTAGGGGATTGGTTCATTCGCAAGGCGCTGTGGTCAACCCCGCGACATATCAAGGCAACCGCCACAAGCATCTATAAGTTCTACCGTTTCCTGGCCGCGGCTGACAAGATTACGCTCGCAGAGTTGGCCAAACTCAAAGGCACCATCGCCCTGCACTTAGCGGAATGGCAAGCCAGATGCCAACGCTACAACAATCTGGACATCGATGATTGGCGAGGAATAGGTTAACCGCGATTCTGCCTTAATCCCCACTAATACTTCAGCTACATCGACCTGGAACCGAACGAGGAAAAGTTCATCTGCGTCCCCGAACAGGGCGGCGGATCGTTGATCTCGGATGGCCGATGAACCCCGGCGTAGTCCACATCGTCGGCACTGGGAACAGAAGCCAGAAGACGGAAGTCACCGCCACGATGTTCAATGTTCGATGTTCCCCATTCAAAGTTCCCCACTCAATGTTCGCGTGTCCTAACCCTCTGCCGAAACACTCTGACCGGCGGCGGACGCTGGAACCAGAACAGGTGAGCCGCGCATTGGCAGTCGGATGACCCGAAGCCCGGCATCGGCACCTCGGCCCCCGGCAGTTGCGCCACAGCTTCTGCCCACGAATGTTCACGGCGGGCTGTCTCGGTCGTAAACCAGATTTCAATCAGGTCACAGGCGGCTCGGAGATAGTCGATGTGCCAGTGCGGGCGGGCGGCGATCTGGGTATGGTGCCCAATCCGCGCTGCCAAACCGCCCGCCCCGAAGGCGCTGCCGACGTACACGTAAAACCCCGGCTGCAACTCCAAGGTGCCGAGGCTGCCAATGCCCACCAGGCTGGTCTTATGGCTGGTCAGCACGAGAGCGTAGGTGCCGAGCTGCGAGGTCATCATGATTCGCCCGATGCCAGATTGCACCCTCACTGGCTCATCTCGCTCACCCGGAAGTAATCGACCTCGAAGACGCCGGGCAGTTGGGCTTTGGTGATGTCGCCGCCTCATTTCTTTCCAAGGCCATGTCGCTGCATGAGGCAGGGTCGCCCAGCGGCTCCAAATGAGTGAACAGGATAGCGTCGGGCAGCGCACGTCGAATGTCGCCTTCAAGGCGCTCAAGGAGTTCATGGCCGCGCTGCACTGTCCAGCCGCCGGGGACCATTACATGTAATGCCACAAAGCGGCTTGCTCCTGCGCGCCGTGTCCGCAGCGCGTGAAACTCCATTCCGTCCTGCCGATAAGGCTCCAAGGCTTTATGGATCAAGCCTAGTTCGTCGGCAGACAGGGCCACGTCCATCAGACCCGAAATGGAACGTCGGACGATGCTAATGCCCGTCCAGACAATGTTGGCTGCAACCCCCATCGCCACGATGGGGTCGAGGCGTTGCCAGCCTGTCAAAGCGACCGCGCCGACACCCACAACTACTCCCACCGAGGTCCATACATCCGTCATCAGGTGTTGCGCGTTGGCTTCCAGCGTGATGGAGTTGTACTTCCGTCCCACCCGGAGCAGCAGGAGTGCCACACCGAGGTTGACCAGCGAGGCCGCCACCGACACTCCCAATCCCAAACCCACCTGTTCCAGCGGCTTGGGAGTGATGAGGCGTTGCGCAGAAGCGATTCCGATGCTCACCGCTGCAAGGAGGATGAGCGTGCCCTCGACGCCACTGGAAAAGTACTCCGCCTTGCCGTGCCCAAAGGCGTGGTCCTCGTCGGCAGGTCGCGCTGCCACCGTCAACATGGCCAAGGCCATAATCCCACCCACAAGATTGACGAACGATTCGATGGCGTCGGAGAGCAGGCCGACCGAACCGGTGAGCAGGTAGGCTGCCGTCTTCAGCCCGATGGTGAGAAGGGCGGCGGCAATGGAGAGCCACGCAAAACGGGTCAGCGACCGATGGCTCGCAGCGGGCACTTCTTCGACCGTGGCTTTGGGTGTGGCAGGCACAGGTTGCTTGTACAATGCGCCGCCCTCTATTGCAAGAGCGCGCACCCAGAGACCCGCTTCGCAATCCGGCAGCAGCATAACCTTCCGCAATGCCACTGGCTTCGCGGCGACCCTCCAGCCCACCCGACTGGGCCTGCTCGCGGTCAGGGCACCATCGCAAGGAACAAGAACACGGCGAACACGACGAGATGCACGGCTCCCTGAAGCACTGTGGCTCGCCCCCCGGTCAGGGTCATCGACGTAAGCAGGAGGGTGAGCGCCAGCAGGGCGACTTCCTTGGCAGGCAGGCCCAGAGAGAGCGGTAGCCCGAGAGCGATGGCAGTGACCGCCACGGCTGGTATGGTCAGGCCGATGGTGGCGAGAGCGGAGCCTAGCGACAGATTAAAGCTGATTTGCATTCGATTGCGGGCGGCTGCCCGCACGGCGGCCCATGTTTCGGGCAGCAACACCATGAGTGCGATGGCGACGCCGACGACACCTTGGGGCATTCCCGCCGCTGCGACTGCCCTCTCAATGCTGGGAGCCAGCACCTTGGCAAGGCCAACCACAGCGACAAGGGAAACCAGCAACAGCGCGAAACTCAACCACGCGACAAACGCCGCAGGCGGCACTGCGTGCGCATCCTCCGACTCGGCCCCTTCAGGCAGGAAAAAGTCGCGATGACGCCCGGTTTGCACAAAGACAAAAACCGTGTAGAGCACCAACGAAATCACACCGGCAAAAACAAGCTGGGCAGAAGAGAACGTTGGTCCGGGGGTGGATGTGGTAAACGTTGGCAGGACCAGCGTCAAGGTGGTGAGGGTGGTCAAGACCGCCAACGGCGGGGTGGTTCCTTCCACTCGGAAGGCGAGCACATGGTGCCGCAAGCTCCCCACCAACAGGCACAGGCCAACGACCCCGTTACAGATAATCATCACCGTCGCAAACACGGTGTCGCGGGCCAGCGAGCTTGCCGCTGCACCGGCGGAGCGCATCATGGAGACGATTAGGGAGACCTCGATCACGGTGACCGCCAAAGCCAGCACCAACGTCCCAAAAGGCTCGCCAACGCGATGCGCAATCACTTCGGCGTGATGCACAGCGACGAGGACGGAAGCAATTAGCGCAGTGGCTGCACAAGAGAGCAGAACCCAGCCGGGTGAGCTTCCCCCGCTCACCGCCAGCGTGACACAGGCCGCTATGGGCACCGCGAGACTCCAAAGCGGCACGTTGTCGAATAAACTGCGGTTTATTGCCATGCCTCAAGATGTCCGGCCAGGATCAGTTGCTCCGCGAATTTTCGGCCGATGGCTTTGGCGACCGGTTGCAAATGAGATTTCAATTCCAGCAGATCGATGCCCCATTTGCGCAGATTGCGTAGCGCTTTGGTGGCCAACTGCCGGTGGGGATGCGCGGGATTGCGATGAATCAGCCAGATTTCCTCAGCGGCGGTGGGAGCGAGTCTCAGGGAATAGCCTCTGGCTTCGAAGTCCTGCCGAAAGTCGTGGGCGAATTCGAAGCCGGCGGCAAGATCCAGCGGCAGTTTAGCGTCGAGCGCCAGCCACTTCCTTGGTTCGTGTTCGCCCATAAATCACGGCTTTCGCCCCTTGCAGACAGTCGGCGCGCTGCTCGTCGGTCAACCCGTTGGCCAGCCGCCTGGCTTCGGCGGCCAACTTGCTCCCCACCGTCTCGTCCGGGTAGTCGGCTTTCTTTGCTCTTTGGAGGGTCTTGTTCATGCGTTTCGTCGCATCAGGAATGTGCCGCAAATCCACGGTGCGTCAATGAAAAGGACGAGCGCGGAAACGTGGTGGGCATGGAGTCGGCCATCGAGCACGGGTTGGCCGGCCAGGGATTCCCCACCGCACTGGCCGCAGGAAAAGCGCTCGATCGGATGCGCTTGAAAGTGCTCGGGCTTTTTGACCGGCTGCAAGGTGTGGCCGGCAGCGATCCCACTTGCGCCAGTTTTAGACTCCGCAGCCTTGACGGCAGCGGCCCCCGGCTTCCCGTACTCCGTGGTTAGTTTTCTCTCAAGAAACTGATAGTTTCTTCCAAGATCAGCCTCCGCAGGCGAGGGTGGGAGCTTATCAGTTCACATTTGCCGTGCGGATCGGCCCTCCAAATGGTATTAGTGCAGCTATGAAGAATCCGTTTCCGGGCATGAACCCGTGGCTGGAGGAATACTGGCGGGATGTCCATGCCAGTTTGCTCGTTTATGCCCGTGACCAACTCAACGCCGAACTGCCGCCCGGCTTTCAGGCTCGGGTGGACGAGCGGTTGGCAATTGACGCGGACGAGGAAAAGGCTCGCCATTATCTGCCCGACATCGCGATCACCGAGTCGTGGGATCGTCCGGCGGGAACGGTGCTCGGGCGGGATGGCCAGCCGGTGGTCGCAGCGGAGCCGACCGTCATTGACTATGGCCAGCAGGTGCTCCGACACATCGAAATCGTGGACAGCCGGGCGCACGTCATCACCGCCATTGAATTGCTCTCGCCGTCGAACAAGGAAGAGGGCGAGTCACGCGCGAACTGGAAACGCAAACGGTTCGACTACCTGCGCGGCGGCATCAACGTGGTGGAAATTGACCTGCTGCGCGGCGGGGCTTGGGCGCTGCCGAACCGTTCCTTGTTGAAGCCGGGACTCCCGGGGCGGGTCTATCATTATGTCGCCGTCACCCGGCCACCCCGGCTGAGCCGATGCGAATTCTACGTGCTGCCCCTGCGCCAGCGGTTGCCGGCCATCCGCGTCCCGCTGCGCCACCCCAGCCTCGACGTCGCGCTGGACCTTCAAGTGCTCGTGGACCAGTGCTACGAACGCGGCCGCTACTCCGAAGTCCTCAACTATGCCTGCCCGCCCTCCCCTCCGCTGCCCGACGAAGAATCGGCGTGGGCCAAAGAACTTCTTGCGGCGGCACAGGGCTAAACCGTGACTGTTCCGTAGGACGGGTGCCGCGCCTGTCTCTAACTT
>Ga0194044_10001067_pt1 | contig 14006 bp, 10 predicted proteins | sample JunL4417m_MetaG_FD_155460 | JGI IMG/M metagenome (GOLD analysis project Ga0194044, IMG submission 155460) | Anoxic zone freshwater microbial communities from boreal shield lake in IISD Experimental Lakes Area, Ontario, Canada - Jun2016-L442-17m | ecosystem: Environmental > Aquatic > Freshwater...
TCGAGGACCTGGCCTCATACGGACGGCGCCAGTCTCGCGCGGCGGGCCTCACGGAAGACGACGTTGAGAGACTGATTCACGAGGCGCGTGGTGTCTAGGGTCGTTCTCGACACCAACGTCTATATCTCGGCATACGAGTTCGGCGGAAAGCCGGCCGATGTGGTGCGCGCGGCCATTCTCGGCGAGTTCGAACTGGTGTCCTCTCCGGCGATTCTGGCCGAGGTCGCTGACAAACTGGTTGCCGTTCTCGACTTCGACCGTGAGCACGTGGAAGACGTTGTCAGACAGATTGCGCGGGTGAGCATCATTGTTCGCCCGCGGGTCAGGCTGCGCGTTGTGGCGGATGACGCCGACAATCGGATTCTTGAGGCAGCGACCGATTCGTGCGCGTCACACATCGTCTCAGGAGATCGGCACCTGCTCCAGCTCGGGGTGTGGGAGGGGATTGCCGTCGTGCGGGTCGCCGAGTTCCTCGGCGCGTGAGAGCGGGTACACCTTTCTTGACGCCAACTCTCCCGGGAGGTCCCCATGTCCGATCGTATCAATCTCGGCCCGCAGGGTTTCCTCTATCCGATGCCGATGAGCCTGATCGGTGCAGACCTGCCGAGCGGCCCCAACTTCATGCCCATCGCGTGGGTCAATCGTGTGCAGTTCAACCCGCCACGTCTGGCCGCGGGGATGGGCAAGCCGCACGCGACCAACGCGGGCATCCGGGAGCACGGCGAGTTCAGCGTCAACATCCCCAGTGTCGACATGGTCGCCGCCACCGATTGGTGCGGAATCAAGTCCGCGAACAATGGCGTGGACAAGAGCGCGGTCTTTGAGGTCGTCCGCGGCACACTCGAGCATGCGCCCATGATTGCCGAGTGCCCCGTGAGTCTCGAGTGTCGCGTCACCCAGGTGGTAGACCTCGGGAGCCACGAGCTGTTTATCGCCGACATCGTGGGGACATGGACCGAGGAGCGCTTCCTCGATGACCACGGCAAGCCCGACATCACCAAGGTGCACTCGTTTACGCTCACCATGCCGGACAACCGCTACTGGGCGATCGGCGAGCAGGTGGGCGACGCGTGGTCGATCGGCAGGACGTTTGAGCCACCGAACGAGGGGTGAGGGAGCGGCGCCTTTCGCGCGCAGCGAGGGGCACTTCGTCTTAGATGAACTCCCACTCGTCGGTGATGCCGTCGGCAGATGCCGGCACCAGTGGCTCCAGCTGAGCGATGAGTTCAGGGCAGTCGTGGGTCGCACTCAGCCACACTTGGGACATGTCGACATGTGCGTAGTCGTGAGTGAGCCGGTTGCGCATCCCGGTGATCTTGGCCCAAGGAATGTCCGGATGCTGAACGCGGAAATCTTCGGAGATTCGTCCTGCGGCCTCGCCGATGACTTCCAGGCAGCGAATCGTTGCATCCTGTACGAGGCGATCGGCGCAAAACCGTGATTCCGACAGCCGGTCGCCGTAGTTGCTCGCTCGGCGTGCCCAAATCAGCATGTCGAGAAGATTTGCGTCATCGCGCAACGTAGACCGTCCTCGCGCCCTCGAGGATGCTCGCCACGCGCAGGTAGTTTTCAGATGCCTCCACGGTCGCGCGGTCAACGAGGTCGACGTTGCGCCTGAAGATGCCGCGAAGCTCCGTCTGCAGGTCCAAGATCTCGCCGATATCACGCGGACTTGAGTCGCTTGCCCACGTCACCAAAATATCGACGTCGCTCGACGGGCCGAAGTCTGTGCGCACGCTGGAGCCAAAGAGTGCCAGCTCACGCACTCGATGCAGCCGACAAAAAGCCGAAACCGTGTCAACAGACACGCCGAGGCGATCAAGCGCGCAAGCCCCAATCCCTGAGGCCGAAGAGGTCGCATACGGGCCTGGGTCCTCTGCTGCGAGCGCCGGCAGAGAGGTCTCAAGTTCCACACCCAGTGCGCGCGCGATCGAATCGACTCGCGAGAGCGACGCCGAGCGGTAGGCGCTCGCCTCCCAGCGAGCAATCTGTGGCTGCCGAACACCCACGCGTTCGGCCAGCTCGCGCTGGGTCACGCCATGCGCTGAGCGGGCCGCAACCAGGAGGGCACCTATGTCGAGCGGTGATGTCATGGCTGGAGAATAGCATATAAGCCATAACATATCACCAAAGTAATCAAGTTCGTCAATCCGAGAGGAGCTGGTGCAGCGTCGCCGGCTGAGGGAACGGCGCTCTCCGCTGCGCCCCAACGCCCCCGCTGGGTATGTACCGTCCATGACACATCTCAGCCTGCACGGCGATCGCGTCACACTCCGCCTTTTGACCGAGGCCGACTTGGAGCGCCTTCTCCAGATCCTGTTGCAGCCCGGCGTGGCCGAATGGTGGCCCGGCTATGACATGGCGCGCTTGCAGGCTGACACTCATCAGCCCACAACCACCTCGCTTGCCGTCGAGTTGGGTGGGGAGGTTGTCGGTCTGGTCATGTATACCGAGCAGGCCGACCAGTACTATCGGTCGGCTGGAATCGACATCGCGCTGGATGTGACGTGTGTGGGCCAGGGCCTCGGGAGCGACACGCTCCGTACGCTCGCGCGTCATCTCTTTGATGACTGCGGGCACCATCGGATCACAATCGACCCGGCATTGGCTAACGAGCGAGCAATCGGGGCGTATAGGAAGGTCGGCTTCAAGCCCATCGGAATCGGCCGAGAGTACGAAAAGGGCGACGACGGCACGTTCCACGACAACCTTCTCATGGACATGCTTCGAGGCGAGCTGCAGTAGCGACTGCCCGCGCGGGGCCCCCTGCCGCTCTGTCGGGGTCGAGGTCGTGAGTCGGTGCCGTACAATCGCACTAGAACTGACAACACCGAACAGGAGCAGCCGCTTATGATTCCTCGCTATTCCCGCCCCGAAATGGCCCGTATCTGGGAACTGCAGAACAAGTTCGCGATATGGCAGGAGATCGAGGTGCTCGCCTGTGAGGCGCAGGCCGAGCTGGGCGAAGTCGGCATCACGCTGGAGGAAGCCGAGCAGATCCGCGAGCGCGCGGGCTTCTCGGTAGAGCGTATCGACGAACTTGAAGCCACACTCAACCACGACGTGATCGCGTTTCTGACCGACATGGCCGAGCATATCGGCGAGCCGAGCAAGTGGGTTCACTACGGCATGACCAGCTCCGACTTAGGCGACACGGCGCTCTGCGTCCAGATGACGCAGGCGCAAGACATCATCATCGAAGACGTCCAACGCCTTGGCAGTCTGTGCAAGCGTCGGGCGCTCGAATTCCGCGACCTGCTGTGCAGTGGGCGCACACACGGCATCCATGCTGAGCCGATGACCTTCGGCATGAAGTGGGCGACATGGGCGTGGGCCCTGAAGCGCGCCGAGCAACGGCTGCTGGCCGCGCGCCAGTACTCGTGCGCGTGGGGGGCGATTTCCGGCGCTGTGGGCTCGTACTCAAACATCGATCCATTCGTCGAGAACTACGTCTGCGAGAAGCTCAGCCTCACCCCCGACCCTGCATCGACGCAGGTTATCGCGCGCGATCGCCACGCACACGTGCTCGCGATACTCGCGACCGTCGCGGCCACCGCCGAGGCGATCGCCACCGAGATCCGCGCTCTGCAGAAGTCCGACACGCTGGAAGTCGAGGAGCCGTTTGGCAAGGGGCAGAAGGGTTCCTCGGCAATGCCGCACAAGCGCAACCCCATCACCGCTGAGAGGGTCTGCGGCCTTGCGCGGGTCGTCAAAGCCAACGCACAGGTGGGTTTTGACAACGTGGCGCTCTGGCACGAGCGCGATATCTCGCACTCCTCGGCAGAGCGCGTCGTGCTGGCCGACAGCTACATCCTGACCGACTACATCCTGAGCAAGCTCGAGTGGATTCTGGATGGCCTGGTGGTGTACCCCGAGCGGATGCGGGCCAACCTCGAGACATCGCGCGGCCTCATCTACTCCAGCCGCGTGCTGCTGGCACTAGTCGATACCGGTATCAGCCGAGAAGACGCCTACGTGATCGCGCAGCGCAACGCGATGGTGGTGTGGGACGACATCCAGCAAGCGCGCGAGGGCTCGAGCTTCCGCGACCTGCTTGCCGCCGACCCCGACGTCATCGCTGCGGGAATCACCGAAGCGCAGCTCGACGCGATCTTTGACCCGTGGGCGTTTCTGGCCCGCGTGGACGTGGTGTTCGACCGCCTCGACGAGTGTGAGTTCTAACCACTGCGACCCCAAGGAGACCGACGATGACGGACGAGACTCCGGCCCCAGATTCCGACACAAGCGCAGCGCCTGCTCCGGATGCCGTTCCCGACCCCAACGCCACCCAGGCCCCCGGTCCCGGGAGTCCCACTGCCGACGCGTGGAACGACGTGGTCGCCAGGATGACCGAGCTGGGCACAGCGCTCTCGGCGTGGGCGAAGTCGGCTGCCGATGACCCGCAGAACAAGCAGCGGCTCGACTCCGTGCGTGCTGGAGTCGACGAGATGGCTCGGCAGGCGGATGTCGCGTTTGGCAAGGTCACATCGAGCGACTTTGGCCAACAGTTCTCGCAAGGGGCGCAGCAGGCCGGTGATGCTATTGGCGACGCTGCCCAGCAGGTGTCGGATGCGGCGGCTCCGCATGTGGCCACGGCATTGAGCGGACTCGCAAGCGTTTTTGGCCGGGCTGCGGCCAAGGTCGACGAGGCGGTCAACCGAGATCGCGCGGCCGACGTCACGGCTGATCCCCTCGCAGATGCCGCGCCAATACCTCAGGCTCCCGGTGAGCCTGAGGGCAGCGATGGCCTCGCATAAGTCGCCCCTTGCATGCTGACAGTTAAAGGTTAGTCGCGCGCGCGTAGTAACTATACAGGCGAAGCTACTGGTCAAGCGGGCTATCGCACCCGGCAATCAAGGGGAGCGCCAATGATCCGGCGGATATTCATGGTGCTCGTGGCGCTGGCGGCAGTGGCAGCATTGAGCGGGTGTATACGCATGTCCGGTACCTTCCCCGTGCCGGCGGGCTCGGAAGTGGCTACTCCCGGCGGTGCCGCTCCTGCGACGCGAAAAGTGACCAACGGCGTAGTGGGTGAGAAGCTCTCGGCTGGTCCTTGGACCGTTACGGTGGAGGAAGCCAAGCGGGAAGGAGGAGAGGTCGGCGGCGCCAAGCCTTCCGCGGGCAGCGAGTTCCTCACGGTGGTTGTCGGCTTTGAGAACAAGGGAACCGAGGCGCTCGAGGTGCGCGCCGAGGACTTCGAACTCATCGACCCGAGCGGTATCGTGGTGCCTCCGGCCAAGCCCTCGCAAGCAGCCTTCAACGCACGTTCGATGAGGCCGGTGCTGGCTCGCTTCGGGACCAGTACCGTGTTCGTCTACCAGGTGCCAAAGGGGTCGGCTCGCTGCACCTTCGCGTTCTCTCCTCCGGGGCAAGATACGCGGCTCAAATGGCAGGTGCCGTAGCGGCCTGTCCTACGGAGTCGGAGTCGCCACGGTGCTACCGCCGTGGCAACGTGCGCACACGTCACGGTTGTTCGTGCGCAGAAGCGCGCTCGATCCGACATAGGGCGAGCCACCGGCCGCGAGCTTGTCGGGCGCCATGCCCGGAGTAGTGTCTTGCGCAGGTACCCAAGCGCCTGCGGAGTTGGTCTCCAGGTGCGAGGCCGCCCAGCCGGTCATGATCCTGGATGATCCGTGAGCTCGGTGGCACGTAGCGCAGCCGATGTAGTTCCTCCAGAAATCGCCCGTAGTGTTGTTCGCCGCCTTCTCCAGCGGGACCCAATACTGATCGGCTAGGACCGTGGAGGGTATCGTGCGATCGGGGCCGTATCCACGCTCGAGAGTGATGTCGCTGGGATGGAAGTGGCGATCGAGCGGACCGACCTTGATGCCTGTGTTGGGGTTGGCCTCATAGAGCCCGTAATCAACGACTATGGTTGTCTCGGCTGAGCGCTGACGATATCCCGTGTGGCATGCAGAACACCACACCGACAGCGACTTGGTTGTGTCGGACGCGATTATGCTCAGAAGCGGCGTCCCGCCTGTGTAGTTGGGCCGGTACGCGTCGACTTGGGCCTGGCCGGCTGCGCCCTTGAGGAATCCACCGGGGGTGTTGCTGGCGTCGACACCGGGGATCGGGTAACCGGTTTCGGTCGAGAACACGAATGCGTTGGGAGTCTCGCCGTCAGCGCCGGTGTATCCGCCCACCGTCTGCGATGCGATCTGACCCGTGAGCATCCGGTAGTTGGAAGCGGGATGCGGGTCATGGCAACTGGCGCAAGAGAGACTGGGCGTCGTCTGCAAAACGGTGCCTGCTCCCCAGAGAGGCAACGGTCCGACCTCGAGGTTGTGGCTGGAGGTGGCCGGGACGAGGACGATAGTGGCAGAGGCCTCCCAAACATAGGGATCCGGCATGAAATTGAAGCCTCCGGCGTTGAGCGGCGCTCCAGGAGTCGATGAGGTCAGGTAGGACGAGCCGCCCTCGTAGACGCCGTTCATGACATTGGTGCCTGCTCCGGGAGCTCCGTCCCCGTGGCACACGAGGCAGTAGTCGGACAAGCTGGATGCCGAGCCGACCAGCAACGCGCTACTTTGATCGATGCCATTGGAATCGGTCCAGCCGATGCTCGAGAACGACGTGTGAGCGCGATGGCAGATCGCGCAGGTGTCGGTATCGGGCGCTGCACCGGGCGAGTGGGGTCCGAAGTTGGCGTACGCCAATGGGGCAGCAGCCAACGATAGGCACAGCAACATGGCTACCTCGGCGAAGACCCAAGCTCCGTATGTCCAAGACGCGCGCCGCATCAGAAGTACCACCCCGCAGGTTCGGGCGTCCCAGTGGCGACTACCGTATGGCCGTGACACTTCTTGCAGTTTGTCGGGAACACGCCGCTGTTAGGGGACACCCCCGTGATCGCTTGAGCGCGCACGTCATGAGAGGTGGAATCCCAAACGTGGCAGGTGTTGCAGAAGTAGCGGAAATCCTTGCCACCTGAGGGGATCTTGTACGTCAGTACACCTGCGATGCTCTTTGACCCGTTCGCCGACTTGACGGTGTCGAGAATGGCGTCGTCATTGGCCGTGCCGTGAGGATCATGGCAGGAGCGGCACTCGAGGACGTCCCCGTAGGCGTAGCCCATGTCAGGTCTGAGGAACGCGGCCGCCGAACTCGCACTCGAACTCCTACTCCCGAATCCGTGCTGGTTGACCTGATAGGCAGCTTGGATGTTCGTCGTCGTGGTGACACCGCTGACTGCCGCAGTGGTGACTGCGCCGCGGGCGTAGACGGGCTCGGCCCACGGCGACGTCTCAATGCTGGTGGGCAGAGTCTGGCCGTTGTGACAACGGAAGCAGAAGGCCTTTTCGTCGCTTCTCGGCGTGGTCCATGTTCCGCTGGGGCTGGGATTGTGCGGGTCGACGAGAGGGAAGGGGACCGTCGTGGTATGCGTGTTGTGGCAATTCTCGCATGCCATCCGGGCTCCCCGGGTCTGATCTTGAGGCAGTATCGGGTGCTTGCTGTTCGCACCGTTGTTGAGCATGAGCTTGCTGAGAATATCCACCTGAGCAGGATTGCTCGCCGAGGTGGTGTGGCACTGCATGCACACCATGAACCCCGAGTACTTGAGCAGCTGGTTATTGCGTGAAGAGTGCGACTCGTGGCACCTGCTGCAGACGATACCTGCGCCCGTGGGCGCGGCAAGGGCAGTGTTGTGTCCTGACGTCTGGAAGACCGACATGTCTCCCATTACCAGAGGGGAGCCCGGCCCGTGACACGAGTAGCAGAAGTAGTTACCGGCGGGCGTACTCGTAACGACTACGCAGGGCGAGGTTGAGTTGGTCTTCATCAGGTTGTTCAGTGGAGCGCCGTCGGGGACCAGAGGATTGTGACAGGTGGTGCACGTGTACGGATCACTGGCCGTGACGCTTGCGCCCATCGGATGCTTTGATTGCAGCAGCGGGTCAACGAAGTTGGCCGCAGATGAAGCTGGAGCATGACAAGTCACGCAGAGCGTGTTTGCTGTTGCGCCAGGGAAGCGGACGAGTGGGACCAGGGTCGTGGAGCTGTGGGTCGCGTGACAGACGCACGCGGACGCAGTCTCGTAGTGCGGTTGGGGCTGGTTCGCAGGAATCGGAGCCGCCGGTTTGGCCTCAGCTTCAATCGACGGAATGCCGACAACCCCCGAGGTGTTCACGGCGGCGACCTGGTAGTAGTAGGTGTTTCCGTTGGTGACAGTCAAGTCGAAGTACCCGGTCCCGGTGATGGGGGCCGGGTACGGCGATATGGTCGTCATGGTCGACATGCTGGCGGTCCCTCGGTACACGACGTAGCCGTAGACCGCGGGGTCGGCCGGTGCCTGCCAAGAGAGGAACACCTTGTTGTCGAAGTTCATTGCAGTGATTCCGAGGATACGGTCGGGCAGCGTGGTTATGGGGGCGGTGTAGTTCCATGTCGCAGCAGAGGTGTCGGACAGCGAGCTCTCTCCTCGGGAATCCACGGTTGAGACGGCGTACCAGTACCTCGTGGAAGAGGAGAGGTTGCGGTCGATGTACGCGCAGTCGTTGACGCCGCCAGTTGCGGTCGCCACCGCCGAATAGACGGTTTCGGTGGCTGTACGCCGATAGATGCGGTAGTTCGCAAACGAGACCGTATCCCCTTGGGGTGTCCAGTTCAGGTACACCGTGGAGCCCGTCGGTGATGTGGCGAGCACGGGATAGGGGGCCGTAGGAAGCGGGGCTCCCGGCGTGGTGGCATACACCATGGCGGACGGCGCCGAAGTTGTTCCGGCACTGCTGATGGCGTACACGACATAGTTGTACGGAGTGCTCTGGGTCAGGCCCACGATGTCGATGGCCGGGGTGGTCACTTCTGCTATGTAGAGGCCATTTTGGTAGATGTTGTACTGCGCGATCCCGCTGGGCGGCGGGATGACACCTGGCCAAGTGAGCCGGACGCTCGAGTAACTGGTTGTGCTCGCGGTGACGGACGGGCTAGCCGGTATTGACGTGTCCACGAGGAAGGCCGCCTGCCGTGTCGGCTCGTCTGAACGAAATCCTGTGACGTCGTGCGCCGAGAAGAACAGTGTCGACGCGCCCTGCGCAATCGGTGTGGTGGTGGTGGGCACAGGATTATACGAGTAGGGGCCGACGAACGGGACCGAGCCTGCGCTGTAATCCCAGCCGGAATACATCACCGCATTCGTGGAACTGGGCTCGGTGGACAGGGTCACCGTCGGGGTGGTGACGTACCAGCCGTTGGAGCCATTTGGCGACAACGGGCTGATGCTCAGCACGGTGCTAAACGGCCCGGTGTCCATGTGGGTCGTGGTGAAGGTAATGGGCAGACTCCATGAGGTGTTTCCCGCGACATCCACCGTGGCAACGGTGATCTGGTAGACGGTGTCGTGTGTGAGCCCGGTGAGCACGACGCTGGTTGTGGTGGTGCTTGCGACTGGGGTGGCGCTGCCGACAAAGGATATGTCGTACCTCGATACTCCGGAGATACTGTCGCTACCAGCGGACCACATGATGCTCGCGGTCGATGTGGTCACTGCGGTTGCCGTGACCACGTTGGAGGGCACTGGGGGAATCGTATCGGTCTTGATCGGCGCGCTCTGCACCGTCTCGACGCCACCCGAGGCATCCACGGAATAGTAGTACAGAGTCTGGGTGCCCTGGTTGGGAGCGAATGGCACGCTATATGTCGAGAACGGGCCGCCCGCCGACGTCCAGCCGTAGTAGGTGGTGCCGCCAGTCCGGTTCGAAGTCAGAGTCACCGTGGGAGTCGTGACATACCAGCCGCTTGAGCTCGGCGCCGAGGGAACGATCGCCATTGTGGTCGTCGGTGCCGTGAGGTTGCTTCCGCGCAGAATTGTTCCCTGGGGGCCGCTGATGAAAGCGAGATTTGAGTTGGCGTACGCCACTCCCGACAGAGCGCGTGCAGTTCCCGACGACTGCAGGGTCCAGGTTGTGCCGCCATTGCTTGTCTTGGCGATAACCCCACCACCGCCCACTGCCGTGCCGTTGCTGACATCGAAGAACCTGATCGCGTAGAAGGGCAGTGTCGTGGGGGTGTTCTGGCGGACCCAGTTGTATCCACCAACGGGCGTCGAAGAGTACTTGAGAATGATGCCCGAGTCGCCCGCCGCATAGCCAGTGTTGGCATCGAGCATGTGGATCGTCCAGAGTTGCGCGTTGGCGGTGGTCGGCTGGGATGCCCAGTTCGCGCCGCCATCGGTGGTGTGCCAGATGACATTGTTGCCTGCGACACGCAAGGCCGTAGCCCACGCTTCGGTCGCGCTGACCGATGACAATCCCGACACCGGCTGGGTCGGGATGACACTAGCTGCGGCCCACGTCGAGCCCGCATCCGATGTGTATTTGACGACGCCGGAACCTGCTGCGATCGCATGGGTTCCGTCCTTGGTGGAAACGGCGCCAAGGTTGGCGGTCGTGTTGGAAGACTGCCCGGCCCACGTGTATCCGCCATCGGTCGTTCGGCGGATCGTGCCGTTGTCACCGACGCCCCAGCCGGTGGACGTCGTGGCCATGGATTGGGCGACGAATGCATTGTTGTTGCCGGTCTTTTGCAGCGGCCAGCTCTGCCCGCCGTCGGACGTGTGCATCATCACGCCGCCCGTGCCAAAGATCCAGCCGTTGAGGGAGTCGGCGAAAGCCATGCCGTTGAGGCTGTTCTGCGTGCCATATTGCTGGGATGTCCAATTCGCGCCGCCGTCAAGCGTCCGCCTAATCATCGCCGAGTCACCAAAGAGGTAGCCCGTGCCGGTACTGACGAACGACGAGGCCCAAGTGCCGGTCGACGGGTCGAGGGCCGATGTCGGCAGGCCAGCGCTCTGCGTGGTCCAGGTGCTGGCGCCATTCGTATTCTTCTTCACCAGTCCGTAGGTGCTGGCGAACCATCCCACGGGATTCGGGGACGCATTCACAAAGAAGATCGTGCGAATCGGCTGGCTGCCGGCATCGGTGACCATCGGCGTCCAGAGGGTGATGCCACCGTTCGCGGTCTGGACTACGGTCCCGCCATTGCCAGCCGCCCATACCTGTGTCGCGCTCACTCCTCTGACCGCAAGGAGTATCTGGCCGGTACCGCTTCCGGCGGTGTCGTTCCACGCCTCTCCGCCGTTAGTGGACTTCCTGATCATGCCGGCGCCACCCACCATGTAGCCGGTGTTGGAGTCGGCGAACCAGAGGGCGTTGATGGGCTGGAGAGTTCCGGACGGCTTGACGGTCCAGGTCGAGCCCCCGTTGGCGGTCTTGACGATCGTTCCACCGTTACCAACAGCGATGGCCACAGAAGGGCTAAGCGCCCACACGCCGTTGAGCTGCTGCGTGGTCTTGGAGCTGGCGGTCTGGGATACCCATGTGAGGCCGCCATCGGTCGTGTGCTGGATGGCCCCACCGTCTCCGACGACCCACCCGTTGTTCGCATCGGCGAAGTGGATACTGCGCCAGACCGTGATGCCCGAGGCGAGGGTCGTCCATGTCTGGCCGGCGTCGGTGGTGCGGATGATCGTGCCGTTGGTGCCTGCCGCCCAGCCGAGGTTGGCGTCGATGAAGTAGGAGGTCTGATAGGTCGCCGTCACGCCGATCATCGGCGTCGTCCAGAAGTTGCCGCTGTCGCTCGTCGTGAAGATCATGCCGATGTCACCGATCACCTTCATGGTGTTCGCATCGATCATCTTGACGTCGCGCAGGGCGTTCGAGCCGACATTGTTCTGCGACTGGTTGAGCCAGGTGGTGCCGCCGTCAGTGGTGTGGCGAATCTGCCCGTTGGTCCCCACGGCGACGGCATTGAGCGAGTCAAAGCAGCTGACGCCGGTGAGGTTGATGGCCCCCGTCGCCCCGAGCCCATTAGCCGCCGTCCACGTGACACCGCTGTCGGTGGTCTTATAGATCGTCCAGCTCGGCAGGGAAGCGTTGCCCACAAGGTAGCCGACCGTCCCCCCGGGAGCGAACGAGATCGCCGAGAGACCTGCGACGGTGGGCGAGATCTGAGGCAGCCATGTTGCGCCGCCGTCGCCGGTTCGGAGAATCGCTCCTGCCCCGCCGACCGCCCAGCCGACCGTCGCCGAAACCATCTGCACGCCACTGAGTCCAACGGTCGACGTCGTCGACGCCGTTCGCCAGGTTACCCCGCCGTTGCTGGTGTAGACGATGGTTGACGTGGTCGTGCCTTGATCGCCGACCGCCACGCCCACATTGGCGTCAAAGAATGACACCGCACGCAGGTTGCGAGCCGCGGGCACCGTTGGCGCCGTTTGCGCGGTCCACGTCGACCCGCCGTTGGTGGTCCGGATCACCGTGCCCGAGACACCGACCGCCCACCCCGTGCTGGTGGTCACGAATGAAACGCCAGTCAAGTCTCTCGTCGTGCCTGGATCCTGCGAAATCCACGTCGTTCCGCCGTCGGTGGTCTTGAGCGCAGTGCCCGTGACTCCGACCGCATATCCGGTGGTTGCGCTGGGCCAGGAAGCCGAACGAAGGTCGTTGCCCTGGGGGAGTTGCTGCTGCCAATACCAGGTGCGGTCGGTGACCGGCTGCCCGGTGGAGATGAGGGCAGCGGCGATGATTGGGACAACGAATCCACAGAGGATCAGGGCGGCAGTCACCAGTACCCAGTGGCGGCGTATCGCGAGAATCCAGCGGTGGCGCGGCCCTCCCGGGGTCATTACTTTCGGTTCTTGCCTCAGGCCGTCCACCTCCTCGTTTCTGCCCACGAACCAGCGCCGATTGGCACTGAATCGGTCCAACGCAAAACCACCCACGGGCACTCTTGCGCGCGCGGAAGTTCTTTTATATGTAGTTGAGTGTACCCGAAAAGGAGTGTTTGTGCAGGTAGCCATGCTTGTGATGCAGTTTAGGAGAGCAATAATCCACGCCGCCTTTACGCCTGCGCGGCGGGACGACCTCTGGTAAGACTTGAGGGTACGACGCGAAACGTCAGAATCGGGCGTTTCTGGGGAGCGAAAACCGGCCCACAACTCCGGTTTCCACGGGGGGTTTCTCGGCCTTCGGCAGGAGCAGCAGAGCGATATTGTCGCAAGAACCGGGCGTAGCTACCGGACGTCGATGAGCGAATCGGTCGGCGCATAGGCGTCGGTCATGATCGGTACGTCGCCCAGGGGCACGATGCCGCCATAGAGGTCTGCCGAGAACGCCGAAAACCCGTCGAGTTTCACTCGGCCGTCCACATTGGTCGAGACACGGCGGAGCAACTCTGCTTTCGGTACGTCGGTGTCGCTCGCCAAGACGATGACGTTGCGGCGCTTGTCGGCCCCGCCACCTGCCGAGATGCCAATGGGGAACGCCCACAAGTTGTCCCAGACGCCGCTGGCCGTGCGGTAGGTCGTGCGGAAGAGCTTGCTCTTGTCCCCGCTCACCGGGCTGATGACGTTGTAGGCAAGAACTCCGTCGGGGGCCATCCGCGACTTCACCTCCCGCAGGAATTCGGTCGTTGTGAGGTGGAAGGGGAGTGACTCGGCGTAGTAGGCGTCGACGATGACCACGTCGTAGGTCTTGTCGGTGGTCTGGATGTAGCGCCTCGCGTCGGTCGTGAAGACGCCGAGCCGAGGGTCGTCGGGCAGAGCGAAATAGCGCCGCGCGACGTCGACTACCGTCGGGTCGATCTCGACGCTGTCGATGGTCATGTCGGGGTAGTCGCGCCACCAGCGTTTAGTGACTGCGCCGCCGCCCATTCCCAGCACCAGCACCCGCTTGGCGTCGGGTTTGATGGCCAGCGCGAGGTCGAAGTAGTTGGGGTAGGCGATGGTGGAGCGATAGCCGTCGGTCAGGTCGATAGCCGATTGATTGGTGGCGTCAAAGCGCAGGTGACGGACGTTGTCGGCCTCGGTGACGGTGATGCGGTGGTACTGCGTATCGGCTCGGAATAGCACCCGCTCGCCGCTCTCGTTGGTCGCCGAGACAGGGGCTACGCGCGCGAGCACCCAGCCGCCCGCGATCGCTCCTACGAGCACGGTCGTGAGCGCCGCCACGACCGGCGGAGAGAGCCGTCTGCGAGTCGGCGACCGCTCCTCCTGCGCATCACTTGCG
>Ga0194044_10001068_pt1 | contig 13972 bp, 10 predicted proteins | sample JunL4417m_MetaG_FD_155460 | JGI IMG/M metagenome (GOLD analysis project Ga0194044, IMG submission 155460) | Anoxic zone freshwater microbial communities from boreal shield lake in IISD Experimental Lakes Area, Ontario, Canada - Jun2016-L442-17m | ecosystem: Environmental > Aquatic > Freshwater...
TCAAATGCATCTGAAGCTCGCAAACTACTATCGTCGCCGCCCTCTAAGCCCTTATTATTTTGAGTTGCGGCTACATTAGATGATCGTTCCTTGATGCCTGCATTCAAAAGCGCCCGAACTTCAGCATCGTCTGGATAAGCCTTTAAATAAGCCTCAAAAATAGGGAACGCATTTGATCTTGGCACCTTATACCAAATTAATCCCGTCCTCCACCATTCGTTGGCCTCAGACCCTACAGAAGGATCTTTTGATAATTTGGAGAGCTGCACCAATCCATCAAGACGAGAGTTCTCTTTCAAAACCATTAATTTTGCTAATTGCAACTTGATTTCAACATTATTTGGGGATTGTTTTGAGATTCGCTCTAAACCTGCTATTGCATTTGACCAGCCATTATCGGTATAGCCTAAGCGCATGTAGTATTCGAGGGCAAGATTACCCTGAGGTACTCTTCCATTCAAGAGAAGGTTATATTGAGCGACGCTTTCATCTATTTTTCCTTCTTCCCCAAGAAGCCTAGCTTTTTCCCGAAGTTGAACATTAGCCTTGGAGCTTAAGTAAATATCTTGCTCTAAAAGGGCCGTAAAGCGACCATTAGGGTCTAGCTTTTTCAATTTATCAAGTGATTCATTGACTCCAGTAATATTATTTTTTGCGAGTTGACCCAGGGCAACCCCATACAGAGCCTCGACTTCATTTGGGTTGCTCAGTAATACCCTGCTCCAAACAGTAGCCGCCCGCGCATAATTTTCTTTAGCTTGCCAGTAACGAGCGCTTTCGACGAGTACCTTAGTAGCTTCGTCTTGACCTTGTGCCATTCCAAAAAGGGGGAAAAGCGTGGCTAATGCTAGTAGAGCTAACTTATTTTTGGGGTACATGCTGGATTCCAATTTAAATTAATTTGACCGTTATCAGAAAATCGATAGTGATTCTCAATCCACCCCATACCAAATAAACTTAATACATAGTCGTAGTAGGGGGCTGGGGGGCTTAAATACCGTAAGAGCTGTGCTCGCTCTGTTTGGGATTTCAATAAAGCATTTTTATTACTGGCTTTAAGAAAGGGAGCTACAGCGGCTGAGAATCCAAGGGGGGCGTCACCTGAGCTACTTCCCGTTAAGGTATTTACCTTCTCAGGTGGGTTGCCACTAATTTGAATCATATTATTCATTCCAACAAGGGAATTCATGATTGATTTTGTAAGCGGGTCTTTTGCAGGAGTCATTCCTGCCCATAAATACACCCTAATAGCGTCGTAGCTTCCAATTTCACCTTTGGTGGCATCAACAATAAATTTTCCAGCATCAGCTGATTGAGCTTGATAATTAACCCAATCAGGTGCAAACCCTTTTGGACTTGAAGCTGAAATCATTTTGCCTGTATTGATTGCAATTTCAGACCATGGCCCTTTCTTATTATTTAAGGCCAGTCTTCGCAAAACTGGGATCGGCAAATAACTTGGGTTAAGTTGCCATTGGTCAGGGGAAAGGGTGAAGCCAAATGGGCCTGGTAAAAGCATCTTGCCAAGACCTGGAAGTGAAATGATGGATTGGCTCTCAACAAGAGCTAATATTTTGTTTGCATCCGCTGCATAGTCTTTACGCTGCCAAAGTCGCCCGGCCTCCAACAATGCATAGGCATACCAAATATCTGCATCTGATGCAGAGTTCTCGTCAAGCACTTTCCAAGCGCCGTCCTCTGTCCTGCCCCATGTCCAAGCGGGCAGTCTAGAGTCAACATTATTGTTGAATAAGTTCGCTATGCTCCAACGCCACAATTGATCGAACGTTTTGGAGTCATTGGCAATTAAAGCGAACACCATTGCATAAGCCTGACCTTCAGAAAAACTCTGAAATTGAGGGGAGCTCCCAGCAACAACTCGCCCATCAGGTTTGATGTAATTCGTTTTAAAATCATTCCACAGAGGCCACGAAATAGACTCACAATTTTTGGCGGCATAGGTAACAGGACTCTGGAGCACACCAAGCGCCAATAAGCTAATAGATAAAACTCTTTTAACAATCCAAAGATTACGTTTTTCCTTAAGAGAAACAGTTAGAAAAGCTTTTCTAAATCGAGATGTCACCATTGCAGTCGTTTTCTTCGTCTGGCGTTTAGTGCAACATAAATTAATAGTGACAGTATTGCTACAGCGATCGCACTTAGTAGGATGAATAAAACAAGATATTCGGATATGAGCCAAGGAAGATAAACCGTCCAAGGTAGGGTGCCAGAATGGTAGTTGTGCTGATCAGAGACCAGCTCCATTTGATCTTCATTGAGACGCATCAAGCTTCCAAAAATAGGACCCATCGATCCATCCAAAGAAGCTGTAAGGTCTGTTAATTTTTCAGGGTTAAGGCTAGAAATTAAAACAACATTATGGTTGCTGTGTAATGGTGATTTAAATCCTGTGATAAAGGCATTCTGATAAATATCAAACTTTTCATTACCACCAAACCAGCCTTTAACATCATTCCAGTTATTTGGTATTTTGAAAATGCTGTGATTGCTACTTAGAATGGCGCTTTCCCACTGCTTGAGGAGTGGCTGACTTTCATTTCCTGAGGTGATAACTAAAAGATCTTTATCTTTAACGGAACCAATTTGACCAACGCTGGCAACCGTTACCAAAGTGACTGGGTAGCCAGTTAATCTACCAATACGCCCTAGTACGGCAAGATAAGCGGAGTAGTCGTAAGTATTGGGGTTATCTGGCAGGACAACGGCAGTTTCAGAAAGATCCGCCAAACGAGAAAAAGGGAATCCACTATTACTAAATGCCGCTAAATTTGGCATTTGAATGAAATGTTGCATTCCTGAAATATCAATAGTTGAATTAGGATTGATATTCGCATTTATAGAGCTTGTATTTTCTACTTGATTGCAATCACCTTTTTTCGCTTCTGCCTTTTTTATATTGAAGTCCATTTGCAAAATAGGCTCTATGCTGCCTCCCTCGCTGATTAACTTCGATACTAAATACGGACTAGGATATACGGCAGATAAGGGAATGTTAATGGTTGAATCTTTGGTGATGAGACTATTATTTTTTGATGAGCCTAAAAATTCACTACTAGTGCCAAGCTTACTAATCCATTCATTTTGCATTGGGAGAGTTATGGACTTAATAGCTTGATTTTGATAGTTAATACTCAAGCTTGATGAGCCTAAAAATTCACTACTAGTGCCAAGCTTACTAATCCATTCATTTTGCATTGGGAGAGTTATGGACTTAATAGCTTGATTTTGATAGTTAATACTCAAGCTTGATCCACGGCTATCAAATTGGTTTGTGTAGCTGTAATCTAAATTAAGGAGAATTCCTTTTCCATCAGCGCTAAATAAAGCAGGGGGCATCTGAATATTTAGGAGGTTAAAGCTTGGATTTGTCTCATTTTCAGCAGCTGATTTAGACTCTGATCTATCAGAGCCATTGATTTCACTAAATTTAATGGGGCCTTTAGAGCTCAGCCAATTTGGAGCATCAAAAGGCTTTCTAGCAATTTGTTTTTCAATTGGGTTTAATGAAGCGCTTTGCCCGCTTAAATTTTGATTCCCAAGAGCTAGGGCAATACTTGCTTTTTTTAGCTCATTGCCGTCTCTTCCCATGACAAAAAGCAATTTCCCATACTGGTCTTTTGGATTGCTGGTAATAAAAACCATGGGGCCGGTAATGCTGGGCAAAGATATTCCAGGGATTGAAGTAAGAGAATCTGCAAAAATTACAGCATTGCCAGCTCTGGGGATATCGCTAAGCGATACTGGAAATTGGGGTCCAGATTTGCTTGATATTGAACCAAACCATGATGAGAGAATGCCGCCCGCCTCTAACGAAGCGCTATCTGGTTTTGCCATAAAAATGAAAGGCAAAACTAGATTCTTTGAATCATTTTTGCTCGAAAATGGTATTGGAAAGTTAGCAAGCTCATTTGGCAGGTTTAAGGGTAAAGAAATTACTTTAAGCGTGCTTTGATTGTTGATATTGGCCCATAATTTCGGACTATTTGGGTCTTCACAGTCTGAAGCGTAGTGTCCAACCAGCTGAAAAGTAAAGCGGTTAGTTACGGAAAATAATTCTGGGGGTATAGTAATTTCAGTCTCTAACTCTTGATTGCCTTGACCTTTGGATATCTCAATAGTGCTTAAAGGTTCCCCATTGAGGAAAATATTAATTTGAGATTGCTCGGGTAATAAATCAGGAGAATATTTATAGGCAATCGTCAACGTTGCTTTCGAAACTACTTCGTTATTGGGAACATTGAAATCAATAAAACTTCGTCCATCTTGACCTCGCAACTGGATGGTATTTCTAGCCCCAAGTTGCTTTAAATTCAAAGTAGTAATGCCAATTTGCGTAGCAGTATTAGGAGCGATATCTTTGGATGCTTTTCCAGAGAGTGCTGGACTTGCAAAAGAGACATTTACTGGTAATGTAGGGCTTATCAATACAGCAACAAGCATCAAAACTGGAATGCGTTTTTTGAGTGGGAGGTTTTGTGACCCTAATTTTTTATTTTGCATGGGTTCTTTCACTAAGCCTTAAATTTGGTGCGATTTGACCATGTATGTATCGCTAGGGAATTATTTTGACTAGATATAGTGCCTACCCAATGAGTTGTATAGGCAAGGGATCTAGAAAGCCTTTCTGATACCAGACCATTAAAAAAAATGCCTTCATGGGATGCAAATCTATAAGTGTCGAGACTCTTCTCGAATACATCAGCTGAAAATAAGAGCCTACAAAATTGATTCAATTTTTTGGACATAGAAAATTTCAGCTCTTCGTGAATGGCTTGTGCTGGTTTTTTTTGCGCATTGATAAAAGTGAATCATGAAATGCATGAATAAACAGTGGTGCTAAATTCAAAATCCCATATTTCATTACTTCCCCGAAAGAGCGCAGGAGAGAGTCTTTAGAGTCAACATTCCACACATTAATCCAGTTATCCGCGCGAGAAAATGTCGTCTGTACAAAACCGTTTTGTTGTTCTGTAGTTAATTCATCTACTAGTACTCCAATAGTCTTGCCGCTTCTTTTCACGGCGCAAGGAAGCACTACTTCTTTATCCCCCCTAAATAGGGACACCATAATTTTTGAATCTCTGGGAAGATCTAGCGGTTGCGATATCTTTAGCTCGAACCCATTTTGCGAGAACTCAACGGTTTCACAAACAATGGTCTTGCCATCAGGAAGATTGATCGTTGCCGGCAACTTTCTGCTTAAGCGTGTATCTTTTCGAATCTGCCTGGCTTCTAAGGCCGTATTGACAGCTGCACTAATAATAATGAGATTGAATACAGCCCATACTAAATTGATTGCTATTGTTGCAACTATTTGATCGCTGACATCGTCAGCTGTCAGTCTAATAACTCCAGCAACAATTCCGGTGCAATTTAGAAGCAATAGAATGATGATGGGTGTCGATGACTTCCAATCAACGTAATCCTCTTTGTTGGTTCCGCCCTTGGCAGTTGAATTAAAAGCGCCAAATTTCGGATTGATCATCGCAAGCAAAACAGGGAACAGAATATACCAAGACAAGGCTGTTTCATAAACCTCGTTCCAAAAGGAGTGCCTAAAGCGACCTTGAATTAAAGAGTTGGTAATGTTGGCAATGAATATACTCGGAATTGCATAAATAATGACTTCGAACACGCTTGCACTAAATATTTCTGCGCCAAATATGAGGTATGCCAAAGGAGCCGTTAAAAATACTAAGCGTGGTAATCCATAAAAGAAATGCAACATGGCATTGGTGTAGCAAAGGCGCTGGAAGATGCCCAAACCACGCCCTAAAAGGGGGTTATCAATTCTAAAGATTTGAGCCATACCACGTGCCCAGCGCCTTCTTTGAATAATGTGACCAGAAAAACTTTCAGTTGCTAGTCCTGCGGCTTGAGGGATAGCAAGGTAAGCTAGGTTATATCCTTTTCTACTGAGTTTTAATGCCGTATGCGCATCCTCAGTTACTGTTTCAATCGCAATACCGCCAACTTCCATCAGTGCTTTGCGCTCCAGAATGGCGCAGGAACCGCAAAAAAAGGATGCGTTCCAAAGGTCATTTCCATCCTGTACTAAACCATAAAAAAGCATGCCCTCATTAGGGACTTTGTTATGAATCTTTAAATTCTTTTCAAATGGGTCGGGTGAATATAGATAGTGAGGGGTTTGAACAAGTGCAAGCTTGGGATCTTTAGAAAACCATCCCATTGAAATTTGTAAAAAAGAGCGGGTGGGAATATGGTCACAATCAAAAATAAGAACATAGTCACCATTAGTTACTTGTAATGCAGCATTTAAGTTTCCTGCTTTGTTGTGTCGGTTGTTATCGCGCGTAAGGTAATTTACATCTACTTTATTGCAGTAATCCCGAAATTCCTCTCGGCGACCGTCATCCAATAAGTGCACTCGTAACTTATCAGCAGGCCAATCCATTGATTTTGCCGCCAAAATAGTGGTCCTCACAACCGACAAGCTCTCGTTGTAGGTTGGAATCATGACATCAATAATTGGCCAATCCTTTTGATCAAGCGACATCGCCACTGAGGGGCGCTTTAAAGGCATGATTGTCTGAAGGTAGCCTAGAAGCAAAGCGAAATACGTATAAATCTCAGCAAGAACAAGGCCCCATCCAAAAAAAACATCCAAAGGGGTGTCGAAATCAGTGGTGCTAGTTATTCGCCAATACATATAGCGAGATGTAATCATGATCGAAATCACGATCATCACAACAATACGTGTATGACCCCATGATTGCTTGTTAATAACTAGGATAGATACAAAGGCGAACAAGCCAAAAATCATCTGCTCTGTTTGGGTCAGGGAAGCAGTAACCACTAGGTAAGTTGCTAGTATTGCCGTTATCCCTAACAATAAATTAAGCGGCCAATTATTCCGGCCTGAGATGTTCCCCCCCAATTTATTGACATTAGGGTTGGAATTCATTGAGGATCTCAAAATGAATTCCTTTTTGCTGATGACTGAGAAATACCAGACATGACTTCTGTTATTTTTGAGGCTGCATCTGAGAAATCTTGCGTTGCACGGCAATTGGGATCATAAGCATGAATATTTGTTCTACAGGCCAAAGCTTCTTGAATAGATTGGTCTTGATGAACCAGCGCAATATTTTCAGCGCCAACCTGCATTGAGACGATGTCAGCGATATCCTCATTGAGTTGACGTGAGCGATCGATTTGATTAAGGATGTAAAGAGATCCGACATAGTCAGATCGGCCTTCACAATATTGTCCTATCGCACCATTAATCATGGGGATTGTTGCGTAACTTGCCGCATCGGCAATATTAACTACGATTGTGAGATTAGCTGCGCTAAGCGCTTGCTTTAAAAAGGGTAATTGTCCTGAAGTATCAATCACTACATAGGCTTCTGGTGAGAGCCCCAAACTGTGTAGTTGTTCTTTTAAGAGATTGGCTTGAGTTGCGATAGCCTGCTCAAAGTTACTGCGTTCAGACTCAGTGATTTTTCCAAATGGAAGTACAAGGCAACCGTCATTTGATTTAATAATGGATTCTTTCCACCTACTGGACTGAAAGCCGCTAGATACGATGCCGCCTTCATCTGATGGATTAATTCCAAAATGGAAGCGCAATGAATTCTGGGGATCAAAATCAAGGGCTAAAACTTCATGACCTTTATTTCTTAAAGCTGCACATAGGTTGGCGCTAATCGTAGTTTTACCAACCCCCCCTTTACCAGAAACCACAGAAATAATTTTCATGAGCGCTTTAACCTTTCAAACAATGAGCTGATATTTTCTGAAGCGGCTCTATTGTTGTTACGCGAGATAAATGCAAGCTCACTGATCTTTTCATTAACTTCGATTGCTGGTGTAGAGAGAGTTTCATCAGCAAACGCCTTGGCGGATATTTCGACACTTTCGATAGATGAGGCCTCACCGGCTATTTCATTGTTCTTATCTGGAATTTCAATGCTGGTTTTCTCGACCAATGCCTCCGCAATAAAAATCGTCTCCGATACAGCGACTTTAGGTGCGGGTCGAATCATCTTTGCTGGACTAGAAATCAACACTGCTGCCCTAGGAACGGGGGCCTCTAGCGGAGTTATCTGGTTAATTGCCGCTATTAATGGCCAGCGCTCAAGTGATTTCATAACCTCTTGATGCTGAACAATTTCCTGATAGCTATCCGGATTTTCACTGATTACATCAAATAGAATTGCAACATCACTCTTTTGCTTCATGGGTACTCTTTCTTGCGTGGTAGTAATGATTTGGATGGCTTTGAGAGGCTTAAGGGCTTAAGCGCTTAATTGAAACTCTGTACTACAAGTAATGATTTGGATGGCTTTGAGGGGCTTAAAGGCTTAAGCGCTTAATTGAAACTCTGTACTACCGAATTCATCCGTGGCAGAAATCTGGCGAACGCGCAAGGTATCACCCGCTCCCATGCCGGACAACCACTTTTGATAGGTACCCTCTAGAAAGCCCGTAACCCACAATGGAGTTTCCATTCCGTAGGCGGTATTGAGTAAATTTCCATTGGTTGAGCCATGATGAATAATGTTTAAAACACCATCATTCTCTTCAAGCTCAACTCGCCCCCAATCCATATCCTGCCAAACAGAACACATAGCAGCTTGTAAATCAGCAATGGTTTCACACTCAGGTAGAGGCGTTTGTGATCCAAACTGTATGCCAATGCTGTGCATGACTATTTTTGGATTTTTAAGTTCAAATTGTTTGCAAAGTCCATGGGCTGTTGCAGCTAAGAGGCTACGCCACTGCCTAGCTGATTGACGCTGAATTCGATAATCAATTTTTTTGGTGTTAATCATTATTTTCTCCAAGTTGGCTGGGATTTTTTTCCAGATGAATCGAGTTTCTTGATGCTGATGTTTTTAAGCGACCTAAAAAACGCATGAGTCATCTAGAAAACGCAAAACTATCTTAAATAACTGCAAATTTATAGATTCATTTATCTAGTAGCCTGTTGTATTTATCGGGAAACGGCGCGAGCTAATGTGACTGAGGGAAGCTCCCCGTATTGTTTTTGGTAGTAGTCAGCAAATGAGGCAGGTTTACTAAATCCGCAAGCGAGGGCAATAGATGTTACGGTTTCACCTGGTGTTGCGGATGTCAGGTGACCATGGGCCATAGCCAATCTTTCTGCTCGAACCCACCTCATAGGTGTGGTGTTGTAGCGCTTTAAAAACCCATAGTGGAGGTTTCTTGCAGACATATTGCTCACTCTCTCTAAGGTCGTAATACTAATGGGTTGACCTAGGTGCGCCTGGATGTAATCACATACTCGATCTAGTAAGCGTCTGCCGTATTTTCGATTTGGATTTAATGAGGCCTCATCTAGAAATAATTCAGGCTGTAGCATTACTGCAAGATTTCGATATATGTTTTCATCTAGCTCAGTTCTATTTAACAATTCAGGTTGCAATGAAAATTGATCTAGTAAGTTCGCTAATTGCCTAAAAATAGTCTCAAAAGATAGCCTGCCAAGTTGAAATTTGAGGTTTTGAGGGCCAATTAAATCAAGGCTATTTCGAGAATTTTGCTCAATACCAAGCATGCCTGATGAGATAAGGTCTAATTTTTGAGGGTCGATATCGATGATTAATAGTGATCGCAATGAGCTTTCACCACTTCCTATGCATTTTGGTAGCAGTAAGGCATTAACCCCAGCCTCCCAGCAAATAGTGCGACCGTCTATCAGTAGTTCACCTTGACCAGAAAAAGGAATGATGAAAGTGGCACTTTCATTTTTATCTAGTTTTTCTCTGATAGGGGTGCTTGCTGTTGCCACCATCTTCATCCCATTAACATTTAAAAATGAAGATTGATGTTGAAAAGGCCCTTGATTCGCTATGGACTCATATTCTTTCAAGCCTGGAACAATTGGCAGAATACGATTAAGCATTTCAGTGGTGGAATCGTCTATTTTTGCCGAACGCCCACCAAAAGCAAGAGGTGGCAAGAGATTCTTTAATTTTTTCCTTTGCATCAAGCGAGAAGCATTCTTCACCAAATAAAGATTAAAAATCAATTCAAACCAAAGGGGTTCAGCTCAAACTGATATTGATGTATGGTATTTTGATGAGAAGTACGGGCTCATGCGACCTCAAAAGCGCAACATCACTCTTAAAAATGCAAAACTACTTAGGAGTGTTTCAGCGAGCTAAGGCGCGAGCAATTGTGGCAGAGGGTAGCTCTCCAAATTGCTTTAGGTAGTAATTTGCAAATGTAGTGGGTTTTGTAAATCCATACTCAAATGCAATTTTAGACGTTGTATCTCCAGGGATGGCGCGATTCAGTTTGCTATGGATCAGCGTTAAGCGTTCCATTCTTACCCACTGCATTGGGGTGCAGTTATAGCGCTGCAGGAAGCTGTAATGTAATTTACGTCTAGACATGCAGCTAACACGCTCTAGATCTGTTAAGTTGATTGGCTCTTGTAAGTTAGCCTGAATATATTGACACACTCGATCAAGTAAACGTCTGGCATATGCCCGAGAGGGTGTTGAAGTAGAGGCATCTAGGAAGAGTTTGGGCTCTAACATCATGGCAATATTTCTATATAAGCTATCCTCCATCCCAGATTGATTGAGAAGTTCAGGTTGTAAAGAATATTGGTCTAGTAAGCTTGCTAATTCTCGAAAAATAGCTATAAAGGATATTCTTCCAACTTGAAGGTTAATTTCACGTGGAAGCTCTAAGTTCAAAAGGGGTTTTGAACGAGAACTAATGCCCAGCATATTGACCGCAATTGACTCGAGTTTTTTAGGGTCTAGATCTAGCATTAAAATTGATCTAGTTGTGCTTTGTGAGCTTCCACCACAATTTGGTAGAAAAACAGCGTTTTTACTGGCCTGCCATTGCAACTTATTTCCATTGGCTATTAAGTCACCGCGTCCTGAGAGAGGAATGATCATGGTAGATTTATTGGTTTGTCCCACAGTTGATCGAATTGGGGTGCTAGCGGTAGCGGCGATATTCATTCCATTGATTGAGAGCATCGAAGAATGATGGCGAAATAGAGTGTCATCAACCAGAGATTCGTATTCCACAAGTCCAGAAACAATAAACTTCAATCGTTCACGCATATCGTAGACTGAGTAATCAATGTGAGTAGATCGATTACCAAATGCTAGTGCCGCTAAATGGCTATTGAAGTTTTGGCTTTGATTCACAATTAGCTTTAGGTTTGGTTACGGCTTAAGAAGTATTGAGATGGCATTACTTATATTTGTAAAAGGTGCTGCCATTAGCTACTATGGGAATCAACTAGTTTTGGTTAGCTAGCGTTTTTGTTAGTCTCTCAAATTCGCTAGTAAGTTCTTGCAGACTTCTATTAATTGATTCAGTGGCGCGTAGATATTCCTCTTGCCTAGTCTGTAATATTTCACTTAGGGGCATAGTAGCTTGGTGAGCGGTATCGACTTTAGGCATACCTAGAGCATTTAAGTCTATATTTAACCAGTATCTTAAAACTAATAATTTATCGAGCTCTGGTATAGCCAGGCCACGTAACCATCTTCGAGCAGATTCTTGGGTAATAGCTTCGGATAAGCGAGTACGTAAATTAAATTCTTTGGCCACAAAAGCGGCTGATGGAAGTTCTCGATAGCGAATTAATAAACAATTGATGAGTGCTTTTGAAAATTCATCTCGTAGGCCTTGCTTTGAATTGATCACAATAATTAAATTACATTAGATATTTATTAGAGTGGGTAATTTAATTTACGCATTAGCTTTTTGATCGGGCCGATCTTGCTGCTTCATTGGCTAAAGTCGACATTCTTACGGCTTCTGCTGCAGCTTCGGTAGCAATTTTAGTAGCCTCGGCAGCTTCTGCAGATGCATTTAAGGAAGATTCCTCTGCCTGTTCTGCAACAGCTCTTGCAGCAGCTGCACTTGCTGCTGCAGCAGAAGCAGCAGACTCAATAGCAGATTCTGCTGCTGATGCTGCAGCATCGGCTGCAGCATCTGCCGCTACGACAACTAAAAAAGCTGCGGCTTCTGTGGCAGCAGTAGAAGCATTTTTTGCCGCCGCCGCCGCTTTAATCGCTCCATTGGCAGCCCGCTTAGCAGCCTCAGCAGCATGAGCAGTAAGCTCTTTAAGTGCAGTTAGTGCTTTGCTATAGCGCCTATTAATAATTAAATACCCTTGTCTAAGATCGCCCATCTCAGTCTCAAGCGAGAGTATTTTTCTTTCGATATCTTTTATGTTGGTTATCATTTTTTTCCCCAAATCAATTATGTCACTTATATTTTTGCTTTATATCCGATCCACGAATTATGGGGATTTATTTTTAGGAAATACACCTTTTGAGTGTAATTAAGCCCTAAAAATTCTCTAAAGTAATTTTTTTTCCTAGCAAATGTTTGGCTAGACCATGATTTCATATTTTTCTGGATCATTGGGGAGAAAACGGCGAATAAATCACGATTACATTTTTTAGCATTGTTTAGCAGTTTTTTGGTTGACTTAATTTAAATTACATATCAATATTCCGGCTGGTCACTTAACCACTACGACAATTTAAGGGCATTGATGAAGCAAATTCTCCAGCTGACTAAAAGGGGCGAATTCCAAGAGATTGCTATGAATATCATTGAGTCTACTGATTATGCCATTATTATTTGTGAGAGCCAGTCTAACGATAACCTTAGCTCCAAAATAGTTTATGTAAACGATGCTTTCGTGATAGAAACAGGGTATTCTAAAGAAGAGATAATTGGTAACCCCCCCCAAATTCTTCACGGGCCAAAGACAGACAAAGCCATTATTGACAAAATTAATATTGCAATAAAAGCGCAGCAATCAATTCGTGCTGAAATCCTGAATTACAAGAAAAATGGCGATGAGTTTTGGCAAGAACTCAATATTTTTCCCTTAAGGCGTAATGTGAATGAAAATGTTCGCTTTGCAATAATTCAACGAAACATAACGCTAATAAAAATAAATGAAAACTCTATCTTAGAAGCTAAAAATTCATTGGAATTAGCAACCAAGGCTGGAGGTATTGGAGTTTGGGACTGGGATATCGTCAACGATGTTTTAAGTTGGGACCAGGGTATGTATTCGCTTTACGGCATTAATAGTCGAGACTGTCATAGTGGGTACGATTCCTGGCGCCTTGTTGTGCATCCAGATGATCGTCAAATGGCAGATTCGAAAGTAATTGAAGCAATCAAAAGCGGAACATTGAATACTGAGTTTAGGGTGATCTGGCCTGACACTTCAGTGCACCATATCCGAGCCCATGCGTTAGTAATTAAAAACTCCTCCGGGCAAGCTACCCGTATGGTTGGTACCAATTGGGACATTACGGTTACTCATATGGATCGAGAGCAAATTGAAGCCGCATCGCTCATCGATTCTTTGACTAATTTGCCAAATCGACGTTTATTTATTGATCGTCTAAAGCAAGCCTTGTTAATTGGACAGCGAAGCAATACCTACGGAGCATTATTTTTTATTGATATTGATCAATTTAAATTTATTAATGATAAGTTTGGGCATCTAGCAGGTGATTATTTGATAGTTGAACTCGCAAAGCAAATAAAAGGGTGTTTGCGTAAGTCCGATACGATCGCTAGATACGCCGGAGATGAGTTTGTCGTTTTAATAAGTGAGATAAATAAGCCAATTAAGGAGACTTATCAGGAGATGCATAAACTTGGTGAAAATATTAGATCTTCTATAGCAAAGCCGTATTCCATTCCTCATTGGACGGATCAGATGGAGAAATGTTTTTCGATCATTAATCCAACTGTTAGCATAGGTATCAAGATCTTTGACGATAGTATGAGTGATTGGGAGGGCATTATTGCTCAGGCTGATTCTTCAATGTATGCTGCCAAACGATCTGGCGGTAATACAGTTCAATTTAGCATTCTTCCTAATGAAATATGCACAGATCGATTTTTGCATGAATCAGAAGAAGTTTTAAGATTGCAAAACCAAATTTTT
>Ga0194044_10001069_pt1 | contig 13963 bp, 16 predicted proteins | sample JunL4417m_MetaG_FD_155460 | JGI IMG/M metagenome (GOLD analysis project Ga0194044, IMG submission 155460) | Anoxic zone freshwater microbial communities from boreal shield lake in IISD Experimental Lakes Area, Ontario, Canada - Jun2016-L442-17m | ecosystem: Environmental > Aquatic > Freshwater...
CCCGTTACTCACTGCGCACGGAACCGCAAGGCAAACGCTGATGGATCGATTGCAAAAGAAATGTGTCTTCGCCTCGACAGGTTTTCACCTGTTGCTGGCGGTCATTTTATTAATCGGCCCGGCCTTTGTGGCGTCCAAAAGCCAGCCGGACAACCTGCCGGTCCTCGACTTCGTCCCGTTCAAGACCGTGGATGCCCTGCTGTCGGGAGGCGGAAATCCCAATGCCAATCCTCCGCCGGCACCGTTGCAAAAGCCTCTGCCTGCTCCGCCAGCGCCGGTTGTCAAGCCCGCGCCGACACCGCCGGCTGAGAAGGTGCGGGAACCTGACCCACCCAAGGAAGTTGTTAAAGAGGTCACACCGCCCAGGGATGAGGACTCGCTGGAGCCCAGCAAAGAGCGCAAGCCTAATAAGCCGGTGATCGACTTCACCCCGGTCGTGCGCTCGACGAAGGATGCGAAGGCTGAGGCCAAGGTGCGGGCCGAGGCCAAGGCCCGGGCCGAGGCGCAGGCGCAGGAAGAGGCTCGCGAACAACAGGTCAGGCAGGAAGCGATCCGACGGCGGCGCGTGGCGGCCGCTTTTGGCAGTGCTGCGAACAGCCTGGAAGAAGGCCGTTCATCGGGCACAACCATCGAGCTGAAGGGGCCAGGGGGCGGCGGGGTGCCATACGCCAATTTCTTGCAGGCGGTGAAGAGTGTTTACCAGCGCACGTGGATTGTGCCGGATGGCATTACGGATGAAAACGCCACGGTGGCAGTTTCGGTGACTATCGCCCGCGACGGCACCGTCGTTTCCTCGCGAATCACCCGCTCTTCCGGCAACGCGGCTGTGGATCGATCAGTTCAAGTGACGTTGGACCGGGTGAAAGTCGCCGCACCCTTGCCGGACGATGCAAAGGAAAATCAGCGCACCGTCGGCATCAACTTCAACGTTGCGGCGAAACGAGCTCTTGGATGAAATATATTATGCGGTTTAACCAAATCTTTGCAGCAGTCAGTTTAATTGCGGTTAGCGGTTCTGCCTACTCACAGATCGACATCACCAACGTCGTCGTCGTTCCCGGCAACACCAAGCCCATTTACATCTCGATGAGCGGTTTCACGGGCGAGGCAGTGCAGGTGTTGCGGTTTGATCTTTACGTTCAGGGTTTCGCGTTTACGAACGCCGCGGCCGCCCAATACCTCCTCTCGGGCAGCAACAACGGGAATCTTGAAGGCCGGGTGACCGATCCGCACAACAAAACCACCCTCGTCTCGAAGGTTTATTCCGGCGCGGCGCTGCGGCGGCAGGCCCATGCGTTCGCGGACGATTTCGTCCAGGCGCTCGGCCGGAAACCGATCGCCCAGACCAAAATCGCGTTCAAAGGCGAGAGCGGCCGGAGCGGGGAGATTTACATCGCCGATTTCGATGGCTATGGCTCGCAGGCCGTGACGAAGGACAACACCATCGTGGCGGCGCCGTGCTGGGTACCGGGGCACATGGCGCTGTACTACGTCTCCTACAGGCTCAACAACGCGGACATCTTCTATCACAACCTCTCCAGCGGAGATCGCAAGGCATTCGCGCGATATGGCGGCTCGAACATCAGCCCGGCGGTCTCGCCTGACGGCAGCAAGGTGGCTATGATTTTGAGCAAAGACGGCTGGACCGATTTGTATGTCTGCAATTCCGACGGCAGCGGCCTCAAGCGCTTGACCAAGTCGCCGCAGGACGAGTCCTCGCCCTGCTGGTCGCCGGATGGCAAGTGGATTTGTTACGCGTCCAAAGACAAGGAACGGCGGGCGCTCTCGAAAATCTCCCCCGCGGGCGGTGAGCCGCAGCGCATCCCGACATCGGGAGTAGTGAGCCCGACCGAGCCGGATTGGTCGCCGGACGGCAAGTTGATCGCGTTTACGTCGCAAGGGGCTGGTTTCACGATCTGCGTGGTGCCGGCCACCGGGGGGACCGCCACGCCGCTGGTCGCGGGCGAAGACCCATCCTGGGCACCGAACTCGCGTACGCTGGCCTACGGCCGGCGGCAAGGGGGCCATTATGCGCTCTCCCTGCTTGACGTGCCGACCAAACAATACAAAGATGTTTCCCGGATTCCGGGAATTAGCTCACAATCACAACCTAGTTGGGCCAAATAGCCCGCCACGAAAGATAAAAAAATGAAACTAACCAAGTTCGCCAATCTATTGGTGATAGGACTCGTCCTCGCCGTCGCTGCCTCCGGCTGCAAAAAGAAGCCGGTGGGCGTTACTCAGCTCCCTAATCCGTACACGAAAAACCCCACGGATAAAGGCTCCGCCGCCCCACTAACCGATAATGGGGGAAGAACGACCCTGCCGACGGGGCCGATCACCACCGATGTGAGTCATCCTCCCGTAAACCCGATTGTCAACCCGATTGTCAACCCGATTGTCAACCCGACTGGCACTCCGTCCAATTCGCCGGACACCCATGCGGGCTGGCCCGAAGATCGCTCGATCCTTAAAGCCGACACCGTCTATTTCGACTTCGACAGCTCCGCTGTTAAGGCATCCGAAAAACCCAAAGTGGCAGCGGTGGCAGATTATTTGAAGGCCAACGCGGCCACCGCGGTGAAGATCGAAGGCAACTGCGACGAACGCGGCACCGAAGAATACAACCGGTCGCTCGGCGAGCGGCGGGCTCTGGCCGTGCGCGAGGAGCTCATCCGTCTCGGGATCGATGCGACCCGGGTTGATACCACGAGCTTCGGCAAGGACAAGCCGGAGGATCCGGGCCACGACGAAGCCGCCTGGAAGAAGAATCGCCGGGACGACTTCGTTGTCTTGACACCGCCAGCCAAGTAACCCGCAGGTAACTATTTCACGGCGTCAGGCCTCAGGGTCTGGCGCCTTATTTTTTCCCCAGCCAAATGGCCCCTCATGCCGTGGCTTTTGGTTCTTTACTATTAAAGGTTGCGGGCTTAACTTGCCCGGGTATTGATTGCTAATTTATGAATGTCATGTTTGCTGGTTTTTTTGGTGGCTGGGAAATCGTATTGATTTTGGCGGTCGTTCTCATCCTCTTTGGTGCCAAGAAATTGCCGGAATTGGCCAAGGGGCTAGGCACGGGCATCAAAGAGTTCAAGAAAGCGACGCGCGAGGTGACGGAAGAGATTTCGTCTGCAATGGACGAAACGCAGCCGCCCCCCAAACGCCTGCCCGCCAGCGGAACACCGTCCCAGACCGAGCCGCAGCAGATCGTCTCGCAGACTACACCCGGCCCGAAAGCCTGATTTGTTGAGCAGTTTCTGCTATGCCTGACGAACCGGAAGCGGAACGCCTTGACGAATCAGAGGGAGAAGAGGGCGGACCTGTAAAATCATTTCTCGAGCACCTGGAGGATCTCCGTTGGGTGCTCATCAAGAGCTTGGTCGCCTTGGGCGTCGCCATGCTGATTTGCTTGATCGCTGGCAATCTCGTCGTCACCATCCTCAAACGGCCCATGGATAAGGCCAAGATCTCTTACCCGGGCACTAATCAGGTCGTCACCGTTCTCTTTGGCACCAATCAGCTTGGCGTTTTCGCACTGACCGCCCAGCAGCAGGCGGCACTGGAGTTAAGCACCAACCGATTTGTGGCCGTACGCGTCGAGCCAGCGGTCGTCGGCACCAATCATGTGCTGACGTGGCGGGTGGACAATGACTCCGATCTCGCACAACAGGCGCAACGACTGAAGATCGATCTGCTGAATCTCAGTCCCGCCAGTGGGTTCTTCGTCGCGTTCCAGGTGGCGTTTTACGGTGGCTTGGTGATGGCGTCGCCGTTCATCTTTTACTTCATAGCCTGCTTTGTCTTTCCCGCGTTGAGGATGAAGGAAAAGCGTTATATCTATCGCGGGCTGGGCTACGGTACGGCGCTGTTCCTATTCGGCGTCGCATTTTGCTATTTTGCCCTCATGCCGATCGCACTGGCTGCGTCCCAAAAGTATTCCCAGTGGCTGGGCTTCTCCGCCTTCCAATGGAAAGCGGACGACTACATCAGCTTCGTCTGCAAATTCATGCTGGGCATGGGGCTGGGGTTTGAAATGCCCGTTATCATATTGACGTTGGTGAAGATCGGTGTTTTGAATTACCGCATCCTATCCAAAGGCCGCCGTTACATGATCGTCATCAACCTGGTGCTGGGAGCCTTGCTGACCACTCCGGAGGTCATCACCCAGATCATCATGTTCGTGCCCCTCCAACTGCTCTACGAGATCAGCATCTGGATCACCTGGTACTGGGAGCGGCAGGACAAGAAACGCGAAGCCGCGGCGACTGCGGCGGATGCGGTGGGACAGCCGTAACCGTTACTGGCTAAACCCCTGCCCCTTCAGCCAGAACACCAGGTCACTGGTCCAGGGATGCCGTTTCTCGGGGTTCCACTCCCGGGTGCCGAGGCCAAGCCCGTGTGGCCCTTTCTGATAAACGTGAAGGTCAAAGGGGACGCCGGCTTTGCGCAGCGCCGCAGCAAATTCCAGGCTGTTCTCCACCGGCACACCGCTGTCTTCGCATGTGTGCCAGATAAAACATGGCGGGGTGTCTTTGGTGACCTGGAGTTCGTTGGAGAGTTCGCGGACCAACTCCGGCGCGGGTTCTTTGCCCAGCAAATTATTTTTTGACCCGTGGTGCGTAAACGGATCTGTCAGAGTAATGACAGGGTAACAGAGTATCCCCAGGTCGGGCCGGGAACTCGCGCGTTCGATTGGGTCTGTTGCGTCGGCTTTGCCCGCATCGAAATGCGTCACCAAAGTCGAGGCGAGATGGCCGCCGGCTGAGGATCCCATGATCCCGATGCGTTTGGGGTCCAGTTTCCATTCCGCAGCGTTGGCGCGCACGGTTCGCACGGCGCGCGCGGCATCCTGCAGCATGGCCGGATGATGATAGCCGCTGGAGCCAAGGCGATATTTCAAAACGAACCCGGCGACACCTTGTTCGTTCAGGAATCTCGCATAGTCCTTGCCTTCATGGGGCGCCAGGCCGCCATAGCCGCCGCCCGGACAAATGACGACGGCGGCTCCGGTCGCCTTCCCCGGCTCGGGAAAGAAGGGCGTGAGGGTTGGAATATCTTTATCCTGATCACCGAGTGCGCCGGGTGCTCCAGCGGTCCAGAGTGGGAACGAATTAGTGGGTTGGGCTTGCGCCGACCCGATGCATCCAAACAGAAGGACCATAGCCAGGTTGAATTTCATTTGGGTTGTCAGCATATCCAGCCTAGATGCCGTCGGGCGATAAAAATCAATCGCAGAAGAATCCGCGCCGACCCAAATTGTCCCTTGCATTCTGCGCCGACGCCGCTACTCTTGGCGTTCATTCGGAGAGATGGGCGCCTTCGTGACTCAGCGAACTTCAGGCGAGCGTCCTCACGGATGGTTTGGAACTTGGCAGAGTGGAACCGGCGAAATGCGGTGTTCAGGTGCGCTCACGGGCGGGTGCCCTGCCGGGTTTTTTTGCGCTACGTACTGAAGTTTAATTATGTCTGAAGTTAAATTGAAAAAAGGCGAGCCGGTGGAGAGAGCCATCCGCCGGCTTAAGAAGAAATTGGACCGCGAGCAAACCTTGCAGCAGTTCCGACTGCGCCGGCGCTTTGAAAAGCCCAGCGCCAAAAAGCGTCGGAAGGAAAAGGTGGCCCGTTTCTCGGCGATGTTGAAGGCACGCTACGCCGACGACTGAGCGGCAGCGAACCTAAAGGGGCTTGGCCTCTTCCGGGGGACTAGCCGGGGCGGCAGACGAATCCGCGGTCTCACCCTGCCGCGGGTATTTCGCCCGTTTGTTGCGAGGCAGCGGGCTGAGAACCACGTTGAGATCGCGGTCACCCAGCATCTTGGGCGGTGAATCCGCATGGCCGTAAGGGGCGACGTCCTGAACGAACTGGTTGACGACTTGGAAGCCGATTTCTTTGTGCGCCTTCTGGCGGCCCTTAAAGCGCAGCTTGACGCGAACTTTCATGTCATCGCAAAGGAATTGGATGGCATGGTCCAACTTCACCCCCAGATCGTTCCGGTCGATGGCCGGAGAGATCTGGAGCTCTTTCATTTTGCTCGCAGACTGCCGAGCGTTGGAGTCCTTGCTTCGTTTGGCTTCTTCGTAAAGGAATTTGCCGTAATCGACGATGCGGCACACCGGGGGAGTGGCGGTGGCCGCAATCTCGACCAGGTCCAGTCCCTTGGCACGCGCCAGGCGCAGAGCCTCATCCAGAGACATCACCCCCAATTGTTGTTTGGCCTCGTCGATGACGCGGACTTCGCGGGCGCGAATTTTACCGTTTCGGCGATGCAAAGGTTCGCGCGAATGATACGAACGAGATGGGAAAGGGCGGCTCAATGAGCCTCCACGGGTTGGATTTTATTCATGCAAGAAGGAACGCTGTAACAGAACAGAGATGAGTAACTGGTAATGATTTGGGTTCAGGACCGCCGGTCGTAGCCGCCACGCTCGCGTCCGCCGCGAGAACCGCCACCAGAGCCGCCGCCAGAGCCGCCGCCGGGGCGTTCTTCCCTGGGCCGGGCTTCGTTGACGGTGAGCTTGCGGCCCTGCATATCCGCCCCGTTGAGCGCCGCGATGGCCTTCTGGGCATCCTCGGGCGATGCCATGGTGACGAAGGCGAATCCCCGCGGGCGACCGCTCATTTTGTCCACCATGACGTGGGCTTCCACCACGGCGCCATGCGCGGCGAAGGCGTCCTGCAAATCTTTCTCGGTGACTTTGAAGTCAAGGTTGCCGACGAAGAGCTTGGTATTCATTGCTGATCATTGTTCGAGACGGGCTGGCGTCATTTTCATGCTGTTCCCGATCACCGGGTTTCGCATCATCACCGAAACAGTTCGACTGACGATTCACCATGACATGAACCCCGCAAGCGCACGTCTGAACGGGTCCGAGCGTGACTTGTCCGCGCGGAATTGCAAGCGCAAATTGTTCCCGACAGCGTCGCGGTCTCAAAGGCAGCTACCACACGGATGGTCTCCCAAAGATTATCATCGGCTCCCGGCAGGCGGCTGACCGGCGAACACTCGAAACGCCGGGGCGCCAAGCTGCCGGTGAGCAAAGGCCCGTGGGATCAGAGGATTGTTGGCCAGGCTGGATTCCCGGTTTGACGTTTTCTCACGGCTGGCTGGTGATCCGGGACCACTCCGTGTTTTGCGTGGCGGCATAGATCGCAAAGGCTTTTTCATTTTGGATCAGCACCGCGCGCACGACGCTGGAATCGTCAGCGCGGCCCAGATTCAGGATCGAATCGGGAATGATACCGACCTTCTTGTGCGCGTAGATGAGCGCGAACACCGCCTGCGCAAACGCGCCGTAGGGCAATTCCCGGTAGGCGCCTTCCGCCGTGTCTTCGACCGCGTCGGCCAGAAATTCAAGTTGATCAACAAGATGCGGAAACAGCGGCTCGTATATCTGAGTAAACTCCAGCTTCCACTGCGGCAGATGCCGAAGCACCTTCTCGACAATCGACGGCGTTATTGAGCCCGATCCACGATTCACAAATTCCACTATCTCTGGCATGGCGGAAGTTTAGCCAACCCCCCGGGAATGGAAAGACAAATTTGACAACGCTCAGCACATGAATTATACTGTCCGCATCACCGCGGATCGTATTATGAAAGTCATCACTCAAAAGCAAAGTGAGCTGGCGGTAGGCCACGTCGCTGAACTGCTCAAACGAGACGGCAGTATGCAAACCCAGACGGTGCAAGAGTGGCTCGACGTCGCCCAGCTTCATCCGGCCCAATTCCCATCCTCCCTGCCAGCCTTGGAGACTCTTGGGCTGCTGGGTTTTGGGAACACGTTGGTCCATGCAGAAAAACCAGGCTGAGTGGCCGAGGTTCTTTTGGGATTTCGGCTGAACCGGGGCGCCATCCTGTTCCCGGCGCGTGAATAAATCATGGGCCAGCAGCCGCCACCGGGCCACTAAAGACATTGAGTCACAGGCCCAGTCCGACTAACTTTGCGTCTATGAACGTTTTTGTCACCGGCGGCGCCGGCTATATCGGCTCAATTTGCACCGAGGAACTGCTCAACGCAGGTCATCAAGTGACCGTGTATGACAACCTCACCGAAGGTCACCGGTCGGCGGTGGACGGACGGGTACGCTTCATCTTCGGGCGACCCGAGGAGAAGGATGACATCCTCCAGGCCGTTCAAGGAGCAAGGCCCGACGCCATCATGCACTTCGCCGCAAACGCGCAGGTTGGCGAATCCATGACGAACCCGAAGAAGTATTTCCACAACAACGTTGTCAACGGCCTCAAGTTGCTCGATGCCGCGGTTGAGTGCGGCGTCAAGAAGTTCGTGTTCAGTTCCACCTGCGCCACCTACGGTCCGCCCGACCGCGTGCCGATGACCGAAGACTTGCCGCAGCGCCCGATCAACCCTTATGGCGAGTCGAAGCTGATGTTCGAGAAAGTGCTTCAATGGTATCAAACGATTTACGGCCTCGAGTTCATCGCGTTCCGCTACTTCAACGCCGCCGGCGCGAGCGAGAAGTTCGGCGAACATCATCGGGTGGAAACGCATCTGATCCCCAACGTGCTCATGGTCGCGCTCGGCCAGAAGCCGCAGTGCGAGATTTACGGCACCGATTATCCCACCCCCGACGGCACCTGCATTCGCGATTACATTCACATCCTCGACCTCGCGCAAGCCCATATCCTTGGGCTGGAGCCGGGCAAGCAAGGCTTTTACAACCTGGGCAACGGCGATGGTTATTCCGTGCGCGAAGTGATTGGCATGTGCGAGAAGGTCACGGGGAAAACGATCCCGGCTGTCTCAAAACCCCGCCGCCCCGGCGACCCACCGAAGCTCGTCGCCGCCGCCGGCAAGGCCATTCGTGAGCTGGGTTGGAAACCCCGCTTTCCGAAACTCGAAGACATCGTCGCCACCGCCTGGGCCTGGCACAAGCTCCATCCCAACGGATACCCGGACTGAGCCGGGATTGCGCGGAAGGGCGGACCTCGAGGCAGACTCCGGCTTCAAACGACGCGCCCGCTGTCTCTGGCGAGGCGGGAGAACATTTCAGCTTGAGCGAGGAGCAGCGGGGTTTCGTCCAGCTCGTTGACGGTCTGAGGCAGCCGGTGGGACCAGTTGGTCGGGGCGACTGATCCGGGGGTGTTGAAGCGGGCGGTCATGGCGAAGATGTCGGTGATTTGGAACACGGCCAGCCACGAGGCCGAGCGCAGCACCCTGCGAGTGTATGCTTCGTGGAGATGACCGGTGAATTCGCGCGGCGGCTCCTCGTCTTGCAGGTCGGCAAAGGCCATCGTCTGGCGCAGTTCGCGCCGGTTGATTTCCACGTCCTTGCCGGCGTCGATGTTGCGCCAACACTCGGCCCAGGCGTCGGCGAGCGGCGGGTGATCGTGCGTGGTGGGCTGGGCCAGCGAAAGGCGGGGGTATTGATTCGGGTCCGAGTATGTGCCGTCATGCTCGCGGAAGAGCATGGGGATGCGGAAGCCGGGGACGCCCAGCTTCTGCAAGGTGGGGGGCACGTATTCAGGCACCACGCCGAGATCCTCGGCGACAACGGTGGTTTCGCCAGAGCCTTCCAGAACCATGCGCAGAATTTCTTCGCCTTGCGCCTGGTTGGCGGTCTTGTGTTCTGCGGTGTCGTCGGGGAACTGCTTGAATCCGGGCAAACGGCCACCGGTCTTTGCGGCTGCTTGTGGCTCGTCGAGCGGCAGGAACTCCGGATTCCGGTCAGGCGTCCACGGGAACGAATAGATGCGGAAGAACCCGAGGACGTGATCGATGCGGTAGAGGTGAAAGACTTTCTGAATGTTGCCGACGCGAGTGCGCCACCAGTCAAAATTAGCGCGGCGAAGTTTGTCCCAGTGATAATTGGGGATGCCCCAATTCTGTCCCCACTTCTCGGTGAAAGGATCGACTTTAAAGACCTTTTCGGGCGGCGCGCCACCGCTCCACTCGAGATCGAAGATGGCCCGGTTCGCCCAGACGTCGGCGCTGAAGCGGCCGACGCCAAAGGGGATGTCGCCCATCAGATAGACTTTCCTCGTGGCGCCGTAGGCCTTAAGGGCCTGCCATTGGCCGAAGGCGAGCCATTGGACGTACATGAAGAAAAGCTGCTTGTGCAGCAGCTCGTTGCGGCGTTTATCGGGCAGCGACAGCAACCAGGCGCGCGCGCTCGGCGGGGTCCGGTGTTCGGCAATCCAGCGGTCCCAGGTGGGTAAGTTTCCGTTCTCCTCCATCAGCACGCGGAAAAGCGCATAGTCGGAGAGCCAGCCGGCGTTTTCCATCACAAATGAGCGGAACTGGCGCGCGCGTTCGGTTTCGCGGTTGAAGTGCTCGGTGACGAAGCTCGCAAAGGCGGCATCGAGCAGCTTGCGCTTGAGCGCCTTGACTCCGGGATAGTTGACCAGGCCACTGCGTAATTCAGCCAGCAACTCCGGGCGGGCGATGGTTTGGAACTGTTCCGGTAACAAGTCCGGAATTAGGCGCGGCGATATGGCAATGGTGGCCGGTTCGATGGCCAGCGAGCTGAGGGCGTTGTAGGGGCTGTTGTCGTCGCTGATTTCGTTGATCGGCAGCGTTTGAAAAATGTTGAGTTGGTGACGATGGCACCAGTCAATCATCTGGCGCACCCCTTCGGTATCGCCAATGCCAAGATCGTCTTCGGTGCGGATGGCAAACACCGGCTCTAAAATGCCGGCCAATGATTGCGTGGGGCTTAATTTCATAAATAAACTTCGGAAAGGTTGAGCGTAACTGCGGCGCCGGGTCAAGAGCGGCGACCAGGGCGGATTCAAGAAATCGTAGCCGCCGACGGCAGTCGGCGCACTTTTCCTCGATTATCGGAGTGCTAGCGCCGACTGCCGTCGGCGGCTACGATTTCTTGAAACTACCCTGAGCGGCGACTGTTTCGCGGCAAAAAGGCTTGCTTCGCCGGGTTCGGAATGATGAAGTGACACCGTGTTCCGGCGCAATCTTATAGTCTGATTACCACATCCCATGCAAAAACCACAATTAAGCTTCTGGCAGATCTGGAACATGAGTTTCGGGTTCTTCGGCATCCAGTTTGGCTGGGGATTGCAAATGGCCAACATGAGCGCCATTTACCAATACCTTGGCGCCAAGGAATCCGAGCTGGCCGTTCTGTGGTTGGCGGCGCCGCTGACTGGGTTGCTGGTGCAGCCCATCATCGGCTACGCGAGCGACCGCACCTGGGGAGCGCTGGGGCGGCGGCGGCCTTATTTCCTGATTGGCGCGATACTGGCCAGCTTGGCGTTGATCGCCATGCCAAATTCGGGCTCGGTTTGGATGGCGGCCGGGTTGCTGTGGATTCTGGATGCAAGCGTCAACATCACCATGGAGCCGTTCCGCGCGTTTGTTGGCGACCTCTTGCCGGCCGAACAGCGCAAGAGCGGTTTTGCCATGCAAAGCCTGCTGATCGGTCTGGGCGCGGTGCTCTCGTCGGCGCTGCCGTATATCCTCACCAATAGCTTTGGCGTCAGCAACGAGCCAACCGTCAAGAGTCCGATACCCCCGGCAGTGGGACTGGCGTTCTACTTCGGCTCCGCCGTGTTCTTTGTCGCCGTGCTCTATACGATCCTCACGACGAAAGAGTACCCACCCGAAGACGTGGCCGCCTTCAAGAAGATGAAGGCCGAGTCTGCCGGCATCGGCCACGCGTTTCGCGAAATCTTCTCTGGCATTCGCTCCATGCCGCAGACGATGCGACAACTCGCCATTGTCCAATTCTTCACCTGGTTTGCCCTGTTTTGCATGTGGCTCTACTTCGTCCCCGCCGTGGCGACCGGAGTGTTTCACGGCCAGACCCTTGGCATCCACGACCCGACGGTCAAAAGCCAAGTTGAAAGCCAAGTGGGCAAGGCTTATGTGATGGAAGCGGCGGCGATAGCAAAAGCGTACGAGGCACGTAAAACGGAGTTGGCCGAACAAGCCGCGCGCGCGACCGCGCAAAAGTCCTGGTATGACCCCATCCTGCAAATGCTGGGTTTGAAGCCGGCGGCCCCCGATCCTGGCGAGCAGATTGATGGAGCGGCACTGCAAGCCCTGATTGCCAGCCAGATCGCAGAATCGCGTCAAGTGTCAAAGGAAGAGGCGGAGAGCCCGATGGTTCAGAGTTTTGCCGCCGCCCTGATGAAGCATAAAGTAGCGTCGCGAGACTCACCGGCAGTCGCCAGCGCAGCGGCGGAAATCCATGCGGCCCTGGCGGCGGCGCGGCGGTATCAGCAGGGCGCGGCGTGGGGAGGGGTGTGTTTCTCGGCATACAACGGCACAGCCTTCGTGTTTGCCTTCGCGTTGCTGGCCCTGGTCAGGAAGTTCGCCGCTCGCTCCATCCATCGGGTTTGCCTGGTCTGTGGGGGAGCGGGGCTGATTCTGGCGTTTGGCCTGCACCAGCAGTATTTGCTGATCGGGTCGATGGTGCTGGTAGGGGTCGCCTGGGCCAGCATCCTTTCCATGCCCTACGCCATGCTATCCAACGCAATCCCAGCCCAGAAAATGGGCTTCTACATGGGAGTCTTCAACTTCTTCATCGTCATCCCGCAAATCCTGGCCTCGCTGGGACTGGGCACGTTAATGAAACATCTGCTGGGTGATAACCCGATGAACGCCGTATTGCTGGGCGGTGGCTCGATGGTGGTCGCAGCATTGTGCGTTGGATTCGTGTCGAAGGATGTGGATGCCAGTGAAACCAGCAGTTGAGTCTTTCAGCGTGGGCTGGCACAACTAAATTGGTTCTGTATGCACAGGTGGTTGGTTGTGATCCGCCCGGTGACACGGGTGGGAGGGAGGTCGTTCCAGCCGTTGATGTGCTGCCGAGTGCGGATCCAGTGGTCGGACAGGCCTTCTTAGGCGGTTGCCGCCGCCGAAGCCGCCGCCGCTGAAGCCGCCGCATCGCGGCGGTGTTTCTCGGCCAACACAAGCGCGTTGCCGGTTCCCGAATTATGTTCCGTCGCGATTGTGGTCAGCCCCGTGCCAAAGCCTTTGAGCGGGTTGTGCCAAAGCGCATCGCCCGTGAGCGGATCAAGGCAGAAGATTTCACCATAACAGGAGGCAAGAACTGCTCCGTTTTGCAGCACGACATTGACAAAATCTGAGCCTTTGAGATGTGTCGCCCACACCTGCTGGCCTGTAGTGCGATCAAGCGCGAGTACCGATCCCTTGATGCCGATGAACACTAAGTCTGAGGTATTCATAGCGTGTGCTTAACGGAATTCCTTGCGCAAGTTCAGTTCACTTATCTGCGAGTTGAGGGTCCAAAAGTCGTAAATCAGGCCAATGCCGAATATCCCCAGCGTCAGCAGGTAGAGAATGCCGGTGCCCCACTTGCCCAGGTAAAAGCGGTGGACTCCGAAGACCCCGAGGAACGTGAGCAGAATCCACGCGAGCGAATAGTCTTTCGGGCCAGCGACATAGCGGCAGTCGGCTTGTCGAGCCATCGACGGAATGAGAAACAGGTCGATAATCCAGCCGATGAGCAACAACCCAACCGTGAAGAACCAGATCGTGCCGGTGATGGGCTTGCCATAGTAAAAGCGGTGGGAGCCGGTGAAGCCAAAGACCCAGAGCACGTAGCCGATAACTTTGCTGTGGGTTTGCGCTGGCATATTCATAATCTGACTGAGACTACGGGTAGGGGCCGGGTTGTTCAATTACAAGAACCATCAACCTTTATATCAACCGCCCTGTATGGAAATTCTGGCGGAGTCCTTTCAAACCAAGGCCCGACAGACCAACGAGATTTTAAGCTTCGTTAAGTTCTGGAAACGTCGCACCGGCCGCTTGCGCACCGAATTGGTTTTGACTCGCGCTTGACTATCTGTCCGCATTAAGAGTTGCGTCCAGCCGACACCTTGCAAACACTCCTTGTTCAACATGGTTGCATTAGCAGCATTTCGGCCCGACCGCCAGCGGCCAATACATTACGACTGCCGTTGCTGCGAGGGGCGGTATTCACCAATTCTGGGCGCCTGATAGCCGGGCATCGCAAAAAC
>Ga0194044_10001074_pt1 | contig 13936 bp, 9 predicted proteins | sample JunL4417m_MetaG_FD_155460 | JGI IMG/M metagenome (GOLD analysis project Ga0194044, IMG submission 155460) | Anoxic zone freshwater microbial communities from boreal shield lake in IISD Experimental Lakes Area, Ontario, Canada - Jun2016-L442-17m | ecosystem: Environmental > Aquatic > Freshwater >...
CCTGCTCGAGGCGCTTGATGGTGTCGACGAGCGCCGCCTGACCGTAGTCCACCGAGTGGTTGTTGCCCATGGTCACCACATCGACGCCGGCGGCGGCGAGCGCCCTGGCCATGCTCGGCGGGCCCTCAAAGGTGTAGTCCTTGCCCGGCGTGGGGCTACCCAGGGTCGAGAGCGGACACTCGAGGTTGACCCAGGCGGCGTCGCCCTTCTCGAGTTGCGGCGCGATGCCGCGCAGTACGGCGTCGGCGCCGTACGTGTTGATGTAGCCCTTGACGACGCGGTCGGCCATGACGTCGCCGCCGGAGACGACGCGGACCGATGGCGGCTCGGCGGACGCGTCGGCGGCGGGCGTCGCGCCCGCGGCGTCCGCGGCCGCGTGGGCGTCGCCCTGGCCCGAACCGTCCCGGGCGGCGGCCGGGGCTTCGCCGCGGCCGCCCGTGAGCGCGCGGGCCAGAGCGACCCCGCCGACGATCACGAGGGCGACGATCACGGCGAGCGCGATGAGGCCGCGGAGGCGCGCGCGGCGGCGGCGCAGCCGTGCCCTGCGGTCGGTGCGCATGGCGCTCATCCCGCCAGGCTACTGGGCCGGGCGCCAGTCGCGCTTCATCGCCGCCCACACGGCATCGGCGATGCGCCAGGCGCCTTCGTCGGTGAAATGGACGCCGTCGCCGCTGCGCAAGGCGGCGATGAAGCCGCCCTTCTTCGTCGCCAACAGGTCGTAGGCGTCGACGTACTCGAGGTCGGGGCTGTGCGACGCGGCGTCCTCGAAGAGCTCGTTGAGCCGCCGCGCCTTCGCCGACTCGGACGAATCCGGCATCACCGGCAGGCCCACCCAGTAGACACGCTTCACGCCGTTGCGCAACATGATCGTCACCAGCTTCCGCATGCGGCGCTGATACTCGGCGAGCCACTTCTTGTTCGGGTACATCGTGGACACGCCGTCGGAGAGCATCGGCATGCCGGTGTCGTTGGCGCCGATCATGAACACGCCGACATCGGGGTGGCCGACGTCGAGCTGCGCCTGCAGGTGCGCCGGCCAGTCCACCGGGTCCGGGTAGGTGAGACGCGACGACACCTGGTAGTCGGTGCTCACCTTCATGAGGCCGCTCTGCGCGCCGTGCTGCGCGAACAGGATGCCGGGCGCGCCGGCCAGCGAATCGCCGCCGAAGTACACGCGCAGCGGATGCTTCTTTGTGGGCTGGTCGAGCGGCGGCTCGGTGGGACTGGGGGACGGACTGGGCGATGGGCTCGGGGAGAGGCTCGGCGGCGTCGGCGCAGCGGACGCCGCCGCGGCGCCCGAAGACGCGGGCGTCGCCGCGGCGATCGCTGAGGACGCGTCGGCGGCGCCTGTGGCCGGGCTGCGCCCGGCGAGCACGACGACGCCGGCGAGCGCGGCGGCGGCCACGGCGATGACGACCAGGCCGATGATCAGGGACCGGCGGCGGCGCGCCTTCTGCTGTCGGCGCCGCCTCTCGCGCCGATCCCCACCTTCGTACGGTGCGTTCTCCATCGCTGCGGATTATGCCATCGCCGCGCCCGCGAGACGAACGCCGCCCGCGGCTTCTGCTCCGCGTGCCTGCGCGACGAGCCCGCCGCGCTCCCCGAAGTCAGATGACCGCGGACTCTCCCGCGGGCGCCGCGCCGGACGCGCCCGCGGCCGCCGGCGCCGCATCCTTGAGCCGCGACACCACCAGCGCGCCCCCCGCGAGCAGCACCGCCGACAGCACCAGCGACACGGTGAACGAGCCGTCCCCGGTGCGCAGCGCCGCCATCAGGTAGACGTAGACCACCGATACCTGTCCGCACAGCTGGATGAGCCCGTTGGAGGTGCCCTCCGGCGTGGGGTTGGTGATCTCCGCAGCGTACTGCATGCCGAGCGGCAGGACCGCGACGAGGAAGAAGCCCAGGACCGCGGCGAAGGCGTACAGCAGCCAGATGGACGATACGAAGGCGACGCCGAGCATCCCGGGCACGGTCGCCACGAGGGCGATGACCAGGAAGCGGACGCGCTTGCCGCGGCGGTCGGAGAGCGCCGACAGGACGACCGCGCCGATGATGCCGGCGACCAGCATCAGGGCGCCCATCACGCCCGCCTCCGTCGGGCTGAAGCCGCGCGGATGGATGATCTGCTCGACCCAGGTGGTGACGCCGTTGAAGGCGCCCATGACGATGAAAGCGACGCCCAGCATGATCAGGAACGGCCGCACCTTGAGCGCGTGCTTGAGGCCGTCCAACATGAGGGCGCGCGCGTCCATGCCGGGCGGGCACGGCGGCGTCGCCGGCCTCTCCCGGGCCAGCGCGAGGAAGGCGACCGCGGTGGCGGCGGCCAGCAAGCCGTACGCGAGCTGCAGAGTCGCGATCGACATCATGTCGGCGAGGATCGGAGTCAGTACCATGCCCAGCGCAACGCCCAGCATGCTGGCCAGCGTCACGAGGCCGACGGCCGTCGCCCTCTGGTCCGGGGCGAACCAGTTCGCCGGGACCTTGGTCCACGCGTCGAGCAGAAACGGCTGGGCGATGGCGATGCCGATGGTGCTGAGCAGCACCAGCGTGTAGTTCGCGCCGACCAGGCCACGGACGACGCCGAAGACCGCCATCATCACCACGCCGAAGCCGACGGCGAGGCGAAAGCCGCGCGTGTCGATCACCCAGGCGGCCGGCAGCGACAGGGGCACGAAGGCGATCATGAACGACATCGACAGGACGCCGATCGCCAGGTCGGAGACGCCGTAGTACTCGGCGGCGAGGCTGGTGATCGGCGCGTAGCTGATCCAGAGCATCTGGATGGTGACGTTCACCAGCATGAAGACGGTCAGCACCACCCAGCGGTAGCCGTACACGCGATACTGGTCGCTCGCCTGCCTGCTCACGTCGCCCCCCTTGCCGCGCCCGGCTGCAGCGGCGTGTCGCGGTTGACGCGCCGATAGAGAGGGCGCATCCGTTTGTGGATCTCGAGGAAGGTCCGGTAGCGCTCATCGTACACCGCGCGGTGGGCCGCGACAGGCTCGAAGACGTGCTCGAGCTCGACCAGCTCGGGCACATCGGCGAAGCCGATCTCGCCGAGCCCCACGGCGGCGATCCAGGCGGCGCCACGGGCGTTCCCCTGGATCGGGTCCTTGACCTGGCGCACCTCGACGCCGAGCACGTCGGCGAAGATCTGGCACCACACCGCCGAGCTGCCGCCGCCGCCCACCAGATTGACGGTCTCGACGGGCCGGCGGAGGAACTTCTGCACCGGCCCCATCAGCCAGCGCGTGTTGAAGGCCACGCCCTCGAGAAAGGCGCGCACGATGTCCTCGCGGGTGTTCTGCAGCGAGAGGTTGTAGAGGCCGGCGCGCAAAGCGCGGTCATCGACCGGCGCGCGCTCCCCCCAGATCCACGGCGTGTAGAGCACGCCGTTGCTGCCCGGCGGCACGCGCGCCGCGATGCGGTCGAAGATCTTGAAGACGTCGGGCTGCTTCGCTTCGGCGAGCAGCTCGTCCTCGTGGTACAGGATGTTGTCGCGCAGAAAGGCGAGGTTGCCGCCGGCCGTGGCCTGCAGGGCGGTGAGCAGCCAGCGGCCGGGCACGGCGCAGGGCACCGACGCCAGGCTGCGGAAGATGTCGGTGCGCTTGAACGGCACGTGCGCGCACACCCACGACGACGTGCCCACGTACAGGTGCGCCGCGTAGTCCGCCACCGCGCCGGCGCCGACGGCGGCGGCGGTGTTGTCGATAGCGCCGGCGACGACCTGCGTCCCCGGCGCCAGCCCGAGCGCCTCCGCCGCCGCGGTCGTCAGCGTGCCGAGGACGTCCGTGCACTTCACGATCTCGGGAAGCTTGTCGGCGTCGATGCCGCAGCCCCTCACCAGGCCGGGGTCGTACTTGACGTCATCGGCGTCACGATTGTCGGTGACCCAGCTCGTGAGGATCGAGTCGAACGTCGCCGCGAAGCGGCCGGTCAGGCGCAGGTTCAGGTAGTCGAGCACGTTGAGGAACTTGTACGTCCGCTCGTAGACCTCGGGGAGGGCGTCGCGCACGAGGAGCATGTGCGCCGCCGGGTCCTTGCCGGAGGGCGAGGGCATGCCGCCGGTGAGGCGGATCCAGCGGCGGATGCGCGGCAGGCTCATGCCCTGCATGTTGGCGAGCCCGCCGAACTGCCGCCGCAGGTGCGGCGCGCCGCGCATGTCCATCCAGAGGATACAGTCCGTGAGGGCGCGCCCCTCGCGGTCCACCGGCACGGCGCCCTCGCCCTGGGTGCTGCAGCACACGGCGGCGATGTCGGACGCCGGACCGGCGTGGCGGGCGAGCAGTCGCCGCGTCGCGGCGACCAGCGCCCGCCACCAGTCGTCCGGCGCCTGCTCGGCGCCGCCGCCCGGAAGCACGCGCAAGGCTACGGGCTCGCTCTCCCAGGCGGCCACGCGCCCATCGACGCCGATCAGCGCGACCTTGGCGCCCGAGGTGCCGAGGTCGACGGCCAGAACGTACTTCGCGGCCCCTGCTGTCGCTTCCATGGCCGCAGCATAGCACCGGCCTCGACCCCGACCGCTTCGCGTATACTGGCGCCGGCGAGGAGGAGGAGATCATCGCGGGCGACTCCATCAGAGAGACCGGCGGCGGCCTCGGCCATGCGCTGGAGATCGCGCTCGTGCTCGCGGCGCTGGCGCTGCTCTACCTCAGCAGCCTGTCGTCCTACCTCCTGTTCCACAGCCTTGCGGAGGCGGCGTTCGTCGCCGTCGGCGTCGCCATCTTCGTAATGGCGTGGCACCTGCGCCGCTTCAGTGACAACGGTTTCGGGCTGGTGGTCGGCACGGGTCTCGTGTTCGCCGCGGCCATCCAGTTGGTCCACGCGCTCGCCTACAAGGGCATGGGGGTGTTCTCGGGGGCCGATGCCGACCTGGCGACCCAGCTCTGGATCGCCTCCCGCTACCTCACAGCGGCGACGTTCGTGGCGGCCCCCTTCTTTCTGCGCCGCCGCCCTGCCGCCGGACTGCTGCTGGGAGCGTACGCTGCCATCACCGCGGTGCTGCTGGCCGCCATCTTCTGGTGGCAGGTCTTCCCGGTCTGCTACGTGGAGGGGGTGGGGCTCACCGCCTTCAAGAAGGACAGCGAGTACATCATCGCCGCCCTGTTCGTGGCCGCCGCCGGTCTGGTCACCTGGAAGGGCCGCGATCTGGAGACCGCGACGCGCCGCACGCTGGCGGCCGCCATGCTGGTTTCGGCGGCCGCGGAGATCGCCTTCACCCTGTACGTCGGTGTCTACACCTGGCCAAACCTCGTCGGGCACCTGCTCATGTTCGTCTCGGTCTACCTGCTCTATCGCGGCGTCGTGCTGTCGGGCATGGCGCGCACCTACGCGCACCTCGTGGACGAGCTCGCCGAGCAGACCGAAGCGCTCGGCGCACTCTCCCATGAGCTGGAGCACCGCGTGGACGAGCGCACCGCCGAGCTCACCGACGTCGTGGCGGAGCTCAAGACGGTGTCCTACTCCGTGTCGCACGAGCTGCGCTCACCGCTGCGGGCCATCGACGGCTTCTGCTACCTCGCCCTCGAGGAGGGCCGCGAAGTGCTGGGCGCGGAAACCCTGGATGGTCTGGGGCGCGCCCGCGCCGCCGCCCAGCACATGGGCCGTCTCATCGACGACCTGCTCCACGTCATGGAGGTCGGCCGTTCGCAGCCCGAGCGCGAGGAGGTGGACCTGAGCGCGCTCGCCGGCTCCGTCGCGCGAGCTTTCGCCGAGGACGAGCCGGAGCGCGACGTACGTGTCAGCATCGAGAACGGGCTGACCGCCAACGCCGACCCCACCCTGGCGCAGGTCGCCCTGCACAACATGATCGGTAACGCCTGGAAGTTCACCCGCGGCGAGGACCGGGCGGAGATCGCCGTCGGCGCGGAGAGCCGGGACGGCCAGACCGTGTTCTTCGTGCGTGACAACGGCATCGGCATCGACGAGAAGCTGGCGCTCGATGTGTTCGAGCCGTTCAACCGCCACGTACGCACCGAGGAGTTCGAGGGCACAGGCGTCGGGCTGGCCCTCGTGCAGCGGATCGTCCGGCTGCACGGCGGCGACGCCTGGATCGCCGGCGTGCCGGGAGAGGGCGCCACCGTCTTCTTCACGCTGGCGCCACCCGGCGGCGACCCTCTGCCCCGTTAGGGCCTATCCCGCCAGGGATGTGCGTGCGGGGCGTTCGTGGACCGAGCGGGGCGGTCACGAGACGGTTCCCTCGTAGCCCAGCTACTTGGGAGCCGGGGAGGGGCCGCAGCCGCGATGCGTCCACGGGCGCATCCGTGCGTGCAGACCTGGCGGGATCGGCCCTTAGGGCCTATCCCGATAGGGATGTGCGTGCGGGGCGTTCGTGGACCGAGCGGGGCGGTCATGAGACGGTTCCCTCGTAGCCCAGCTACTTGGGATCCGGGGAGGGGCCGCAGCCGCGATGTGTCCACGGGCGCATCCGTGCGTGCAGACCTGGCGGGATCGGCCCTTGGCGAGCCCGCGCTCAGGCGACGGCGAGCGCCTGCTCGAGGTCGCGCCTCAGGTCGTCAGCGTCCTCGATGCCCACCGAGTAGCGGATCAGCCCTTCGGGGATGCCCATGGCCGCGCGCTCCTCGGCGGTGCACTCCACGTGGCTGGTGGTGGCCGGCACGCCGGCGAGCGTCTCGACGGCGCCCAGATTGGCGGCGAGGTGAGCGAGGCGCAGCCGCGGCAGAACGCGCTTGACCGCCTCGAAGCCGCCCTCGAGCGCGAAGCTGAGCATGCCGCCGTAGCCGTCCATCTGGCGGGCGGCGACGTCGTGGTGCAGGTGCGACTCGAGGCCCGGGTAGTTCACCACGGCCACCGCCGGCTGCCGCTCGAGCCAACGCGCGATCGTGAGCGCGCTCTCGTTCTGCCGGCCGATGCGCAGGGCCAGCGTCTTCATGCTGCGCACCAGCAGGTAGGCGGCCATCGGGTCGAGCGAGGCGCCGGTGATCTCGCGGTAGTGATAGACCCTGGCGATCAGCTCGGGAGCGCCGCAGAGCACGCCCCCCAGCGCATCGGCGTGCCCGCCGAGGAACTTGGTGGCGCTGTGCAGCACCAGGTCGGCGCCCAAAGCCAGGGGGTTCTGGTTGATCGGCGTGGCGAAGGTGTTGTCGGCGACCACGAGCGCCCCGACCTCGTGCGCGGCCGCCGCCAGCCGGGCGATGTCCATCACCTTGAGCGTCGGGTTGGTCGGCGTCTCGAGGTAGACAAGGCGGCAGCCCTGGGCGATGGCCGCCTCGATCTGCTCGTGGTCGCTGGTGTCGCAGAGCTCGACCTGCACGCCGATCCGCGGCAGGAAATCGACGAACATCTGATTCGTCCCGCCGTAGGTGTCCTTGACCGACACGACGCGGTCCCCCGGCGAGAGCAGCGCGAACAGGGTGTTGCTCACGGCCGCCATGCCTGTGGAGAAGCTCGTGGCGGCCTTGGCGCCTTCGAGGATCCGTACCTTCTCCTCGAAGGCGCGCACGGTCGGGTTGGTGTTGCGACTGTAGATGTAGCCGGGCTTGCGCCCGAGGGCCACGTCGAGCCACGACTCCACGTCGGGGTAGCCGTAGGCGGCGCTGTACACGATGGGCACCTGCGTGGCGCCGTGGGCAAGCGCTGCTTCCTCGCCCGCCCACACGGCGAGAGTGGCGGGCGCGAGGTCTGTGTCTTTCATCAAGAGACTCCTTGTGTGTGTCGCGGGGGTGCAGCCCCGGCCGAGCTCCAGCCGTTGTGGCAGCATAGCACCGGCAATCCCGGGGACGGATGGGGTAGGCTGGGCCCCGACAACGAAAGCGGCTCGGCAAGGAGGGCGACGTGGACGTGTTCGAGGCGATCGACTCGCGCTACAGTGTGCGGGGATACAAGGCGGATCCGGTGAGCGACGAAGCGCTGCAGCAGGTGCTCGAGGCCGCGCGGCAGGCGCCGACCGCCTGCAACAAGCAGCCGTTTCGCATCGTCGTGATCCACACCACAGGCCGCGAGGAGGAGCTGAGGCGGCTCTACGACCGCTCGTGGCTGGTTCAGGCGCCGCTGGTGCTCGCTGTCATCGCGGTGCCCGGCGAGGCCTGGCGGCGCGCGGACGGCAAGCTCTACGAAGAGGTCGATGCGACAATCGCCATGGCCCACATGGTGCTCGCCGCGACCGCCCTGGGGCTCGGCACCTGCTGGATCGCCGACTTCGACTCCGCCGCGGTGCGCGAGGTGCTCGCGCTTCCGGACGACGTCGAGCCCACCGCGCTCACGCCCCTCGGGTATCCCGACAAGGCGAGGACCGGCGCGGGCCGGCGGCCGCTCGACGATCTCGTCAAATACGAGCGCTGGTGAGGGCGCGCCGGCGCGACCGCACTCACACGCCTTCGACGCTCGCGAGCACGCGCTCGAAGCGCGCGAGCGCTTCGTCGATCACCTCGTCCGTATCCGCCATCGAGGTGTACATGCGCGAGCCGGCGAGGGTGATCATGCCGCTGGCCGTGTAGGCCGCGCCCATCTCTTCCATCATGTGCTTGCGCGGCTTGAGCTCTTTGGCCAGGCGCAGCGGGTGCTTGAGATCGAGCAGCATCACACCGGCGGTCTCGAGGTGCACGATCGAGCCCTGGTTGTAGGCGACGAACGGCAGGTGGTAGCGGCGGATGATGTCGCAGAGGCCGGCCGTGAGGCGGTCGCCGGCGCGGCCGGCGATCACGGGCGCGTTGGTGCGCTCCATCTCGGTGATCGCGAAGTAGCCGGCGGCGCAGCTCAGCGGATTGGCGCTCAGGGTGCCGCCCACATAGGCGCGCTCGCCGCTCTTGCCGCCGATCCCCGAGGCGAAGCTCACCATCACGTCGCGGCGACCGCCCACGCCGCCGGCCATCGGGTAGCCGCCGGTGATGCACTTGCCGAAGATCGTGAGGTCGGGGCGCACCCCGAAGTAGCCCTGCGCCCCGCCCAGCCCGAGGCGAAAGCCCGTTACTACCTCGTCGAAGATGAGCAGAGCGCCGAGCTCGTCGCAGAGCTCGCGCACCTGCGCGTTGAAGTCGAACGGCGCCGGCCGCGTGCCGCTCTCGGGTCCGATGGGCTCGACGATCACGGCCGCGGTGCCGCCCATCAGCTTGTTCTGCCGCAGCTTGCGGCGCAGGGCGGCGAGGTCGTTGGGGAAGACCTCGCGGGTACGCGCCGTGGCGCCGAACGGGATGCCCTTGGCCTCGAAGCGCCAGGTGCCGGGCACGTGCAGCCCGTACACCATCTGGTCGCTCCAGCCGTGGTAGGCGCCGCCGAACTTGATCACCCACTTCTTGCCGGTGAACGTGCGCGCCGCGCGGATCGCGGCCATCACGCTCTCGGTGCCCGAGCCGAGCATGCGGAACATCTCGCACGACGGCATCAGGCGGTTGACGAGCTGGGCCAGCTTGAGCTCGTACTCGTGGAACAGCCCTGTGACCGGGCCGGAGGCGGCGACCACCTCCGCGACCTTCTCGCGCAGCGGCGCGAAGTTGCTGCCGAGCACAGTGGGGCCGCCGGCCTGGAGGAAGTCGATGTACTCGTTGCCGTCCACGTCCCACAGGTAGGCGCCCTCGGCCTTCTCGATGGCCAGCGGGAAGGGGTAGTTGAAGGCGAGGTTGTGCTGCACGCCGCCGGGGATGAGCTCGGCGGCTTCGTCGGTGAGCTCCTTGCTGCGGCGGCACTTCGTCTCGAAGTAGTCGAGGTAGGCGACCATGGCATCCCGCTTGAGGGGACGCAGGGGCCGGCTCACGAGCGCCTGCAGGCGCCGCGAAACCGCCTCGACGTCGGGATAGGCGCTGATGGCATAGCCGGCGAGCTGGGCGCCGCTGGGGCCGGCGGCGGGCCAGAGCAAAGGCGCCGGAGACGGAGTCTCCGCCGGCGCCTCCCCGGCCGTGCTCGTGGTCGCCGCGGCCGCCTCCGCTGCCGCGGCCGCCTCCGCTGCCGCGGCCGCCTCAGCCTCCGCTGCCGCGGCCGCCTCAGCCACCTCCGCCGCCCTTGCGGCGACGAGCTGCTTCGCCAGCTTCTTCTCGTCGCCGCGCAACTTGGCGAAGGCGATCTCACGGATGGGCGCCGGGACCTTGTGCACCTTGTCGTCGGTCATCAGCGCCAGCAGGTAGTCGAGCGCCACCTTCTCGAGCAGCGCCATGTTGAACACCGCGCGCTCCGTGTCGCCGCCCAGCACCAGGACGCCGTGATTGGCGAGGATGAACGCGTTGGCGCCGCTGGTCACCGCCCGCCGCACGTTGTTCTTGAGGAAGGAGGTGCCGGAGGGCGCGTAGTCGATGATCTCCACGGAGCGCCCCAGAAAGCGCACCTGCTCGTCGAAGAGCGCCGGGATGGGCCGGCGCACCAGAGCCAGGGCGCTGGCGTAGGGCTGGTGCGTGTGGACGATGGCGTTGACGTCGGGGCGCTCGCGGTAGACGGCCCCGTGCATCCCCGCCTCGATGGACGCCTTCAGCTTGCCCTCGAGGCGCTTCTGCTCGAAGTCGAGCACGACGATGTCGTCGGCGCGCATCCTGGCGTAGTCATAGCTGGACGGTGTGACGGCAAACGCCTGCTCACCGGGCACGCGCACCGAGACGTTGCCTTCGGTCGCCTTCAGGTAGCCGCGTTCGAGCAACGCGCGGCAGGTAGAAACGACCTGCTCCCTGGAGGACGCGTACTGCCCCATCGCGTGGTCCTTTCATCGACGACGCGACCATTCTTCATCGGCGGATGAGTCGCGTCCAGCGCGTTTCTGCCGGCCGGGGCGCGACGGCGGCCTCAGCCGTCGAGCGTGCGCAGGTACTCCGAGATCGCCGCCAACCCGCCCTCGAGGACGTCGCGTGCGCACGCATAGCCGAGCCGGAAGGAGTGCTCCTCGTCGAAGGCCGCGCCCGGCATCACGAAGGCGCCGTTGAAGTCGAACAGCGCCTGGCAGAGCTCGACCGACGGCAGCGGATACTCGTAGCGAATCAGCGTGGTGGTGCCGGCCCGCGGCCGCACGTGGTGAAGCCGCGGTTCCCCGGCCAGCCACTCGTCGACCACGGCGAGGTTGCCGCGCACGATCTGCAGATTGCGGGCGAGAACTTCGTCGAGGTGCTCGAGCGCCAGCACGGCAAGGGCGTCGTCGAGCACGCCGCAGCTGATGGTGGTGTAGTCGCGCACCTCGAGGCAGCGTTCGATGAGGTCCGGCGGGCCGGCCACCCAGCCGGTACGCAGGCCGGCCAGCGAGTAGCTCTTGCTCATGCTGCCCGTACTCACGCCGCGCTCGTACAGGTCGGCCACCGACGGCGCCGTGGTGCCCGGCGCGTGTTCGAGCATGCGGTAGACCTCGTCGCAGTGCAGCCAGGCGCCGTGCTCGCGGGCCACCCCGACGATCTCGCGGAGCAGCGGCTCGTCGATGAGGGCGCCGGTCGGGTTGTTGGGGTTGTTGAGGACGATGAGCCGGGTGGAGTCGTCGATCAGGCGGCGCAGCTCGTCGGCGTCGGGCAGATAGCCGTTCTCCTCGCGCAGCGACAGCAGACGAACGCGTGCGCCCAAAGCCTCGGGCACGCTGTAGAGCTGTTGGTACGTCGGCCTCACGCACACCACAGTGTCGCCCGGCTCGACCAGCGCGAACAGCGCGAGGAAGTTGGCGCCGATCGCGCCGTTGGTGGTGATGACGTCGTCGGGGCCGATGCGCTCACCGTACAGCGCCGCGATGGCGGCGCGCAGCTCCGGCGAGCCGCTGATGTGCCCGTAGGTCAGCTTGGTCTCGAGGAGGCGACGGAGCACGGCGTCGCCGTCGCCCGTCAGCGCCAACAGTTCCTCAAGGCGCAGTGGGTCCACGCAGGTCTCGGCGGTGTTCCAGGTGGCCGTCGTCTCGTGGGCGTTCATCCACTGCTCGACGGCGAAGGGCTTGATGCGCACGAGTCTCCTCTCGACGACGCCGGCAAGCCTACCAGAGCGACGAACCTGAGCTGCCGGCGGGTTCCCACTAGGAGCCCGTCAGTAAATAATCATCACGTATCTGGCAGCCACGGCCGGATCGTGTAGTTCCACTCGCCGTGGAACGAGTCGCGGCTGAGGTTGACGGCGGCGAGCTGCGCATCCGTGACCTTGAAGCCTTTGGGGCAGGAGGCCTCGTCGAGCTCGGCGTGCACCTGCAGGCCGCTGCGCGTGCGCGTGCTCGCGATCAGGTCGATCGTCACCTCGTGGCTGATCAAGGGTCGTCCCCGCCAGTTCATGCTGATGAAGCTGAAGAGGCGCTGCTCTATCTTGTTCCACTTGCTCGTCCCGGGCGGGAAGTGACAGACGCAGATCGCGAGACCGGTCTCATCGGCGAGGCGCTGCAGCTCGGTCTTCCAGAGGCGCACCCGCCTGCCGTTGCTGCCCCCGCCGTCGGCGGTGATCAGAAGCTCGCGGGCGCCGCCGTAGGCCGGCTCGCCGAGCGCCTCCCACCAGCGGCGGATGGTCTGCACGGCAAAGGCGGCGGTGTCGTTGTCGGTGCCTACGCAGACCCAGCCTTCGTTCGCGGCCAGGTCGTAGACTCCGTAGGGATTCACGCGCCCCAGCTCGGGGTCGATGAAGTCGTGGACCTTGACCTCCTCCGGCAGGCCCTTGGCGCGCCAGGTGCGGCCGCTGTTCTTGTAGGGGCCGATGAGCTCCTTCTTCTTCGTGTCCACGGAGATCACCGGCTGCCCCTCCCCGAGGCGCCGCTCGACCTCCCGGTAGATGTGCTCGAACTGCGCGTTGCGGTCGGGGTGGCCGCTGCCCTCCAGGGTCTTGACGTTGGCCTGCAGGCTGTAGCCCATGCCGCGGAGCAGCTCGCCGACCACGGTGTGACTGACGCGGTGGCCTTGCGCGCGCAGCTCCTCGCAGAGATGCCGCAGGCTCTTGCAGGTCCAGCGCAGGGCCGACTCCGGGTCTCCCCGGGCGAGCGGGTCGATGAGGCGCTCGAGGTCCGCGAGCAGAGTGGGATCCAGCTCGGTGAGGCGCTTTCTCCCGGCTCCGGGGCGGCGCACCCTGTGGGGCCGCTCCTGCGGCGCCTGCGCCTGCGCGGCGAGCTCCTTGAGGCCCACATGGATGGCGCGCCGCGAGACCCCGGTGGCGGCCGCCACGGCGGTCACGCCGCCGCGCCCCAGCTCCTTGGCCTCGGCGGCCGCGAAGAGCCGGCGCAGGCGCTCATCGAGCGCCCATCCCAGTAGTGCAAACCGTCTTCCCGCGGACTCGGCCTCCATGCCCGCAGTGTAGCAGAAGTCGAGGAAGAGTCATAGTAATTCTCTGACGAACTCTAAGGGCCTATCCCGCCAGGGATGTGCGTGCGGGGCGTTCGTGGACCGAGCGGGGCGGTCACGAGACGGTTCCCTCGTAGCCCAGCTACGTGGGGATCCGGGGAGGGGCCGCAGCCGCGATGTGTCCACGGGCGCATCCGTGCGTGCAGACCTATTGGGATAGGCCCTAAGGCCCCGCCCGTATCGAATTGGCGCCGATTCGCCAGCATGAAAGCGGCGTGCCTGCGATTCCGCGGCGCTTTCGTGCAGCGGGCGCTGTGGAGTACCCGCAGGTGTCTCTCCAGGCGGAGAGTGGCGGCTGCCGGTCCGGCCATGATGCTTCGTGCATCTCAGGAGTCTACGAGGCGGATATTCCCGTCGCCTCTGGAGGCGAGGTCCTTGGCGCCGTGAGAGAGAGCGCGTCTCCTCATCTCTCTGATCGGGTGCAGACAGCGGGGGGCGCTGCTCCGATAGATGCGGAACGCGGGTCCCTGGAACAGCTCTCGAACGACGATGTCGATCGTCTGGCGACGCTCGAGTTGACTGCCCACCTCAGTGCCGGACGTTTCCTGCCGGTGGTGGCGGATTCCGGCATCACCTTAGTCGAAGGCGAGTGCCTCCACTACGAGGTGCCCTACGGCGCTTGGGTGTTCTGCGGTGCCGATGTGCAGTACTCCAAGTCCTATCTCGCCGTCGGTGGGGGCTCGGTCTTGGGGGTGCCGCTCTCGGGGCGACCCTCG
>Ga0194044_10001075_pt1 | contig 13936 bp, 5 predicted proteins | sample JunL4417m_MetaG_FD_155460 | JGI IMG/M metagenome (GOLD analysis project Ga0194044, IMG submission 155460) | Anoxic zone freshwater microbial communities from boreal shield lake in IISD Experimental Lakes Area, Ontario, Canada - Jun2016-L442-17m | ecosystem: Environmental > Aquatic > Freshwater >...
AATTGCGCGGCTCAGTAATTGGAGTTCCGGCTCCGGAAAAATGGATTCCACCCAGGTTGAACCGTTTGCAAATATAGTTCATTGTCCACTGATGATTTGGGGGATCAGTGTGCGTAAGATGAAAGATATTGTTATGATTGTCCGTTTTCTCAATGATTGCCACCGCCGCTTTGGCAACGTAATCCACAGGGACTATGTTGGCGGCGGCATGGGAGTCTGCAGGCAGATTTATATCGAGATTCAGTCTGTTTGAGTCTTTACTTTCATGCAATAGCCGGTCAAGAAGATGCAATGCCTGGAACAAGATATACCAGCCGGTGAAGGATTTGCAGTGAGCAGTTTCGGAATGTCCCACAATGATCGATGGCCGCAGCAAGGTGGCTTTTCCATGCCAAAGCTGTTCAGCTTCCCATTTGCTTTCTTCATACACATTAACGAAATCGCCTCGGGGATGGTTAATTTCCCGAATTATAGCATCTTGAACCAAGCCGCATACATAAGCCGTACTGATAATATGGACCTGCATGGGAATGCGCGCTAAAAGTCGAACCAGAACTTTTGCGCCGCCAAGATTGGTTCTCAGTGGCTCCCCAAATTTGTCCATATAAAGTCGAGTGGAGGCGGCGCTGTGCAGCAGAGTATTCACCTGGTCGATTCCAGGATTTTGCTGACACAATTTATCCCACTGTTCATCCAGTTCGAGAACCTCGCACTGGAACCAATGAAGGCTGTCGGCATCGCGGGGTAAACCCAGACTGCCCAGGAATCGGATTGTGTCTATCCGCCTGGATTCACTTCGGTAGAGAGCCCAGACTTTATGCCCCCTCTCCAAAAGTTCAACCAGGAGATATTCCCCAAGAAAACCGGTTCCACCGGTAAGCAGCACCTTCATCGGTCCGCTCATCATTTCCTCCTTGCCCATCGAATAAAGACAACAAATCCCTCACAATTGGAAGTGTCTTGATTACCCTGATATATTCCATATGAATATCCGGGAAAGGAGATGGTCTGAGAGCATCGCTGTGGGCAGTTTGTCGTTTATCGAGCAGGTCAAGATCGATCTTGGCGCCAGGGGTTTCGGTAGGAAGATCACTTCGAGCGAGGCCGGCCATGAACTGAAGGAGACCCAGACATATTATTGCGATCATTTTGGTTGCGAAAAAGCCTATTTAAGCGATGAAAATGCCCTTCCTTGGCGCATTTATGTTGAAATTTCAATTTGATAGCTTGGTCCGACCCCGGTTGACCGGTTGAATCCGCGGCCGGCTGAATTCCGGTTGAATCATCAATTGGAAACAACTCCATATTTTGTAACAACAAAGCAGGCATTCCCATTGGTGGAAAAAGCTGGGCTGTATTCCATATCCACCCATAAATGAGTGTTTCCGTCTGCAAGGAGAAGATCAGGAATACTGATTTTCAAATCACCAGATAGCGCTGATGCTTCACATGAAAAAGAAGGATTGTCTATAATACCATAATTTGTAAATTTAAAGAGTGTTGATGTCGGGTTTATAGGATTGAACTCAAAAACAAAATCCGCCCAAAACGATATGGTCCCCAATATCGGATTGATAGATGAAAGATAGGGTATATGAAGCAGTAAATTTCCATCTAAAGTTGCCGAACACAGTGTTGGCGGCTGTTTCACTGTCACATCCACCGGACTGCCAGTTGCATCGGTGGCGGTTACACGGATAGTGGCGGTTCTGCTGACTGAGGTGCTGGTATTCGCTGTAAAGCTGCACATGATGGTTCCCGCGTTGGTCCCTCTGGTCCCTGATGCGATAAACAGCCAACTGCCGTCTGATATCACTGCGGCTGTCCAGGGCATTGTGCCGGTTCCGGTGTTGGAAACACGGAACGTTGTTGTTCCGGCATCTTGTGCCACATCCCTGTTGGCTGGACTTACCGACAGCACAGGAACCGGTGCTGGTGTTGGAGTCGGTGTTGATGTTGGAGTTGGTGTTGGTGTTGGAGTTGGTGTTGGTGTTGGTGTTGGAGCCGGCATTGGTGCTTGTGTTACCGTCACATCCATCGGGCTGCCGGTTGCACCGGTTGCTGTTACATGTATGGTGGTGGTTCTGGCTGAGCTGCCGGTGTTCGCCGTGAAGCTGCATGTGATCGTTCCAAAATCGGTTCCGCTGGTACCAGATGAGATCAAGAGCCAAGTATCGCCTGGTGTCACTGCGGCTGTCCACGGCATGGTTCCGGTTCCCGTATTTGAGACACTGAATGTGGTGGTGCCTGCGTCTTTAGCCACAGCCCTGCTAACTGGGGAAATAACCAAATTCCCCAATAACCCAGCATGTCCTCCCCGAACGGCCCGCACATAGAGGCTATCGTTCTTACGGCCGCTGTAGCCGGAGCCGTGGTCGAAATACACGCGCCACGCGTAGCTGGTATTGCTTGCACTGGTAGTACTCGACCACCACTGCGCGGCCCTTTCCGGAAAGTAGTTTGTGTTGGTTGCTGGATTATACCGGCTGTAATCAACCAAGCTTTGTAATTCCTTGATCGTAGGCAGTCTCCAGTCAGCATAGCCGCCAAGATTCAGACCCTCACAATAGGCCAGCGCCTGCTCCCATGTCCTTGAAGAACCGAGTTGCTGCCACATTAGGCCCGTAGAAGTATCCGTAACCGTGCCATCTCCGTTATCTGTATAACTGCCAGTAGCAGTCGAAGCATCATCTGACGATCCGCTGCTCACAGTATCAAATGACCCAATAGTCAAATGATCTAATGATACAGACTGTCCTCCCCGAACGGCCCGCACATAGTTGTTATTGGACTTATTGGCGTAGTTGGCGTCGCCGTAGTAGAAATACACGCCCCACGCGTAGCCGGTATTGGAAGCATTGGGAGTACTCGACCAATACCACGACGCGGCCGTATCCTGAAAATACCCTTTATCTATCGTCGGCCACGGGTAAGGAATACCATAGTTGACGATAAATGCCAGTTCCTTGCAGTTGGGCATCCGCCAGTCGCTGTAGCCGCCATAGTTGGCATCATTCAAAACTTTAATAAAGTCCTCGGTGTCGGTACCACTACCCGAGGTTCCAGCATTACCGCCATTGGTAGCCGGATTGCTGTCGTACCATGTATAAGTGTTGTCCGCATCATGCGGATTGCTATAGTCTGTCTTGCCATCCTTGCTATTTTTCATCTCCCAAGTCAACCCACTAACATTGTCCTTTACCATAACCCAGGACGTAGCAGAATCCGACAGCGCATTGCCGCTGTTGTCCAGCTTCGTGAAGGACATCGGATTTATGGTGTATTGAGCGTCTTGGCCATAAAATGGTTGACCAGACGAAGGACAAGGAATCTCGACTGTGGCATTATAACACTTGCTCTGACCGGTATCCGGAACAGGAGATGCCCACACATCTGCTGTGAAAATGAATAAAGCAAAGCATACAAATATCCACATCAGCTCTTGTCTTTTCATGGAAGTCTCCTTGTGTAAGTTTTTATGTTCATGTTAAATTTGGTAAAAAATAAATGCAATGTGAAAAACAGTAACAGGGCAAAATGAAATAATCAAGAAGAATTATTCTGGATAAGATCATGGATATTTTCCTTTGTCTTGATTTAACGTCAACAAAAAGGCTTAACGGATAGGATACCCTGACATCCCGATCTTGTCGTCTGCAATGTCACGGGAATCACCGTGATTGAGCCCCCGGTTGTTTTATAAAAACACTTTTTGAGACATTGTCAGAATTTGGCGTTTTTTTGATTGACAAAATGGGTAATAAGGCGCCAATTGCGTTTTATGTATAGTGAATTTGATAAACCAGCAATCGGTTTTCTGTTCTTCCCGGAGCACATCTCTTCCTCGGTGGTGGAGACCGCAAGGCGGACCGGGGTGAAGGCGGTATTCGACCTGACCGGGATTGATCCCGCTGCAAGTACTGGAGCGCTCTTTCAGGCCAACACCGCTTCAGATGCAGTGGAGCTGAAGCTCTCTGCCGATGCCCTGCTCAACCCCGCCTTGCCTGACTTTCTGAAAAAGACGAACGTAACCACGGTATGGGTGGAGCTTCATGAGGCGCTCGTACCGGATATCGGGGCGCTCCTGGAAAAGATTTCCGGGCTGTCGGATGAATTGACCACAATTCCCATCTTGGGGAGCGTGCCTCTTATCCGAAATATTATTGAAAATCATCCGAAAATCAGAGCCATAGCGCTCAAGGGCAACGAAGCGTCAGGCTTTGTCGGAAGTGAAACGATTTTCATTCTCTACGCCGCCGTGCGGCAAATGATTCAGGATCGGGATAAAGCTCCCGCTCTTGCCATATGGGGGAGCGTGGCTATAGCCGAGGCGGCTGCTGCATTCCTTGCAACCGGATCGAAACGCATCGTTTTCGAGAGTGTACACTGGCTAACGGATATTTTCGCGACCTCCGAAGACTTTCGCAACAAGGCCGGCAATCTGCGGCCCGATCATACCGATCTTGTGGGACTAAGCCTTGGGACACCATGCCGTCTGTTCAACAAGGGCAATTCCAGGGCTGTCAAGGAGCTGAAAGACTATGCAAGTTCGCTGTGCGGCTTTGAAATCACGGATGCAAAACAGAGGGAATTCTGCGAAAGTATCCAGCATCGGTTGATGCCGCCCAACCGTGCTGTGTTCGATCGTGACGAGCTTATTGCCATGGGAATTGAAGCTTCTTTTGCATCATCCTTCGTAAACCGATATGGCGCCGGGACCGAAACCGCTATTGACAGCTTTATAAAACAAATTGACAAGCATCTTACGGATGCACCCAAAGCTTTTAGTGCATTCACAAGCAGTCCTTTTGCCCTGGAAATGGGTGTGCAGTATCCCCTTATTCAGGGGGCCATGACCTGGATTACCGACAATCCGGACTTTGCAAAGCGCATTGCCAAAGCGGGTGGGTTAGCCACGATAGCCTTGGGAATGATGGATGAAGACGATCTTGAGAAGAGACTCGGAAATCTGTCCCGGATAATGGGTGATTTCCCCTACGCTGTGAACATCATTACCCTGAACGAGAATCCGTTTCGAGAGGTGCAACTGGCATGGATCAAACGCACAAGGCCTCGTTTTGCGGTTATCGCGGCGGGTGAGCCTTCCCATGCAGCCAGTCTCATATCTTCCGGTATAGAAACCATCTACATCGCTCCCAATGAAGAACTCATGCGGCTCGCTTTTGAAGAGGGAGTCCGCCTTGTTATTTGTGAAGGCTGCGAAGCAGGCGGTCATGTGGGACATTACTCAACGCTTACATGGGCGCAGGTAGTCCTGGATTTGAAGATACGGAATCCGGCCATGTTTAAAGGCCGAAGAATCATACTCGCCGGCGGCGTTTGCAACCGCGAAACAGCCTTTATGGCTGCCATGCTTGGCGCGGAAGCAATTCAGATGGGGACTGCATACCTCGCCGTTTCGGACATCATCGAAACAGGCTCTCTCCGCCCGCTCTATCAAAAGATGATTCTCGAATCTGAACCTGGCTCGACCATCGTTACTGGTGAAGCTACCGGCCTTATGGTCCGCTCTCTCAAAACACGAACAATTGAGACGATTTGTTCGCTTGAACGGGATTTTGTTTCTCGAAAATTGGACGAAACTTTGTTTCGTAGCAAAATAGAAGCCCTTATCGCAGGCAGTCTCAGCGTCGCGGCTCGGGGCATCAATCGCCTGGATGGCTCCATCCTTAACGATGCAGCATGTATTGAGCAGGGTCAATTCATGAGCGGAGCGGTTGCCGGAACTATCAAGAGCATAAAGTCTGCTAAAGAGCTGCATAAAGAGTTGGCGGAAGGCCCTCTCGCCGCCGGCCTACCCTTTACGGGTCCTCTCTCTCAAGAGGCGAAGCAGGATTATAGCGACCAAATCTGCACGAAAGTCGCCATGACCGCCAGACGAAACAACAGGAGCGAGCGCATCGCCATTACGGGTATGAGCGTCGTCAATTCCCTCGGCAACAGCCCGCAAGCCGTGTGGGCAGCCAGTCTGAATATGGAGAGCGGCATCAGATATGTGCCTTCGGATAAATGGAACCACGCGCTCTTTTACCATCCAAGGCCAGGAACGCCGGAAAAAACCTACTGCAAATTCGGAGCCTTCCAGAACATAGATGTCAAGCGCAAAGATATCGGCACGCCGCCTCAAGATTTTCGCACTATGACCGATTCCACCAAGCTTACCCTTTGGCTTGCATCCAAAGCCATTCAGGAATCCGGACTTCTTGAGACTGATATCCCCCGTGAACGAATTGCTGTGCTAATTTCCCAAAATTCCGGGGAAGCCGCCGCCACTTTGCAGGATGTCATTATCCGCGCCTCCATGAACGAGATCATGGGAGCGGTGAATCGCGTGATACATCTTTCTCCGGAGCTTCAAGCCGCAGTGGAGGAAGAAATCAAGGCGGGCCGTATAGCAGTTGACGATACCACTCTTCTGGGGCGATTAAATTGCTCGGCAGGCGGATTCATCTGCAATAAATACGGATTTATGGGGCCGAGCTTTTCTGTTTCGGCTGCATGTGCAACTTCGCTTGTAGCAATGTATAGCGCCTATCAGATGATACGAAACGGCATAATCGACGCTGCGATTGTAGGCGGTGCGGAAGAATATCTCACCCCGTTGCATTTCCTTGAATTCTCCGCTTTAGGCGCATTGGCGGGTATATCCGGTGGGGAGAAACCTCCGCATCAAGTCAGCAGACCCTTTGATTCAGACCGTGATGGTATGGTGCTCGGCGAAGGGGGAGGCATGATCGTAATTGAGCGTGAATCCATCGCTCGAAGGCGGGGAGCCAGGATTCACGCTTACATTACGTCCATGGGCGCCAGCAATAACCATCTTGGCATGGTGGAATCTTCCCGCATCACTCAGAAAATCGCCATCAGGGCTTCCTTAGTGGATATACCCTATGGCCCCGAAAGTATCGACCTTGTTGAATGCCACGCAACGGCTACACGGCAGGGTGATATTGAAGAGGTGCAGGCGCTGAAGTCTTTCTTCCAATCCAATGCCAAGACTGTACTCACATCTTTTAAATCGCAGATTGGTCATACTCTTGGGGCTTCCGGCATCAACAGTCTGATCCGTGGAGTGATGGCAATGAATGCAGGGATATTTCCGCCGACTCTCAATTGCAGAAATCTCAATCCGGAAATCGGGATTGATGGCTCCGGTCTGGCTATACTTTCCGAGCCGGAAACATGGACACGCAAAGATGGGAGCCTGCGACGTATGCAGGTGAATGCCTTCGGCTTCGGCGGCTCCAATTATGTTGTGCAGCTCGAACAATCAATCGAAGGGGAGGATTCTGTAAGAGGAGGATTCGGTTCGGCCCCAATACAACCCGAAGCCCGGCATGAGCCAATGCCGACAGCTTTGCCCGAAGGCATTTATTTTTTCAGAACTGATATCGGCAAACAGCCATACAGGCTGGCCGTCCAGGCGGAATCAGAAGAGTCTGCCATCAAGCTGGCTATGGAGGCTGAATCCCTGGGAAACGTAGGGCCGGTAACGACAAAACGGCTAAAGTCTCTCGCCCGTAAAGGGATTCATTTAGCGGTGGATGAGCCGGCTCCCAAGCTTGCTTTTGTCTTTCCGGGGCAAGGCTCCCATTATGCTGGAATGAGCTACGAACTGTATCGGTCATTTCCTGTTATAAAGGAATGGATGGACCGGGCCGCTTATGTTGCTGAATTCGACCTGCTGCATTCAATTTTCCACAACCGTGAGGAAGATGCCCAGAAGACCCGGTGGCAACAACCGGCTCTGTTTACCATAGAATATGCCATGGTGCAGTATCTGTGGTCTCTGGGAGTACGTCCTGCCGCTCTGGCGGGGCACAGTCTGGGAGAACTGACAGCACTTTGCCTGGCAGGGGTTTATTCGTTTGAAGACGGTTTCAGAATTGTCAATATGAGGGCCGTGTGCATGGACAAGGCATGCGCGATGAACCTGGACCCAGGCACCATGATAGCTGTGGATGCCCCGGTGGATGTGATCCGGGATTTTATGGCCAAAAGGCGGGATGTATATCTTACCAATATCAACTCGCCCAGGCAATTTGTGTTAGGCGGAAACACCGAAGAGGTCAAACTACTGGGCGTAGCGCTCAAGAGCAACGGATATCGCAGCACTCTTCTGCCGGTTAGCATGGCCTTTCACTCGCCCATTATGCGATGCATTCATGACGAACTGGCTACGTTCATAGCAGATATCGAGTTTCATGCGCCCAAAATCCCCGTTGTTTCCAACACGACCATGAAACTGTTCCCCGACGATCCCGGAGAAATCAAGCGCATTGTCATGGCGCATCTGGAATCCCCGGTCCAATGGATGTCCAATGTGCAAACACTGTGGAATGATTTCGGCATTCGCCTCTTTGTGGAAGTCGGTCCGCGGGAAGTTCTGAGCAATTTAATTACCGATTGTATCGAAGAAGCCGAATGCATTACGACGTGTTTGCCTTCCGCCGAAGCCATCGTGTTCAAAACTGCGATCGCACAGCTCTACATACGCGGTAATCTGGCCATTCAGAAGCCTGTACGGTCCATATCGTTCCAGCAATCGGAAAAGGAACAACCAGGCGTACCGATCAAGGATAGAATCGCAGCAACTAACGCCGAGCCGGCGCATGGACATTCCGATCCACTGGAAGCTATTATTCAAAAACAGATCAATTCCTTCGTACTGCAAAGCTTCGGCAGATTTTTGAAACCAGGTATTCTATCGGCTATCCGGGCCGAGTACGATCCGGCATTTACGGAGCAAAGCCTTGAAACAGCCTTAAATGGTATGTTTCCATCGGGGAATGCCAGTACGTTGGTGTCTGGTCATCCTGATCAGCAGCAAAACGCAAGCGATCTTCCAGTGCAGCCGATGGCTGCCCCATCCACTCCTCAAGAAGCAACCATAACCGAACGTGGAGCTGGCGGCATCGAAGACATCACTGAGGCAGTAATCCGCATAATAATGGAAGTCACTGGCTATGATCGTGAAGAGATAGAGCCTGATATGGACTTGCGCGAGGATCTTTCCATTCGTTCCAGCCGCCTTCCGGTAATCCTGGTCGCTCTGGAAGGCCGTTTCGGGATAAGAATGGAATTTCAGGATTTCATTGATGTTCGCACAGTCAGGGATGTTTCGAATCGCATTTCCAGAATCATGGCGCGGGAGAAATCAGGAAATGATACTTCGAAAAGAAGTCGAATCTTTCCAGGGGGAGAGGCAGCTTCTCAGCTTGATGATGCAAGTGAAAAACCGCCCATCAAGCGAGTTGTATTTAAAGAAATCGCTGTAGAGAGTACGGCTATAGAGCCAGTGGAACTCTCGCCGCTGGATTCCGTTGTGGTGATGTCCTCCGAAAGCAGCCCAGATATTAGCAAGCGAGTGGGCGATGTGTTCAGACGGGACTACGGTTGCAACATCTTCCCAATGAGTTTCCTTGAAGAGAGCCTGAATGCAAAAAACGCTGAATTCGATCTACGAATCCCTGAAGGCGCCAGCCTGGCCGTCGATACTATGCACAACATCGAATCATTGGCAGGTATCGCCATCATCCTCGACAACGCCGCCGAAACTCGCCTTCGTTCCGTGGATAACGTTTCCCAGGTGCTGGAGGGATTCTTTGCATTGCTCAAAACGTTTCTTGAATCTCCTGCCAAAAAGTTTGTGATTCTTGTCAACGTTTCGGACAACCCATTGGGGATCGCGCGGTTGCTCGCGGAAGGCCTGCTGGGCGGTTTTCTCAGCACCGCCCATGAGTCTTCCAGCGTTCTCTTTCGGACCGTGCGGGTAAACGGAGAGGCGGATATAAGAGACATCATCAGAGGTACCCTTGATCGGAGCCAAAAATATACCGAGACCACATTTGAAGGTGGTCAGGTTCCAGCAACTCTAACCCTTGCCGGGAATGCTGCGCCAATTTTATTCAGTGAGGAGCATCATCTTAAACTTGGGGAGTATGATGTGATACTCTTCTCCGGAGGATGTTCGGGAGTTATGCCCTATCTGGCGCAAGGTCTCGTTCCATACAGATGTAAGGCGGCTTTTGTGGGACGCACTCCTCTTGCCCCGTATCCGAATCACGCAGAATCGGAAGATCAACAGGTCGCCCCAAGAGCCTTGGAAATCATCAGTGCAATCAAGAAGCTGAAAGATGCCGGGATTGAAGCCGAGTATTTCTCCGGAGATGTGACCGACCCGGAAAGCGTTTCTTCGCTCGTACACACGATTCAGGAGCGGTTAGGCAATATTACCGGCATCGTCCATGGCGCAGGCATATTGCGCGACAATCTCATTAAAAACATGACAGCCGAAGACTTTTCCGCAGTTTTGAAAGTAAAGCTGACAGGGGCATGGCGCCTCTTTCAGGAAACATGCGGATCCCTGAAGTTCTTTACTTGCCTTTCTTCTGTCGCCTGTATTCAAGGCAATCCGGGCCAGTTTAACTACTCTTGCGCCAACAGGGCAATGAGCGCCCTCATGTCTCATTTAAACGGCATCCATAGCGGGATTATCTTCAAGGCATTCATGCTGCCCCCGATTGAAGGCGCCGGAATGGCGGAAAACCCGGAAATCAAAGACATCATGAAGTTCATGAATGCGACATACATCCATGTCGATGAACTCTCACACCTGTTTTTGCGGGAGCTATTCCTGGGGCCGCCGGAGGATGTCTGGGTACTCTTCATGCGCTCACTTCCCGATGTAAAATCAGTTTGCCTCAAGGCTCCGGAGAACGATGTATTGATTGATGATGTAAGATGCGACAGCGGCATTGAGTCTAACGGCATTCTTTATGACGGTAAGATATTTTCGCTCATTGACAGCATCTCGAATTTGAACCTCCAAAACGCAGAATTTACCGCCGAGAGGGCTTTCAATCTGGAGAACGATCTATGGATTTCGGATCACAAGCCGTTCAAGTTCATGAAACATCCGCTCGTCTCCGCAATCATGGCGCTCGAATGTTTCATGGAAGCGAGCAGGATTATGCATCCGACTCTGAAAGTGACAGGGGTTAAAGAGGCGCAGTTCCTGGACATGATCGAATGCCCCCCCGGCGTGACTCGATATGCGCAGATTCATTGCAGGACACTATCGTGGAAAGCCAATGAAGTGGTGTGCGAGGCATCCCTTTCGGCAAAAGGAATTTCGCCGTCTGGCAGACCTGTTGAGCGTATGAACCTGGGATACAAAGTCCTTGTTCTACTCGGGGCAATGCCACAGGCCGTCGATGATCTGGCCGATTTTCCTGTCAAAATGGAAGAACTGGATACCAGGGCCATAGATCACGAGGAAGTGATCAAATGGTATGAAGAACGAAGTGATATGAAAAACCGGTATCGTGTGATAGAAACCCTGGACGGCTCCGCTCCAAGAGCAATCAGAGGCCGCATGGTTTATCGCGCCGGGATAGACTTCAAATCACCGAGAGAAACAAACTACCAGTATTCTCCATATCTTTTGGAAGCTCTTCTTCAGATGGTGAACTTTCATATCATCATGAGAGATCAGGCGGAACAGCGGTCTGTGATCCCGCTGCGCATCGGTCATATGCTGTTCTGGCGCAGGTGCGCGGATGGAGAAGAAGTTACCCTCGAAGCTCGCATGAAAGAGCAGGATGATGAAGGGATCATCTGGGATGCCCGGGCGGTAGCCAGGGATGGCAAGGTAATCATGACAGTGAAAAATCTCAGCATGGGCTGGTTTTACAAGCGGGGGCCGTTTGAATAGAACCGTCGAAAAAGAAAACAGATGGCGTGCGCCGTTACAGATTATTCCCGGAATGCGGCTTGGCACGCTGATGCACGTTTTGAGAAGAAACCGCTTCAGGGTGGATCGCAAATGCTCAGGACGCATTGTATTTCTGCTACTCATGGGAGCTTTGAATTCGATTCTTTCGCGATATGAAAAGCCCTGTTACGGATCAAGTCTTGACAAGGCATGTATCGTGAAACCCCCTCTTTTCATCCTTGGTCACATGCGAAGCGGCACAACACATTTGCACCATCTGATGAGTCAGGACGAGAATTTCGATTTTCCCAGCACCTATCAGGCGATATTTCCACACCACTATTGTTACAGTCAAGAGGATGGCTGCAGGATATTCGATTGGCTGGTTCCTAACAAGCGACCGATGGACAATGTGGCGTTTCGGGCATCGACGCCGCACGAGGATGAGTTCGCTATTGCCGCCCTATGCGGCATATCGCCCTACATGCGGATACTGTTCCCCATGACGGAAGATGCGGGATCTATGGCGTTTGATCCTCAGTCGCTGCAACCTGATGCACTGGAGAGCTGGAAGGATGCCATGACCTGTTACATCAAAAAGCTCAGCCTCTGGAAGCACCCGAAACGCATCCTGTTGAAATCGCCGCCACATACGGGCAGGATCCCGATGTTGCTAACACTGTTCCCTGGCGCACAATTCATACATATCATCAGAAACCCCTACGATGTCTATCTGTCCACAAGACACCTCTGGATGAGTACCTTTGCGCACAGCCACCTGCAGATGCCTGATCGGGAGACGATTGATGAAATTATTTTATCCTGGTACCTGGAACTTTTCTTCCTTTTTGAACGGGACAGACATCTGATTCCATCGGGTGCGCTTTACGAACTTAAGTATGAGGATCTGGAAAGAAATCCTTTGCAGAGTCTTGAAAGTATTTACGACAGTCTCAAATTGCCAGGGTTTGATAGGTTCAGCACTCGGACCACACAATATCTGGAAACAATAAAAGGTTATAGAAAGAACAAATTCCAACTGGATGATGCGAGCCGTGAAAAAGTCAGGACGCGCTGGCGAACAGCTTTCGACTCTTACGGCTACCGAGAGCCTTAACCTTCTGGTATCGTGAGGTTGTGCTATGGAAGAAAGTGGATCGACTGTTTATGAAGAGATGGTGAAGATTAAGGAAGTTGTGAGACTCATCAGAAAGGAGTCTCAAAAAGGCAATCTTGTGGAAAAAGAGTCCCTGAAAGATGTGATGGGGATCGGAGCTGATGAAGTGGGGCCGCTTCTGGCCAGATTGCCGAATTACCCGGAATTCACTGATCTCAAGAGCGTAACCGATGGGAACGGCGTAGAATACCTTTATTCCGTCAGCGAGATGACCGACAGGTATATGGAGATACTATTGGGGCTAAAGAATAAAAATCTTTTGGAGCTTATCGCCGAGACAGTCAGATATGAGTCGCAGAAGTACCCGAGGCCCACAAGGGTGGATATCTTCACGAAGAAGCCTTATTCAATCGGGTACGATGAGCTTAAGGAGCTGCTTGACTGCCTGGGTTCGAAAAGCGAATACAACGACCTCAAATTCACCGAGGCATCTAACAGCACAAGATTCATGTATTCGGAACGCCACATGACCAGATTCTATGCCACCAAGCTTGCTGAATGGCATGAAGTGTTACAGCACGAAACACCGTGAAGGGGATGTTTGATTCCCTTGTTGTATCTTTCACCTATTATCACCTTATTACATTTTAGAATAATATCGACATTAAAGCTTGTTACTGCTATTTGAGTGCATGAGAGGAGCCTTTAGACTCATACAGCATATTTCAGATTTTTTTGTGAAAACTCTGAAATATCTTTTGGGACCAGGGATAGGGCTGCCAGGGGCGCAAGGCCGCTGGAATCTTCCAGAATGTTACAGTAGAAAACTCACGGTGATTTTATTCTATGCAATATTGGCTTTAATAACAGATAGTTAACCCTGAAATCTGATCAAAAATACTCATAACATACTGAAATACTTAATAAAAACGAATATATTCAGTTTATTGAATATGTGTAATTTCAGATAGTTATGTCGTAGAACAGTAAGTTCTCAATAACACCTAAAATGGGCACATAAAGGCGCAACTATCCCTTAAGGCAAAATTAGCAAATCCTGAATTTTGCTTTTTCTTCACACA
>Ga0194044_10001076_pt1 | contig 13930 bp, 16 predicted proteins | sample JunL4417m_MetaG_FD_155460 | JGI IMG/M metagenome (GOLD analysis project Ga0194044, IMG submission 155460) | Anoxic zone freshwater microbial communities from boreal shield lake in IISD Experimental Lakes Area, Ontario, Canada - Jun2016-L442-17m | ecosystem: Environmental > Aquatic > Freshwater...
TGTAGATGTCCTTGTGCGTTGCATTGTCATGGGCCACACCAGAGCCGCCCGCAGCAGAAATAAAGAATAAATTAATCCCGACATTGCTAAATGCTGCGTAGCCAACTGCTTTTTTGATTTCACTTTCAACGTTTGGATGCACTTTATACAACTTAGCTAGGGTCTCGCTACGCATCTTAAGAACCTCCTTCCTTTTATCTTCTGGGGAGGATGCGGCGACAGCGGAACTAGCGAATCCGGCAATAATGATTCCAGCGGCTATGACGGCTAAAATATGTGTGCGGTAAGAATTTGGTTTCATGGTTTTTCCCCTAATGTGCACGTTGCGTGCATCTCGTCGTTAAAAAATCCCGTTGGTCGAGATTGTTTTTTCAGACTACGCTGCAATCACACCACAAGATAGCTGCGCTTTATGCATACAACCTATGTTTTATGCAATTAGTGCGGGTTAACGCCCCTCATTATTTTTTGAGCAGCCAAACATTCTCCTTTGCCGAACACACCCCCTTCAGCCCACCTGGCAGGTCGGCGCTCGATACGAGGGTTAACTCGTAGCTGTCGCTGTAGTGTTGACGTATCTCTTCGTTGCTAACTGAGAAAGGGGGTCCCGCCATCGAGCTCTGGTCGTACTCGTAACAAATCAACAGCTGCGGCGCCCTATCTGTAATGTTCATCAAGTGTGCCGCGTATCGATTGCGCATCTTGTCAGGCAGAGCCACCAAGGCTGCCCTATCAAAAACTGCATCGATCGGCCCCAGGATTTCGCTCGATAGGTCAAATATGTCACCCACAAATATGTCGATATTTGGTGCGCTGTAGCGATCCATCTGGCCCGCCGCTGATATTTCTGGCTTTACCCCAAGCTCCGCAAACAATTGCTCAATGGCAATCCGGCTGAGTTCAGCCCCTGCGACACGGTAACCGTTAGCCCGTAGCCAGGAAATAACGAGCGTTTTACCACACAATGGCACAAACACACGATCACACTTTACTAGAGATAAATGATGTAAGTAACTGACTAATAGTTTATTTACATCGCTCTCGTGGAAACCAATTTCACCCTCTTCCCACTTCCGATGCCAGAAACTGGTATCCACAATACGTCACCCCCTAAAGAAATCTGTTTGCGCCTCACCCTGCTTTATTTGTGACTATCCGGCTGGAGTCATCAAAACGCAAGCATGAAAAACGTCCGATCAAGTCCAGGTCATCTAAATTCAACAACACAAACGATGACACTTCGAGCATTATATCGATCCACAGGCAGGCTTGAAATTTTCAATACGCCCACACTAAATGCCCATGCAAATTAATTCTGACTTTGGCCAGCGTGTAGTCATTCAGCACGATCAGCTATCTTGGGTTGCCAGCCCAGTCCTCGGCATTGAGCATCGGATGCTTGACCGTACAGGCCAAGAGCCTGCCCGAACAACATCCATCGTGCGATACCTTCCGGGCACCAGATTCACAAGCAGCACAGACGATCTAGGTGAGGAGATACTAGTTCTCGAGGGTCAGCTCAGCGACGAATCCAGTGACCATCCCGCCGGCACGTACATCAAAAATCCACCCGGATCGTCACGCACATCCTTCACCACTTCGGGCTGCCTGCTTTTTGTGAAGTTGCACCACCTTGATCCAGCGGATCGGCAGCATCGGGTGATCAATACCAAGACCGCGACCTGGCATCCTGGGCTTGTGCCAGGACTCCTTGTCTTGCCTTTGTCGGAGTTCGCTTCAACACATACGGCGATGGTTCGCTGGGCACCCAATACCCACTTCAATCCACATAGACATTTCGGTGGCGAGGAAATATTTGTGCTGGAAGGCGTGTTTGAGGATGAGCATGGTCGATACCCCGCTGGATCTTGGATACGTAGTCCACACATGAGCGCTCATCAACCCTACAGCATTGAAGGATGCACCATTCTTGTAAAAACTGGGCACTTAAAATAAGTTACATCAATTAAAGAGCCCCAGATAATGCGATTAAATTATTGGATTGCTATACTGACCTCTATAGCCACAACCTAAAGGAGTGAGTCATGGTTCGTATCATAGCTGCTGCCGTTGCGATGACCTTGTGCACAATCAATGCGTACGCTTTCGATCTCACAAGCCAAGATATCGCCGAGGGTCGTACGCTTCATAAGGCTCAGGTGTACAAGGGGTTTGGCTGCAGTGGGGGCAACCTCTCACCGTCGCTGAGTTGGAAAAATGTACCAGCAGGTACGCGCAGCCTAGCGGTAACCGTTTACGATCCGGACGCGCCGACGGGTAGCGGCTGGTGGCACTGGCTTGTGTATGACATGCCGGCGTCGGTCACTTCATTGCCCGCCGGCGCGATAGCAAATAAGGGTTTACCCGTAGGTGCCAAGCAGGGGCGCAACGACTTTGGAGACCGAAACTTTGGCGGAGCGTGTCCACCGGCGAATGACAAACCGCACCACTACGTGTTCACTATTCACGCGCTCAAGGTTGAGAGGCTGGACGTTCCAGATACCGCCAGTGCCGCACTCATTGGGTTTATGCTGAATGCCAACAGCCTAGGGAAGGCTCAGCTTACCGCGACCTACTCTAGACGAGGTGATTAGATTGATTACGTAAGGATGCAGCTACCCGCATCGATGCTAGCTCTCAGATGGCAGCCATTTATGATGAGAAACTCACGGGCATGGGGTTGCATTTCGTGGCGTTCATCTATCAGGTTTTGCCGTTGGATGATCCCCAGATCAGGATGTATTTTTTGATGGGAGGAAGACGAATGAGTAGCAGGATAACCACCACCGCCGTATAAATTAATACCGTATCAAAGTCATTCTTACCAGACTTATCCCACCAATAGTGCAGTATGGTCAACACTGCTGTTGCGTACACTAAACGGTGCAACTGCAACCAGCGTCTCCCCATCAAGCGTTGAAGGGCAAGGTTTGACGTTATCGCCAAAGGCACGAGCGACAAAAAAGCCAAGAACCCAAGCGCAATAAACGGTCGGTCGAAGATGTCGGCCATCATGTCGCTGAGATTTAACTCCTGCTCCACCCAGAACCAAAGAACACAATGCAGGCAGGCATAGAAAAAACAAAACAGGCCCAGCATGCGGCGGAGTTTAATCAAGATGCCCCACCTGCATACCCAAAATAATGGACTCATCATTAGGGTCAGGCATAGCAATCGTAGTGCCCAGCTCCCCGTCGAATGCATGATGTACTCGACGGGGTTGGCACCTAGGTTTCGTACAAATAACTCCGCCAATGGAATCAGGGCGGCGATAAATACGGCATACCTTAGGGGCTCAGTAGAATTTTTTAAGGTCCATACCGACATACAGGCTTGCCACTTGGCTCGCATAGCCATTAAATAGTTCAGTTTTAATTTTTGGTGCAAAGAATCCTCGCCCATCACCAATTCGACGCTCAGTGGCTTGACTCCACCTGGGGTGATTAACCGACGGATTAACGTTAGAGTAAAAACCGTACTCACCTGGGGCGGACTTGCCCCAAGTGGTAGCTGGTTGCGCCTCGGTAAGGCGAATTCTTACGATCGATTTTGCGCTTTTAAAGCCGTATTTCCACGGCACCACCAATCGTACCGGTGCGCCATTTTGGTTCGGCAATACCTCGCCGTACAGGCCTAAGGTTACAAGGGTGAGTGGGTGCATGGCCTCGTCGATGCGAAGGCCCTCCCGATAGGGCCAATCCAGAATCGAGTTTCTGATACCCGGCATCTGGTGCACATCACCCAAGGTAACAAATTCCACAAACTTTGCAGAGCCGGAAGGCTCTGCCGCCTTAAGTAGCTTGCTTAATGGGTAACCATTCCACGGTATAACCATGGACCACCCCTCGACACAACGCATGCGGTAAATACGTTCCTCGATCGGCGCAAGTTTCAATAAAGCATCGATGTCTATGGTGATTGGTTTTTTTACTAGGCCCTCAATGCTCACTGTCCATGGCCTTGTTTTCAATATCGACGCCCTTTCCGTTGGGTCAGCCTTGTCCGTACCAAACTCATAGAAATTATTGTAGCTAGTGACGTCCTTATAGGAAGAGAGAGTCTCGTGCGTGCTAAGCAAAGACGGGGTAACCGAACTGAATCTTGGGCCTCCTCCTCCACCGACAATGCCCTGAGCTAATGCGGGTATTGTGTGCAGTAGTGATGTTCCAGCCAGGCCCGCCGTTGCCCCCATCACCGTGGCACGCAAGAACTCACGTCGCCCATGCAGTGCGTGCTTTGACGTAATCATGCTCGGCACGATGGTCGGATCATTGTATATCTTCATGCTTTAGCTCCCGGCAAAGACTAATCGAGTGAGCGAGACTGCAACGAACGTCGAAAGATTGACCGATTGTATCCAGGCGACCAGTATGCGGGCCTAACAATCCTAATTCCGTGTGAAATCTTCGCGTTAGCAAAAAATTGCATCTGTACGTTAACGCACACTCGACCCAACAATGCACTGGTAGAGTGCCCACTAGGGGGTGCGAGCTGCCCGCCACACGACGAAGGCAACTGGCTTCATTAATTACTTAAAAAACTAAATAGAGTATGCGCTACCAATGACACTTAAGAGAACCTTTTTGATATGGTGGGCATTTTTTTGGAAGATGTTATTGCTATGGCTAATCTGCGGTTTCTTAGTCGAGATCGTGGAATACAACTTAAGTACGTGGGAGGTGGATTACGATATTGCCAACTACATCATTTGGCTGGTCGAGTTTATTTATATCTCTTCAACCTCTTTCTTGGTGATGAGGCACACACTTAAAAAGAAATATACGGGCTTTACGATAAGATCAGTAAACGGCGAGCAGGTGTGATCAAAATCACTTAGCACCCATCTCAATTCAGCCACCATGCACACCTAAAGGCACCAAAATTTCGATCACCTTAAAAAGTCTCCCATGGTGGCTAGAAAACCCATCGATGGTCGACGGCTTGTCCAGTGCAAGAGCTAAGGATCAACTCGCCTACTTTGGCGCCAACACATTTCACAAGTCCAGCAATAGGTCCCTGCTGGTTCAGTACATCACACGCTTCAAGAATCCGTTGGTTATTATCCTGCTCTTGGCCAGCATGGTCTCTGCTTTTACTGGCGAGATAACCAACTTCATTATCATCTCCTGCATCGTCCTCATGAGTGTCACGCTGGACTTTGTTCAGGAGTATCGCGCCCATATCGCAGCAGAAAAGTTAAAGCTATCGGTCTCTGTGCGAGTCACGGTCATTCGAGATGGACAGGCTATGGATATTGCGATTAGTAAGGTGGTGCCGCATGACTTGGTACTACTTTCCGCGGGAGACCTGATCCCGGCTGATGGCGTCGTCATCGAGGCCCGTGATTTTTTTGTTAAGCAGGCGCTACTGACTGGCGAGACCTACCCGGTAGAGAAACGACCGGACATGCCGCCTGAGACAGCCACAGAAATTCAAGACGCAACCAACGCTGTTTTCATGGGCACCTCAGTCGTCAGCGGTAGCGCCCGTGTTCTGGTGATGAGGACCGGGGCGGAGACCGCGCTCGGGGCAATTTCAGACAGTATCTCTAGGCCGCCTGCGCCGACCTCCTTTGAGATGGGCACGCGGCGCTTTGGCATGCTGATCATGCGGCTCACCATAATGATGGTCATGTTTGTGCTGCTCGTTAACACCCTGTTCCACAGACCTTGGCTGGAGTCGTTCTTGTTCGCTGTGGCCCTGGCGGTGGGACTAACACCCGAGCTATTACCTATGGTGGTGTCTGTGACGCTCTCACGTGGTGCACTCCGCATGGCAAAGAACAAGGTGATCGTAAAGCGCTTGTCGGCCATCCAGGATCTGGGCTCCATGGACGTCCTCTGCACGGACAAGACCGGCACACTGACCGAGGCAAAGATTCACCTAGAGCGGCACGTTGATGTGGATGGCACAACCAGTGAGCGCGTGCTTGAGCTTGCCTACCTAAACAGCTTCTTCGAGAGCGGATTAAAGAGTCCACTCGACGAAGCCATCCTAGAACACCAACATATTGACGTTGGGCGGTGGACAAAGATTGACGAGGTCCCCTTCGATTTTGAAAGGCGTCGCGTCTCCGTGCTGATTGACGATGGTGAAACACGCTGGCTGATAGTCAAGGGTGCACCAGACGAGATTAGCGCGCTATGCACGCACTATGAAGCGAGGGGCGCCACACAACGCCTGCCTATAGACGAGGCCTCCCTTGCAGCAATCCATCGCCAGTACAGCGCGATGGAGGAAGACGGATTTAGGGTACTTGGAATCGCCTGCCGCCAGGTCTCGAGGGACCACCCGCACGCGATCGTCGGTGACGAATCGGAGCTGGTTCTGGCAGGCTTCGCTGGCTTCTTGGATCCCCCAAAGGCGAGTGCCGCCTCCGCCTTAGCGGCCCTGTGCCAGGCTGGCATCGCAATTAAAATTATCACTGGCGACAGCGAGCTGGTGACGCGGCATGTCTGCGCCCAGTTGAATATTCCAGTGACAGGACTCCTAATGGGGAAAGAGATTGCCCAGATGGATGATGCAGCCCTCGAGGCACGTGTTGAGGCTGTCAACATTTTTTGTAGGGTCAACCCAGCACAGAAGGAGCGAATCATTCGTGCGCTCAAGGCCCGCGGACACGTTGTAGGCTACCTGGGGGACGGGATTAATGACGCACCCTCGCTACACAGCGCGGACGTTGGTCTGTCGGTCGACTCCGCCGTGGACGTGGCCAAGGATGCGGCGGACATGATTCTGTTAAAGCACGACCTGCATGTACTACACACGGGCGTCCTGGAAGGTCGACGCACCTTCGGCAACATCATGAAGTACATCATGATGGGTACGAGCTCGAACTTTGGAAACATGTTCAGTATGGCCGGAGCGTCACTGTTCCTACCCTTCCTGCCGATGATGCCAACACAGATACTGCTCAACAACATACTCTACGACATCTCAGAGATGCCTATCCCACTCGACAAGGTAGATGCCGCTGAAATTGCTAAGCCACACGCTCTGGACCTTGGCTTTATTCGGAACTTCATGTGGGTGATCGGACCCATCAGCTCACTGTTTGACTTCCTAACCTTCTATATCATGCTGGTCGTTTTGCACGCGGATGAAAAGTTATTTCAAACCGGCTGGTTTGTAGAGTCTCTGTGCACCCAGGTGCTGGTGATTTTTATCATTCGAACTCGCGGCAATCCATTAAAGAGTACAGCGCACCCACTGCTAATCCTTACCTCGCTGACCGTGGTAGCGGTAGCGGTACTGTTGCCATTCACATCAATAGGCACGCACTTTGGTTTTGTGGCTCCGCCCATTAAGTTCTACCTACTCCTTGGGGGCATGGTAATCACGTACCTCATCATTGTTCAGGTGGTCAAGCAAGCCTTCTACAGGTGGTCGGCACGACGAGTGAGTTTGCAGTCTTTAATAAATGCCTAGCAAGACTTAAGCAATCAAGTGGTATTGTGTGCATCATCACAAATAATTTCACTACCCAAGGAGCAGCGCATGGATACCTTAGACGCGATACGCCAACGTCGTGCAGTCAAGCACTTCAACCCAGACCACAGACTCACCCCGAGCGAAGAGAGCCAGCTCATCGAGCTCGCCATGCAAGCACCCTCCTCCTTCAACATCCAGCACTGGCGCTTGGTGAAGGTCATCGACCCGGCTCTGAGAGTCAAGCTGCGTGCCGCCGCCCACGACCAGGCCCAGGTTACCGACGCTTCCCTGCTGTTCGTGGTCGCAACGGACATCAAGGCATGGGAGAAGGACCCCAAGCGTTACTGGGTAAACGCACCGAAAGAGGCCCAGGACGTCTTAGTGCCCTGGATCAACCCATTCTATGCCGGCAAGGAGCAGTTACAGCGTGACGAGGCGATGCGCTCGGTGGGGATCATGCTCCAGACGATGATGCTAGCGGCCAAGGCGATGGGATACGACTCCTGCCCCATGATTGGATTTGACCACGAGCAGGTTGCGGGATTAATCAATCTGCCTAAGGATCATGCAATTGGCGCGATGCTGGTGATAGGCCAAGGCACAAAGTCGACCTGGCCCAAGCCGGGCTTTATCCCTGTGAGCGAAATGGTCATAGAGAATCACTTCTAAATTTTCACAAATCCGGTATCTTTTCTTATGTCTTAGGAGTAGGTTGGAAATGCCTCTTTATGAGGTGTATCAACCAGACTGCCTGAATGCGAATGATGTTTTGCGTGACTCGCCGACCGGCAGCACCAGAGGCAGCATGAGTTCGGAGTAGCGCCGCTTCGCTACACATCAGATAGGAGATACGGATCATGAAACTAAAAACATTTATGGCAAGTATTGTCTTGGCCATGGCCACCTCTGTAGCCATCGCTGAGGACGAAGCAGCCGCAGCTGACACACCTGCAGCTGCGGCTGAAGAACCTGCGGCTGAAGCACCTGCGGCTGACGCGGGACACTGAGTGACCGTTCGGCTCTAGGTCTGGGGCCGAACCCTACAAGACCGCCCACCACGGGCGGCAACGAACAAGAACACACGATGTGCACAACAAGCGCCCACGGTTATTACTTCTGCCTCGCGTGGATGACGAGCGGGACGAACCCGAGCAGGACGCTGCCCACGGCGATGGCCGCGGTGACTAGATCGAAGGAGAGTGCCGTCACACAGGCGGCCCACCACAGGGCCAAGCACGAGACAACCGGCCACGCCATCATCATCAAGAAGCCTGGCACGGATCGTAGTGCTTGCTTGCGGAAGTGCCATGCGCAGGCAAGTGCTGCCAGGCCGTAGTAGTAGGCCGCCTGCACCCCGATGATGTTGATCGACTTGCTCATGACGCTCGCCAAACCCTCAGACGCTAATGACCCCACAAGGAAGGCCGCGCCCAGAATACCAATCAAGAAAGTGGCGTAGTGTGGCGTGCCCCACCTATCGTGGGTCCTGGACCAGCGCGCGTGAAAGACCCCATCGCGCGACTTGGCGAACATCGTGCGGGTGAACTGCAGCATTGAGGTCTCTATGGTCCCTACGGTCGAGAGCATTGCGGCGAGCACGGCGATGTAGCCCCACGGCCTCGGTAGGACCTTGTCCGCCACCACAAAGATTACGTTCGTCCCCGCGTCTGCGATCTCCTTGTCACCTAACGCTAGCAGGATGATCGCGGCGAAGACCGTAAAAAAAACTAAGATCACGAGCACCGCCCCCACCGCCCCAAACCCGGGGCTCGAATTTGACGACCTGGTTTCCTCGTTCAGGTTCAACGAGACGTCCCACCCCCAAAAAAAGAACAGGGAGATCACCGCGCCTCTGGCAAACGATTCGGGCGTGAACGCGAATAACGAGAGGTCGTGCCAGTTGAGCTGGTGCAGAAACTGCCCACCAAGCTTATTCAGAACGAGGACCGAAATGATGAACAGGATGGCGAGCTCGCAGGTCGTCATCAGCATCTGTATCTTGGCCGTCAAGCCGACACCACGAACGACGACCAGGGTCACCAGTGCCAGCCAGCCAGCAGCGCACAGGGTCACCGCCGTCTGGGAGGCGACGAGCTCGGGGGCCAAAAGGAGGAGGGTCGCGGTGGCCGCGGGAATGGTGGCCGCGACCATGAACAGTGCGGAGGCCACTAGCAGGGTCCATCCGGCAAAGAATCCCAGACGGACGTGAAAGATCTCGCTCACCCAGGCGTAAGAGGCGCCAGAGTTCGGGTTGTGTTGGTTAAGATACATGTAGGACAGCACGACACCCACAATCAGTAAGCCAGAGTAGAACAAGCTGGCGGGCGCTAACACCCCAACCGCGGCAACCAGGGTCGCCATCGTGGCGGATATGCTGTACGACGGGGCGGATCCCGCCACCCCCATGACCAGGGACTGGGCCAGCCCTAAGGTATCTTTTTTAAGCTCTTTGGACATAGTCGATCGTTATGGATTTAAGAATCAGTCCGCAGCAGATGGCATCCACCTGAGCATATACCACCACCCGGGTAGGGCTTCTTGACACCAACGAGTGCGCCCTCCCATAATCATCGGATGGAAAAGAAACCGGAAGAAATGCGCCTCCTGCCACGCTGGATATTTATGTCGCGCTGGCTTCAGGCCCCGCTCTACATCGGACTCATTGTCGCCCAGGCGATCTACGTCTGGCAATTCTGGCTCGAACTGAGTCAGCTCCTGACAACAATGTTCTCTATCAAGCATGTCTCGAACACCGAGCTGATGCTGGTGGTCTTAGGTCTGATCGACGTGGTGATGATCTCAAACCTACTGGTCATGGTCATCGTGGGTGGGTGGGAGACTTTCGTGTCGCGCCTCAAACTGGAGGCCCATCCTGATCAGCCCGAGTGGCTATCCCACGTCAACGCGGGGGTGCTTAAGGTCAAGCTGGCAACCGCCATCATCGGCATCTCCTCCATCCACCTACTCAAGACATTCATCAACGCATCCACGCTCGACGAGAAGACCCTGCTGTGGCAGACGGTCATCCACATCTCGTTCGTGCTGTCAGCCATCGCAATAGCCTACACCGAAAAGCTCACCAGCGCGGTCAACACCCACAACCACTAATTTAGCTAACCGAGGGACTACTTGAACTCGACGAGCACCGCCTCTGTGTCGCTTACCGCGGTGTGCGCGTGCTCAACCGCAGGGCGCAAGAACGCATCCCCGGCCTTGTACTTCATGTTCTTCTTGGTCCCATTTGGGGAAACGTAGGTCACCTCGGAATCCTTGGTCACGTATGCGGCCAACACCTTGTGCGTGTGCATGGCGCAGTGTTCGCCCTTCTTCTGTGTTGTTTTGAGCACCCTCACCTTGGCGTCCTCCGCCAGCACCTTGTACATACCGGGGCAGAGCTTAACCCCGTCCTCGGCGTAGGCCGAAGCTGCAAACAGTAACGATACCGCGACAAATAATTTCTTCATGCTATCTCCAGGTTGCGCTTCCACTAAATAATAGAACCCCTAAGGCTCTACCCGCGTCACTTCCACACCAGCTATCGCTTGCTACAGGCCAGCTTGAGGAGCTCGTCCATGATCGAGCCGGACGACACGGGCTCTGGCTTAGCACTCACGCCACCGTCACCGTAAACCACCTCGCCCTCCGCCATGTGTCCAACGTAGGCTATGAAGACCATCAGCCGGATGGTCTTGGCCGTGCAGTCGAACTCGCTCTGGCTGATGTTCGACATGAACTGCACGTCCTTCACCTTGTGGGGCGCCTTGTAGTCGAACATGCTCCACATCCTGACCTTGTTGTCCGGCATGCTCGTGACCGGCAGGTCCACGTAGGCGGTAACACTACCGTCACCGCGACCATCTCCTACCTTGGTCCAGCCCGCCATCGCACTCGAGCTGCCCACCACCAGCAGCGTTGCGAGAATTATTCTGTACATATCACCCTCCTTTTACGATTAAATTGTTGTTGTTGCGACGCGATATTTTCGCACAAAATGCTGTCCCGCACACAATGGAAGTGTGTGCGTCCTGGTGCCACCGGTGGATCCGCTAGTACCTGAGCACCATGGCCTCAGACAGCTGAAGGAATTTGGTGTCTGGCACCCCTTCCAACCTGCTACCGCTATAGTAAACGCCCGTGATCAGACGGTGCCTGCCGTCCACGTCTGTGATGTCAAACCCAAGCCCGTCTCCGGAGAAGTTGTCGGCCACGACCTGACACTCATAGAAGACACCGCGACCCTGCTTTTCCCAAAAGATGCAGCGCTTGCGCTCACCGCCAAAGTCGTACGCCAGCACAATCTCGTCCAACGACCTCATCAAGCCCTTGCCATCCACGTCGCCCGCGCCATACTCTTCTAGGTACTGAAGGTAGGATCCACCAAAGATCAAACTCTCTCCATCTTTTACCTCGATCCGTGTGTCGTCGCCTGCGGGAAGCCCGACCAGGTGCCTCACGTCGATATACCTTTCTATGGGGTCCACAAGCTCGGCATACCCCGGCGCATCGGACTCCTTCAGTATGTGCGGCACCAGCTCTGTGTCGTTCTCGCACCAATAGTTGTACTGGTCTGCCGACAACGACCCCAGACCGATCTCGTACCCACCCCCGTAAATTTTTATTGTGTACGTCGTTGCCATCTATTTAGTCCACTCTTTCGGCCATCTTGTCATTTAATTAACCACCGATCAGGTGAATCATCGAGGCGTTGCGTGAGTGTTACTGTTTGGCCTGTGATAGCCCACCAGATGCCTGAGCTACGGTGGTCGTCCCCATGGAGTAATCCACGAGCTCGCCGCCACCCCAAGATAAAAGATAGGCCACCGCGAACACCGACAGACTTCGTGTCGTACCGCCAGGAGTGCCCCGTATATCAAGCACCCGGTTCGCGTAGCGCACCGCCACGATAAATATGATGGTGGAGATGATGAGGTTTGGTACCGATGGAAGGGTAAACATCTTGTGGGTCGCTCCGTATTTAATATTTTAATTAACGCTAAGCTGCCTTTTATTAAGACTGATTCGTACTGGGGAGAGCGTGCAGTCGGCATCCACTGTCAGTCCCCCGCAATGCTTCGCTCTTTCCACCACGAGTACAGTACCGGTATCACTATCAGTGACAGCAGTGGCGCGGTTAGCATGCCGCCCAACAACGGGGCGGCAATGCGCTTCATAACCTCGGTGCCGGTCCCCTCGCTAAACATTACCGGCAGTAGACCAGCCAAGATTACTGAGGCGGTCATCATCTTAGGACGGATGCGTAGCAGCGCGCCCTGCACGATTGCCTCACGCATGTCGTGGCGACTCTTTAGGCGTCCGGTGCGGCGCGAGTCTTCGATGGCGTTGTCAATGTAGAGCAGCATCACCACGCCAAACTCTGCGGCCACACCGGCTAACGCGATGAAGCCGACCACCACCGCCACCGACAAGTGGTACCCGAGCGCGTACACCAACCAGAATCCACCAACCAAGGAGAATGGCAGGCAGAGCAGCACCAGCAACACCTTGCCGATGTGACGAAAGTGCACGTACAGCACCAAGACCACCAGCATCAAGGTCAAAGGAATAATCCATCGCATACGCTCTTCGGCGTGCTGTAGGTTCAGGTACTGCCCCGACCAGGTGATGGCGTAACCAGTCGGCAGCTTCAGCGATTTTTCTAGTGTGTGCTTTGCTTCGTTTACGTACCCCCCAAGATCGCGCCCTGAGATATCGACATACACGTAAGCCGTCAGGCGTGCGTTCTCACTTTTTATTTCGGAGGCCCCGTCGCTGAAACGTAAGTGCGCCAACTCACCCAGCGGGACCTGGACCCCCGAGGGCATAATGATCCGACTCGCTGCCAGCGCAGGCAGAGAGTCTCTTAGGGCGCGTGGGTAGCGCAGGTTGATCTGGAATCGCTCGCGTCCGTCGACCATCGTGCCGACGCTCTCTCCGCCGATTACGCCCTGCACAAGGCGCTGCACGTCGGCCACCGAGACCCCGTAGCGCGCGGCCCGAGCACGGTCGATGTCGATGTCTAGGTAGTGCCCGCCGGTAGCGCGCTCAGCAAACACGGTGCGTGTACCGGGCACCGACCTGATTGCGGCCTCTATCTCTTGAGCCAGCTGCGCGATGACGACCAAATCGGGTCCGGTGACCTTGATCCCCAGCGGTGTCTTGATGCCTGTGGAGAGCATGTCTATACGGGTACGGATTGGGTAGCCCCATGAGTTTGTGAGACCAGGCAGGCGCACACGCTCGTCCAGCTTTTGTATCAGATCCTCCATCGTCTCCCCCTTCGGCCACTGGTCACGTGGCTTTAAGAGGATCGTGGTTTCGAGCATCGAGAGTGGTGCCGGGTCGGTCGCCGTATCGGCACGCCCGGCCTTACCAAATACGCGCTCGACCTCTGGTACCGAAAGGATCAGGCGATCCGTTATCTGCAAGATGTTGGCCGCCTCGTCTACCGACAGTCCTGGCAGAGTTGTTGGCATGTAGAGTAGGTCACCCTCGTGTAGGG